>Ga0209979_1002005_pt1 | contig 20469 bp, 14 predicted proteins | sample AnhtaG_FD_183114 | JGI IMG/M metagenome (GOLD analysis project Ga0209979, IMG submission 183114) | Deep subsurface microbial communities from Anholt, Denmark to uncover new lineages of life (NeLLi) - Anholt_01485 metaG (SPAdes) (version 2) | ecosystem: Environmental > Aquatic > Marine > Oceanic...
TAATAGTAGACCAGAAAGAGGAGGATGGCGATCCAGATAGCAATATATCCTACTAAGAAGTGGATGGTCTCTATAAGGTCGGCAAAATAGGTCAGGGCGAAGATCCCGGGAGCGGCTCCGCATCCTGACGCCACGATATATCTGAAATAGGAGATGTTGGTGAAGCCGCTGGCGTAGCCTACCACATCGTATAGAGGATGAGGAAGCAGCCGTAATAGAAATATCGCTTTGAAGGTGAACTCCTGAGGGAGCCTTTCTTCAATTTTTTCTAAGATATCAGGACCTTTCAAATAGACCAGCAGTCCTCGTCCAAAATACCTCCCGATAAAGAAGGCAATGGAGGCTCCCACTACCCCTCCCAGGAGGGTGTAAACCAGGGCAGGGAGCCATCCGAACAGAGCCCCTCCAATGATCACTACAGGAGAGGCTGCCGTAAAGGCGGTCATCATAGACATTGCTATTACCCCCATATATACCCAGGGGGCTAAGTGGTCAAAAGATTCGATGTATTCTCTTATGTCCTTCAGGGAGATTTCAAACTTGTATAGAAAGAAGAAGACAATGGCTATTATTAATATAGCTAGCAGAAAGATAAGACCTTTTGAAGAAGATGCTTTCATTTTCCCTTGAGATTAATTGCTCTCTGTTGGAATTTCAGACTCAGCGTTGGAGCAAAAATTATATTAAAGATATAGCTGCTATTTGTCAACAGATAATTGGGATTCTGGCAAAAATTTAGGAGGGGATGGTCTAAAACCATCCCCTCCCTTTGCCTTGTTTGGGGTTTTAGAAATTGAACCTGGCGCTTGGAACCAGCCGATACATATTCGCCAAAGTTGGGGGCAGTGATGGTATTAGCTGGATTGTTATAGTTAATGCGGCTAAACAGATTGAAGACCTCCAACCTTAATATCAGCGGCTTGTCCTTAACAGGGATTAGCTTCTGGAGAGTGAAGTCAACATTGGCGTAGCCTGGTCCACGCTCGCTTTTTTTATGGAGTAGGGGAGTCCGGGCGGAGGCTGAGGATGGTTCCCAGGTGGAAGTCTCAGGTGCGCTAAAGACGAAGCGATGCCGCTGGTCGTTATTATGGGGTCCTCCTTTAAGCGCATGAAAATATTTCTAATTTGATGAGGAGAGATTTCTTTGGATTTTTCTGAGGCAGCAAGCATAGTTGTTCTAATTCAGCAATTAAGTGATTTCGCTGTTTAGAATAAAATGTTTTATCTATTATTCCTTCCCTTATTTATCAATGGCAAAATATCCAGGGCGTATAGGATTTCAGCATTCTCATCAAACCCATATGCTAATAATTTATCGTAAGTCACAGTAAAATGAGGCATTAGCACTCGTCCCTTTTCTGGGTCGTCAGGGAAATCGATGAACCGCTTATGCGATACTGCACCTTTAATGCTGGTATGATTTAATTCAAATTCGAGGATAGCCCAAAAACAGTTTCCTGACTGACCCGAAGGTGTACCAACCAGAATCGCCCCCAGAAAATAGAGATATTTCATCATGGTATAACCCGAACTAAAGGTCCAGGGAGAACAAAGAACCACTATATTTTCCGGGCAATAATATTCCCTTTTCAGTAGACGGTGACTTGATCTTTGACCCTGGAGTTAGCAGACGATAATCCATTTTTACAGGGAGATTAAAGATATATTCTCTTTTGTTCCCGGTCGGAAGTTCAAGTTCCACTCTTATTCTGCTTTTGTTTTTCCATTCCGGTACTAAATCCTCAAGATATAGTTTGAGCCAAAGAGTTTTCCTTTTTGAAAGAAATAACAAAACATGATATTCATTGTCGGTTCCCCGCAATCTCTTTTGCTGTTCAACAAGTTCACTGAAAGGGTAGCCCATTTGTCTAACTTTTCCATAAAATCTACCGCCGATACTATGTATCTCTTGAAGCTATTTATAAACAGGTTAATGCTATCAATCTGAACCAAGTCTCCTGGTCGGTGCGGTTTATATCCCCTCCGTTTCCATCTCTTTGTCCTGTTTCGGAGTTTCATCCCTGCCGGTGAATCTAATCTCGACGGCAAGAAGTGGCTTCATCTTTTCCTTTTCAATATTCGGTATCCTCTCCCTTATCTGCTTGATAAACTCTATCTATTTCGCATATTCTATCTTTCCAATATGTTTCTGAGCTTTTTTACTCCATCAGACAGGCTATTGGGGATTATGCCGTCAGATCAACAGAGCTCTTCTAAGCGGCGAAGTAGGTATGGATGAGGATTATTTTTCGGCGGCAAGGGCAAGGAGAAAAAGAGGGTTATCTCTTCTCCTTTTTCAGCTGATTTTTAAGCTTTGCGATGTAGGCGAGGCGGGATTTGAGCTCCTTCTCAAACCCCCGGTCGGTGGGATGGTAATAGCGTTTCCCTTTGAGCTTTTCGGGGAGGCATTCCATGATAGGGGCAATCCCTTCTTCGAAACGGTGGGCATATTTATACCCCTTGCCGTAGCCCATCCTTTTCATCAAGGTGGTGGGAGCATTTCTGAGGTGGATGGGAACGGGTTCCGCCCAGGTCTTCTCCACATCCCTTTTTGCCCGAGCGTAAGCTTTGTAAATGGAGTTGCTCTTGGGAGCAGTTGCCATATAGACCACTGCCTGGGCTAGAGCTAAGTTCCCCTCGGGCATCCCGATGAAGTGGACCGCCTGCATAGCGGAGATAGCCAAGGTGAGAGCTTGAGGGTCGGCGTTGCCGATGTCTTCCGAGGCGAAGCGGACAACCCGGCGGGCGATGTAGAGGGGCTCTTCCCCTGCTTCCAGCATCCGTGCTAGCCAGTAGAGGGAGGCGTCAGGGTCGCTGTTGCGCATGCTCTTGTGCAGGGCGGAGATAATGTTGTAGTGCTCCTCCCCCTTTTTATCATAAAGGAGAATTCGCTTCTGCATAGCGTCTTCTATCACAGTGGCGGTTATTAAGCGGTTCCCTTCTTTGCCGGGTGGGGTGTTCATCACTGCAATCTCCAGCGTATTCAGGGCAGCTCGGGCGTCTCCGTTGGCATAAACCGCTATCTGGCGAAGGAGCTCCGGTTCAATGTGGGGCTGAAAATTCTTTAGCCCCCTCTCTTCGTCCTTCAGGGCGCGGTTGAGAATGGTGATTAAATCCTCTTCGGTCAGCTCTCGGAGGTGGAAGACCTTGGAGCGGGAGAGGAGGGGGGAGTTGATCTCAAAAGAAGGGTTCTCGGTGGTGGAGCCGATGAGGATAATGTCGCCTCTTTCCACATAGGGGAGGAAGGCATCCTGCTGGGCTTTGTTGAACCGGTGTATTTCGTCGATAAAGAGGATGGTGCGGCGGTGGTAATGGCGTTTCTGATACTCAGCCTGCTTCATAACCTCTTTTATCTCTTTGATCCCCGATATGACGGCGCTATAAGAGACGAAGAAGGAGTTGGTCATACTGGTGATAATCCTGGCAATGGTGGTTTTGCCCGAGCCGGGCGGACCCCATAGGATGAGGGATTGCAGCTCGTCGTGCTCTATTGCCCTTCGGAGGAGCTTACCGGGTCCAAGGATGTGCTCCTGACCTACCAGCTCGGCGAGAGTTCGGGGACGAAGCCTCTCCGCCAGCGGGGTAAGGGGGTCTACCTGCTTTTCCTTCTCATCGAGGTCTTCGGGGAATAGCTTCTCTTCCATAAACTTCAGTCCCTTTAGGATCGATTTAATTATTTATATTTTAACAAAATATATCTCCGATGTAAATACAATCCCTATTCTCAGAAAGAAGGCTGAAGGGGTGGCAAGGCTAAAGGCTTCTGCCATATTAGGGGGAGAGAGCCGGGGGATTTTTCAATTGACTTTGCCCGCTCTATGAATTAACATTTTGATAGCTGAGTTGCTCTCTAAGATGCGGTTTTTATTAGACTTTCTTGGGAGAAGATAACATATGACAGGTAGCCAGAGTGTTCTTTTGGAGACAAGAGAGGGGGTGGCCATTCTTCGGCTCAACAGGCCCCAACTCCTCAACGCCTTACACCGGGGAACTCTGGAGGAGCTTCGGCAGATTATGTGCCATCTTAAGGAAGAGGATGGGGTAAAGGGGGTGGTCATTACAGGTAGCGGGGAATCTTTTGCCTCCGGGGCGGATATAAGGGAGCTTAGAGAGCTCGACCAGCTGAGGGGGAGGGAGTATCTGTTGAGTATTCAGCAGACCTGGCTGACTGTGGAGGGGCTGACGAAGCCTGTGGTAGCGGCAGTGAACGGGCTGGCAATTGGAGGAGGATTGGAGCTGGCTTTAGTCTGCTCCCTCCGCCTGGCTTCCGAGAAGGCTATTTTTGCCATTCCTGCAGTGAAGCTCGGTCTGATACCAAGCTTTATAGGGGTCCAGCGGTTATGTCAGCTTATTGGTCGTGCAAGGGGTATGGAGCTGATACTGACCAGTAAGACCATAGACGCCTGGGAAGCCCTGAGGATAGGTTTGGTGAACCGGGTGCTACCGCAGGAGGAACTTCTCAGCTCGGCCATAGCTCTGTGCAAGAGGATTACCGCTCGGAACAGGGGTCTGGTCCAGTATCTTTTGGAGACTTACTGCGGTTACGATGGATCCCCTTCGGCAGGGGATAGCCATCTGGTAGCCGCCAGCGAGGGGTTGCTCTTCTCCAGCGAGAAGGGGTTTTAATACCGAAAGCCACTTAACATCTTGAACACCAAAGGGGTTCATTCCTTTAGGAGATAGGGGTAATGGGAGAGATTGTTCCCCGCCAATTGCCCGATAAGAAAGGGGAACTTCTACAGTTAATTGATAAATATGAGCCGATAGCCAGGTTCTTCGACGATGAGGAGTCCCGGGAACGCCTTATTCAGTTGTTGCAAAGGAGCCCCGACCCCAATATGACTCTCACCAACCTGGTGAGGCTGGCTGAGGAGGGGAGCTCTTCTTTCTTCTGCCAGCATGTGGTTAGAGATTTCGCCAATCTGGAGGTTCTACTGACCCTTCTGAGTTATAGTCAGCCCATAGCCGACACAATAGCTAACAACCCCGACTTCCTCCCCTGGCTCTTCAAGGAGAGGGGACGGTGGGCAATAAAGTCGAAGGAAGACCTATCGGAGGAGCTATCTAAATTTATCTTCACCCTTTCCGACCTCCCTATCCCCGCCGTTCTGATCCGCTTCAAGAAGCGAGAGTATCTGAGGATATGGCTTAGGGATGTTTTGGGGATAGCCAGCCTCAGTGAGACCACCCAGGAGCTCTCCTTGCTGGCGGATGTGATTCTGGAGAGGGCTTATTCCTTGTGCTACCAGAGGTTAATCAACCGATTCGGGACTCCTCAGTTTATCGATACCGAGGGGAGGATAAACGAGGCGGAGTTCTGTATCATCAGCCTGGGAAAACTGGGAGGCAACGAGCTCAATTACAGCTCCGATGTTGACCTCTTCTTCATCTACTCCGAGGATGGGGAGACCACCGGGATTGATGGGTCTCCCCACAGCCAGATTACGAATAAGGAGTTCTTTGTCAAGCTGGCAGAAGATATAGTAGAGATGGTTAGCAGCCCCACTCAGGAGGGATGGTGCTTCCGGGTAGACCTCCGGCTGCGACCCTTGGGCAAGGTGGGGGAGCTTGCCCTTCCTCTTAAGAGCTGTTTGCATTATTACTGGAAATCGGCGAGCCAGTGGGAGCGGCAGGCGATGATAAAGGTGCGCCCTTCAGCTGGAAGCCCTCTGCTGGGGAGCCGATTTATCAAAGGTATTCAGAATATAATCTATCCCCCCGATGTTGACCTCTCGGTTCTGCAGGCGGTTCGAGACCAGAAGGATAAGATCGACCAACAGCTGGCAACCCAGGGAAAGACCCTTATCGACATCAAGGAGGGCTGGGGTGGCATCAGGGAGGTAGAGTTCATCATCCAAGGGTTGCAACTCCTCTACGGGGGTAAGGAGAGCTGGATCAGGGAAGGGAACAGCTTGCAAGCCCTCCAGCGGCTGGCTGACAAGGAGCTAATCACCTTTGCCCGCTATTCGGAGCTCTATGCTGCTTATTGCTTTCTGCGCAAGATAGAGCATCGCCTACAGATGCTTCACCACCTTCAGACTCATTGCCTCCCCATCGATAAAGATGAATTGAATCGTCTGGCAAAGAGGATGGGCTTCACTACCGAAGATGACCAAGAACCCCGTATACTGCTTAAGGAGGAACTTGACAGACATCGGGCTGTTGTGCGAGGAGCTTATGATGATCTTTTCAGGAGGTTCTCCCAGCAAGTGATAACCCCCTTGGGGGAGGAGCTCTTTCTCAGCCTTGAGGCGGAATTTCCATCGCTGGAAGCCAAGCTCAGCTCTTTGGGCTTTAAGGAGCTAGAGCAATCCTTCCGCTATCTTAAAGGGTTCTCTAAAGTGTTACATAGCGGCGCGGTGCCTGAAGGGGCGAGGGAATTTCTCAGTAGCTTAATCCCTAAGTTGGGTGGACTGATGGAGAGATTGGTGGACCCTGACCGGGCGGTGAAGAACTTAGAGAGGTTTGCCACTGTCCTTACCAGAAAGGAAGACGGGTTGGTTTTTTTACCAGCTCACCTCTCAGCGGCGGAACCACTGTTGAAGCTTTTTGGAAGGAGCGATTTTCTTTCTGAGAACCTTATCCGCCATCCAGAGCTTATCTTAAATCTTGCTTTGGCTTCGGGGAAGGCATGGTCGCAGAACGAGGCTAAACTCCACGAAGAGCTATGGAGGAGGGTGAAAAGCTGTTCAGAATTGAAGGAGAAGATGGATAAAATGCGCCAATACAAACAGGAGGTTGAACTCTTAATAGGTGTGGCAGATGTCAAGGGTGATTTGCCTTTACCTGCTGTTAACCATGGGCTTTCCGTTATGGCAGAAGCCTGTATACAGACTGCCTACCGGATAGCCAGGGAGGAGCTCTTTTCTCTCTGTGGGCAACCCTCTGCCTCTGATGGGCGGACTTCCGCCCTCTCTTTTGCCGTTATAGCGCTTGGGAGGTTGGGTAGCGGCGAGCTTGAGTATGGTTCGGATGTTGACCTCCTTTTCGTCTGTTCCCCCTCGGAGAGAGGTGCTAAGAACGAAGTCTTCAGCCACCAGTTCTTCACCAAGCTCGCTGAGCTGATGATTAAGATTCTTTCCAGCATTACCTCCGAGGGTTATCTCTATAATGTGGATATGCGGCTCCGCCCTTCTGGGAGCGAAGGGGAGCTGGTTCAGACAGTGGGTTCTCTGGAGACCTATTTTGGAGAAAAGGCGCAGGTCTGGGAAAGACAGTCCTATCTTAAAGCCCGCCTGGTAGCCGGTGAAGAGCCTTTCGGTAGGGAGATAATCCATCTGCTGGAGGGGTTAATATATCAAAATCTGGAGACCCAATCGCTCGATACGGAGATCGGCAGGGTCCGCCAACGGATAAACCTGGAGTTGGGCGGAGGGCTGAGGGGTGATAAGGGGATAAAGACCGGCTATGGGGGGCTGACCGATGTCCAATTTATAATCCAATATCTGTTCTTGAAGCACCAACCCCCCCTCCCTGAAGACCGGAGAACCACCAGCCTGCTGGAATATCTTTACCAAGGGGGCTATCTACCGGCGGATAGCTTTCGTCAATTATTCGAATCTTGCAAGTTTTTGCAGAAGTTGGAGCACCAGCTCCGCCTGATATACAACAGACCAATGGACCATCTTCCCAGAGACGAGCGTCAATTGGAAAAGCTGGGAAGATTCTTGGGCTATTCCTCAGACAGCAGGGGCTCGGCTGGTGAGAAACTACAGGATGATTTCTGCTACCATACAGACCGAATCGCCTCCCTTTTCGATTCCTTCTTAAAGGTCAGATAATTTTTCATCATAGGCCTCCTTAATAGTAAGGCTCTCCTGGCGAATTATGGCTTGATTATTATCTCTTTAAATGGTATTATTAAAACGACTTGGCAACGCTGTTGTGCTGTTGAAACTGCACCCCGTGAGATAGCTAATCCTATGGGCGCAAAGGGTAGGTGAACTGCCCGGAAGTAAGAGGGGGATTACGCTCCTTCACTTGCGAGCTGAAAAGCCAACTGTTTCTTCTGACTTTTTTTGAGGTGGTTTATTCCCATAGCTGATGGATAAAGGGATTAAGTTATTTAAAGTATTTGGCATCCAGATATCCCTTAACTACTCCTGGTTCATAATCTTTGGTCTCATAGTATGGAGCTTAGCCCAGGGCTACTTCCCGCAGATGAGACCTGATCTTCCTCTAATGACCTACTGGTTTATGGGTCTGATAACTGCCCTGCTCCTTTTCATCTCGGTGTTGTTGCATGAGCTCAGCCATTCTTATGTTGCCCTGGCGAGTGGGATAGGAATCCAAGGGATAACCCTATTCATTTTCGGTGGATTGGCTCGCATCTCGCGAGAGCCCTCCGATGCTCGGACCGAGTTTAAGATTGCCATTGCGGGTCCCGCTACCAGTCTGGCGTTGGCTCTCATCTTCTGGCTCTCTTCACGAGGGGTCGATTTTCTATTGCCCGGTTCGGTGATAAGTTCAATATTTTATTATCTGTTTTTAATCAACGGGATATTGGTCGTCTTCAACCTGATTCCCGGTTTTCCCCTGGATGGGGGGAGGCTCCTCAGGGCTTATATCTGGAACCGTACGGGCAACCTCAAAAAGGCAACCAGGATAGCCTCCAGGGTGGGGAAGGGGTTTGCTTTGCTCTTGATATTTGTTGGCTTTGTCAATATAATTACAGGGAGGCTTCTTGACGGCATCTGGTTCGCCTTTATAGGGATGTTCCTCCAGCAGGCAGCCAATGAGAGCTACCGGTCGGTGGTCTTACAGCAGGCTCTGGAGGGGGTTAAGGTCAGAGACCTTATGACCAGGGATGTGATAACAGTGGGGGAGGGAGTCAGCATCAAAGAACTGGTAGACCAGTACTTCTTCAGATACAGACATGCCAGTTTTCTAGTGGTATCAGGTGAGGAGCTAAGAGGGATTATCACCCTCAGAGAGGTAAAAAAACTCCCTCGGGAGGAATGGGCTTTCAGACAGGTTAAGGATATTATGGAGCATATCTCTTCGGAGACTGTGCTTCATCCAGACGAGGGAGCAGTTGATGCTTTGAGAAAGATGACCACCGATAAAAAGGGTCGCCTCCCGGTAGTGGAGGATGGCAGGCTGAAGGGGATTCTCGCCAGAGGGGATATAATGAGTCTGTTTAAGGTGAAGAGGGATTTAGGAGGATAAGGGAGCTGATGATATGAGGGGTAGAGCAAAACCTCCCCAATATCAATTGCTGGACCATACTGCTGATTTAGGGATGGCTGTCTACGGAGCCAATTTGAAGGAGCTGTATTCCAATTCTGCTTTTGTTATGTTTGACCTTATTGCCGATACCTCAAAGGTGGAGACGAAGCACTCCATGGTAATAGAGGTCGAAGGGAATAGTCCCGAGGAGCTTATGGTGAACTGGCTGAGTGAGTTGTTATATGTCTTGGAATCCCGTTCGCTATTGTTAGTAGAGTTTAATATTCTTGATTTAGATAATAACCGATTAAAGGCGGAGGTGAGAGGGGAGCCCTACGACCCTGCCCGCCATGAGTTCTTTACTGAGATAAAAGCAGCTACTTATCACCAGCTTAAAATAGAAAAGGTTGACGACCTCTGGAAGGCTCAGATAATATTTGATACTTAAGCACTCATTTCAAAGCCCAATAGCGTAAAAGCAAATAAAGGGGGGAAACAGTATGGGGTCCCAAGCGTATGAATTTAAGAGGGTCACCGATTACCTATGGGAGATACCTCAAAGGGGGAATATGAGAGTTCCTGGTAGAATCTACGCCAGTTCTGCTCTGATGCCGCACATTGAATCTGACCAAAGCACCATGCAGGTGGCCAATGTAGCCCATCTACCGGGGATTATCAAATATTCTCTGGCTATGCCCGATATCCATTGGGGCTATGGTTTCCCTATTGGGGGGGTGGCTGCCTTCGGTGTAGAGGAGGGAGTTATCTCGCCGGGAGGGGTCGGCTACGACATCAACTGCGGGGTTAGGTTAGCCCGAACTAACCTGAGGCTTGAAGAGGTAAAAGGCAAGATAAAACCTCTCATTCAACGGCTGTTCAGTACCGTCCCCTGCGGGGTAGGCTCTTCAGGAGCCATCAGGAGGCTCACCCCCACCGAGTTGAAGGATGTGTTGGTTAAAGGTGCTCGATGGCCGGTAGAAAACGGTTTCGGCGAGAGAGAAGACCTGGAACATATAGAAAGCTACGGTGCTATGAAGGAGGCTAACCCCGAGAAAGTGAGCCCCAGGGCTATTGAAAGGGGGCTACCGCAGGTAGGGACCCTCGGTTCGGGCAACCATTTTCTGGAGATCGATGTGGTGGACGAGATATATGATGAGGAGGTTGCCGAGGTCTTCGGGCTCTTCAAAAAGCAGATTGTGGTGCTCATCCATTCAGGCTCCCGCGGCTTGGGTTATCAGATATGCGACGATTATCTGAAGGTTATGCTCCATGCGGTTAATAAATATAAAATCAGCCTTCCTGACAGGCAGTTATCTTGTGCCCCCGTAGACTCCCCCGAGGGGAGAGATTACTTTGGGGCGATGGCTTGCGCTGCTAACTACGCTTGGGCTAATCGACAGTGCATAATGTCATTGGCAAAGGGGTGCTTTGAGGAGCTCTTTCGCCTTTCCCCCAAGGACTTAGGTTTTCATCTTGTCTACGATGTTTGTCATAATATAGCTAAGATTGAGGAACATACGGTTGATGGGAAGAGGCTTAAAGTGTGTGTTCATCGCAAAGGGGCTACCAGAGCTTTCCCTCCCGGTCATCCTGATACCCCGAGGGTTTACTCCAAGGTCGGTCAGCCGGTGTTGATCCCCGGTGATATGGGGGACTGCTCCTTCGTCTGCGTGGGGAGTGAGGGGGCTATGCGGGAGACTTTCGGCAGCACCTGTCATGGCGCAGGTCGGGTAATGAGCCGTGCTAAGGCAGTCAAGGCAAGCAGCGGGCGTCCCATTCAGAAGGAGCTGGAGGCAAAAGGGATCTATGTTATGGCAAAAAGCAAGAGGACCTTGGCAGAGGAGGTTCCCGAAGCTTACAAGGATGTGGTTGAGGTGGTGGAGGTTATGCATCGAGCGGGTATCTCACCCAAAGTGGCTCGCCTAAGACCTATCGGAGGTATTAAAGGTTAAAGTTCACCCCCCGCCTAAGAGCAGTTCTCCGGGGAACAGGCTACATAGATGAAGGAAGCCCTGTTATACGAGAAGCTGGATGATGAAAAAGTCAGATGTAATCTCTGCCATCACCGGTGCCTGATTCATCCTTCCAAAAGAGGGATTTGCAGAGTGAGGGAAAACCGCGGGGGTGTGTTATATTCTCTGGTATATGGTCATCCCGTTTCTGCTAATGTGGACCCCATCGAGAAAAAGCCCCTCTTCCATTTCCTCCCCGGAACTTCTACCTTTTCCATCGCTACTGTGGGGTGCAACTTCACCTGTGGGCATTGCCAGAACTGCTCCATCTCCCAGCCCTCCGAAGATGATATCGGAACTGGGCAGGAAGTCCCCGAGGAGAGGATAGTCGCTTTAGCAAAAAATTATGGCTGTCAGTCTATCTCCTATACCTACACAGAGCCTACTATCTTTTTCGAATATGCTTACGACTCGGCTAAGATAGCCACTTCAGATGGGTTGAAGAACATATTCGTTACCAATGGCTATATGACCAGGGAGGCTCTGCAGACTATCAACCCCCATCTCCACGCCGCCAATATCGACCTCAAGAGCTTCAATAATCAGAGTTATCTGAAAATCTGCGGTGCCAAGCTCAACCCGGTGCTGGAGAGCATCGAGCTGATGAAGGAGATGGGGATATGGGTTGAGGTGACCACCCTTATCATCCCCACCATAAATGACTCCTCTGAAGAGCTAACCGAAATAGCCGATTTCATTGTCTCGGTGGGAAAAGACATCCCTTGGCATATCAGCCGTTTTTACCCCCATTACAAGATGACCGATCTCCCCCCCACCCCCGTTGAGACCCTGCACCGAGCTCGGGAAATAGGGCTGAGCAGGGGGCTAAGGTATGTCTACAGCGGGAATGTGCCGGGGGACGAGGGAGAAAAGACTTATTGCTATCAATGTAAGGAACTACTAATAGACCGCTATGGGTATCAGATATTGAAGAATATCACCAAGGACGGCAAATGCCCCAAATGTGGGGCAGTTATCGATGGGGTTTGGGGTGAGGGGAAGGGTATTAATGCTTGACAAGGGAGGGGAGTTTGAGCGAGTTGGATCATCAGAAGCTCCGGGAATATATGGTGAATACCCAGATAAAAGCCCGTGGTATCTACGACCCTAAGGTTTTAGCCGCTATGCTAAAGGTCCCCCGCCACGAGTTTGTCCCCCTGGATATGCGTCCCTTCGCCTATGAAGATCGCCCTTTGTCCATCGGGGAGGGGCAGACTATCTCCCAACCCTATATGGTCGCTCTGATGACCCAGTGTTTGGAGCTGAAGGGCTCGGAGAATGTTCTGGAGATAGGGACCGGCTCCGGCTATCAGACTGCTATTTTAGCTGAGATGGCGGTGAAAGTTTGGACTATTGAAAGGTTTTCCTCTCTTCTGAAAAGGGCACAGGAAGTGCTGGACCGCCTGGGCTATACCAACTACGAAGCCCGCTTGGAGGATGGGACCCTTGGGTGGAAAGAGAAAGCCCCCTTTAATGGGATAATGGTCACCGCGGGCGCCCCGGAGGCTCCTCCCAGCCTCATGGAGCAATTGGCGGATAGGGGACGGCTGGTCATACCCATTGGTCCCGAGAGGTATCAGAGTTTATATGAAATTATAAAAAGGGGTAAAAAGATAAAGAGGGAATTTGTTACCCACTGCTCCTTCGTCCCTTTAGTAGGGAAGGAGGGATGGGAGAAGTGGAGTAGTCCTTGAACGCCCCTTTGAAGACTTGCCCGGTAGCTTCGACGAAACTGGAAAGGGGTGACTTGCTGCGGTTTCATTAGCTTGGGTGGGTAAAAATTTGAAGTAAAGGTCTTGATTTTGGCTTGTTGATATTATATATTAAATAGTTAAGGTGGGCGATTAGCTCAGGGGTAGAGCACTTCTTTCACACGGAAGGGGTCACTGGTTCAAATCCAGTATCGCCCACCATTTTTCATTACCCTCCTGAATGTTTCTCTAAAGCGAGTTCTATGAGGGTTCGATATTATCAACCCTGGCTGTTTTTCTTCTTTCCTTTGGCAGAAAGGTATAGCCCTTCCCTTTTAGGTCCCTGGTTAATAATGGAATAGCTTTGGTCGAAATCGGCGCTGGTGTATTCTGAAGCGATGCTTCTCTCTGCCCCTTGGAGGCAGGGGATTTTTATCTGGGAGTTTAGTGTCCGGAAGGTTTATTGAGGGGGAGTTAGGCCTGGTAGAGAGCTGAAAGGGGGTGATTACTCTCTTATTTTTGACCCTCTGCCAGCGGTGAATTATCCTTCGGGTAGCCACAAGGTAGTAGTTAGCGCTTTTGGGATAATAGTTTAGGTAGCTCATTGGCTCCAAGAAGCGCATCACCGGTTCAATTTGGGTCCCTTCATGGAATTCGTTGAAAGAGAAAATTGTCAGAATGTCGGGCAGCGAGGATATAGCTACCTCAGCTACCCTGTCGTAGGTTTTACCATTCCCCCTCGGAATATACCTTCTCCTCTCCAGTGTATGCTTTTTCCCGGGAGTCTATATAGCCCGGGAAGATGCTGGGAGACCAAAGGAGTCCGGCTGAGTGAAACCACTCCCCTATTTCTCTCTACTGGGAAAAGTTGCTTATAGCATAAGTATAGACTCCGTCAAAGCCACTCCGCTGGCATCGTCCGAGGTCGGTAGTCTGTCCCAGAAAGATGGAGTTGCTGCGGGGGTCGAGGCGTAGCCGGTTGAGCATGAAGTTCCATTCCTCATCGGAGATATAGTCCCGGTCACCCTCTCCCACTGTGCTTCTAAATATGTAAAAAAGGGGCTTTTGCTCCTCAGTGCGGTAGAAAGCAGGATGTTCGCCATGCTCATCCAGTATGTAAAGGATATCGTCAGTAAAAAATTGTCGTCGATAGGGATAAGGCTCTATGGTGAAGTTCACTTTCAAATTGAACCGATGAGCTGTATCCAGAAGCGGGGGGATATTGAGGTCTGAAAAGTAGTGCTGTCCCCAGAAGGATAAGCTAATAACCCCTATACCCGCCTGTCTTATCCACCTCATATGCTGCCGGACCACGGCGGGGTCGGAGGAGCTGTATGGTCCCAAGAGAGGAAAGTAGTCAGAGGCCAGGTCTGCCGCCGGGCGGTGCCCCTTAGAGTTTCAGTGGAGAAGTCTCTTTGATCCACAATTTTTGGGGGACTCCAGAGTCGATTCGAGCCTTGACAGAATTGACAACCGTAGTTTATAATAAACTACAAAATATGCAAAAAATTGCAACCTTTTTTTGCTAAGAAGACATGCTCAAAGGGAAGTAATATTCATGACGACAAGAAGATCTAAGAAAATGTCGCCCTCAACGGCGGACCAGAACGCACGGGCCAACGCAACCTTTCAATACCCTGACCTGAGCCATCCAACACCAAGGGTCATGTTGGGTGTTAAGCGGAATCAATCCGTTACACCTGAACTTTTCCCTTTTCGTGCTGTGGCAGTAACGAGGCTCTATCAAGAGACCTGGGGACAGCCAATAGTCATTCGTCGTGCCAAAATGTTGGAGAGAATTTTGGGCGACCAGCCTGTACACATACAAGAAGGAGAACTTATCGTTGGTATGAAGACCCTTAAGCCTCGTGGCTCTCCTGTCTTCCCCGAAATTAATTGTGCTTGGGTTGAACGAGATCTTGATACTTTATCTAAACGCAGCAACACACCCTTTTATGTCAGTGAAGAAACTAAGAAAGTCCTTCGTGAGGAAGTATTCCCCTATTGGCGCAACCGTCAAATCAACGACCGATTAGTCGAATCAGTGCCTGACCAAATATGGCAAGCAGATTTGCGGGGAGTGATTTACAATTATTTCACCTCGCGTACTATTGGTCATATTACAGTGGGCTATTCTAAGGTGCTAAATAAGGGGATGAACGGCATCAAAGTTGATATTCAAGAAGCTCTCCTCAAGCTCCACTTTGAAGACCCTAACTACATCCACAAAAAACAATTTCTCGAAGCCGTGTCCTTGGCCTGTGATGCTGTTGTTATGTTTGCGGGACGCTATGCTAAGGAAGCACGCCACTTAGCCTCAGCAGAGGAAGACACACAACGAAGAGCAGAACTAGAGAGAATCGCCCAAGTCTGTGGGAGAGTACCAGCCAATCCCGCACGAACGTTCCAAGAAGCTCTCCAATCTTTCTGGTTTACCCAATTGGTTCTTAATCTTGAAACGGACGGCCATGCAATTTCTCCTGGCAGATTTGACCAGTACATGTATCCGTTTTATAGATATAGTATCGACTCAGGTGAGATCACCGAAGAAGAAGCTCAAGAGTTGCTTGATCTTCTATGGGTCAAACTAGACGAGATTACCATAGCAAAGGATTCAGGTGAATCTGATACCAGTAGTTCCTATCCTGAGTTCCAAAACCTAAATATCGGTGGACTTACCCCTGAAGGTCTGGATGCTACCAATGAACTTTCATACATGTGTCTAACCGCGTTGGAACACGTTAAGCTTCCTCAACCGCAGCTCTCAGCCCAAATTAGTAGCAAGACTCCTCACAAGTTTCTCTTACGCTGCTGCGAAGTCCTGAAGATGGGAACGGGTCTGCCCGCTATGTTTAACAGTGACACCATAGTGCTGGGTATGGTAAGCCGTGGCAAGAAGTTGAAGGATGCCCGCTCAGGAAGTGTCAACGGCTGTGTATCACCCAATTGTGACGGCAAGGATCGAATGGCTTCTTCCGGATATTTTAATCTTGTCAAGTGCCTGGAGCTGGCATTAAACAATGGAACTGATCGTCTCGCAGGTGAACAATTGGGTCCCAAAACAGGCAATCCTTGTCAGTTCTCTACTTTCGACGAGGTCATCAATGCCTTCCAGCAGCAAGTCGCTTATTTTGTTGAATTGAAAGTGAAGTATGATAATATCATGCGGGACATCTATGCTACATACTGCCCTGTTCCATTTACTTCAGCAGTTATCGACGACTGCATTGAGAAGGGACTAGACTGGCATAAAGGTGGTGCACGTTACAACCAAGCCGTTATCTCTGGTGTTGGTTTAGGAACGGTTACAGATGCGTTATCAGCCATCAAAAAACACATTTTCGATGAAAAAAGTTTTACTATGGCTGATTTGAAAAAGGCAATAGACGAAGACTTTAAAGGTCACGAAGTATTGCGCCATGTTCTGGTTAACAAGACACCACATTACGGGAATGATGACGACAATGCGGATTCTCTGGCTATACTTACCCAAAGAATCTTTTGCGACGAAGTGGAGAAACACCAAGATATTCAGGGAGCCAGATATTATGTGAATCTATTGCCAACGACTGCCCATATCGCGCTTGGCAAGTTGACTGGAGCTACTCCAGATGGGCGCCATGCTGGAACATGGCTTTCTGAAGGTATATCACCAGTTCAGGGCTACGACAAACACGGTCCAACTGCCGTGGCTAAGTCTGTGGGCAAGCTGGACCATGCCCGATGTAACGGCACTTTACTTAACATGAAGATAAACCCTCAGTGTTTGAAGACTATGGAAGATCTGCATAAGCTGGCAGCACTCATACGGGGGTATTTTGACCAGGGCGGACATCATGTACAATTTAATATCATCGATGAAAATGTTCTGCGGGATGCGCAAAAACATCCTGAGAACTACCGAAACTTGTTGGTTCGTGTAGCGGGCTATTCCGATTATTTTGTGCTGCTGAGCCACGAGATCCAAGAAGAAATCATCTCTCGAACCGAACATGGCTTATGAGTAGAGATATCTGCCCACTAGCCCAGGTTCTTCATTGGTTCAACCGAAGCCTTTTTTCAGGAGCCATCTTGGGAGCAGCGGCTTCTTGCAATTTGTAAGTATGACTTATTGCCATCCTCAACCTTCTTGTTCAACCACAAAATGAACTCGAGAGTGATGCCTGATATGAGGCAAGAGGCAACTTCGCATGACCCTGTCATTGGCTGCATTTGGGATATTAAGAAATATGCCCTCCATGATGGGCCAGGTATTCGTACTACTGTCTTCTTCAAGGGTTGCCCTCTCCAGTGTCTGTTTTGTTGTAATCCCGAATCACAACATTTCCATCCCGAAATCTTATGGATAGGTGAGAATTGTATCAGATGCAATTCTTGCCAAGAGATTTGTCCAACCAATGCAATCTACGAGGAAGAAGAGGGGGAAAAACTTGTCGATGCTGAGCGTTGTGACCTTTGCGGTCTTTGTGTAAATCGTTGCCCTGGTGAAGCGCTTAGCTTGGTAGGGAGACTCGTGACCGTGGATGAGGTGCTTCGAGAAGTTGCACAAGATGCAGTTTTCTATCAACGCTCCGGGGGCGGACTCACTCTCTCTGGAGGAGAGCCTACCGCCCAAACGGATTTTGCCTATGAATTGCTTCGTCAGTACAAAATCAAGGAACACGGTTTGCACACTGCCATCGACACATGTGGATATGTCGAGTGGTCCAAACTAGCCCACCTCTTGGAGTACACAGATCTGATTTTATATGATATAAAACACATGGACTCCCACCAGCATAGTCGATTAACTGGTGTAGGTAACGAACTCATTCTACAAAATGCCATACGAATAGCGCAGTCTCACAAACAACTTGTTATACGGTTGCCTCTAATTCCAGGTTATAATGACACCGAAGAAAACGTGCGTAGAACTGCGGAATTTGCACATAAGTTGCCTGGTGTGGAAGAAATTAACCTTCTACCCTATCACCGGCTAGGGGAATCAAAATACGCGCGTTTAGGTCGAAAGTATGCTTTATCAGGAATGATTAGTTTGCCTCAAGAGCGCATAGCTTTAATTCGTAGCATTACGGAAAGCTTTGGGCTCCGCGTTAAAATTGGGGGGTAGTTTAATTGAGGCTTCCTTTTTTAAATCATAACTTTCAGGACTCATGAATACAATCAAAAGTTATTGTTGTTTACCTAAGGGAATGTTGGCTCAATAGGCGCCTTATTCGCGGGCTGTTTTGAACATGGTGACAATATATTGAGAGGCGATGGAGCCTGAATGTAGTGAACAAATTTAAAGAAAAAAGACAACTTATTGAGGAGGGGTGTTTATGAGATCTATTAACCGACCTGCTGTTAAAATTTCCATCCTGGCTGTTTCGCTGTCTCTCCTTGCCGGAGGAGTGGCGGTTAACGAGGAGCTTTATTCCTCTTGCCCCACTCCGAAAGCTCAAGAGGAGACCTCTATTCACCAGCAGTTTATGGCCAGCCCCCGCCACCAGAGGAATATTTTGGACCCTGAATTCACCGAGGTGGGAGTAGGGGCGGTGATGAGGTCCCCTCTAATCTACTATTTCACCGTAGACTTCATTTCCCGAGCATTAAACCAAGAACTCCGGAGCACCAGTAAGTTCTACTTTGAGGAAGCGTCTCCCGAAAATGCTGTTTCCATGACCAGAGATTTGAAGGCGGTTTATGCTTTCACCACCTCCCAGGAAGAGGAGCTGGTAAACAAGGGGATTGCCCTTTACCGCCAGGGGAAGTTTGAGGAAGCCATTCAGGCATATAAAGAAGCCCTGAAGATAGACCCCACCTATGTTTACGCCCATTACAACCTTGGGCTGGTTTATGTGGCGCAGGAGGAGTTTCTTCTCGCCTTGGAAAGCTTTCAGGAGGCTGTCAAACGGAGACCTGACGATCCATATTCCCTTTATTATATCGGCTATATCAATTCCCGGCTGGGCAACTACCAACCTGCTATAGATGCCTTCAAGAAGCTGTTAAAGATCGACCCCGCTCTGCAGCCGGAAATTTTCCTCCATGTCCATTATCAATTGGGGGAGGTTTACGAGCTGATGGGGAAGAAGGAAGAGGCAATAACCTATTATGAGAAGTTCATTGAACTGGCAAGGCAAAGCCCCTATGCCGACCTTAAGACAGTTGCCAAGGCGGTTAAAAAGCTGACTAAGCTAAAAGAGAGATAAGCATACTCCCCACTGAGGTAAACTGGCGAGGGGCTGCTGGAAAGGAGTTATAAACTCATTTTCCCAATATCTTCTTTTCTTGAAGGGTAGCCTCTTCTGGACGCTCAGCCCACCGAAGGTGATGAATAAGGAGAAGGGGGAGTATGCTTATTCCAATGATGCCTCTCTTCCAGATTCCTATGGTGTGATGCCAGGCTCCCCTCTTGTTCATCACTATAAAGGGGTCAAAAGGGAGCACCAAGATTTACCGGCAGCCTACATGGACTTCGCCGTTGGTGTTCGCTGCTCCGAAGACCCTCTTGTTGTAAAGCAGGGTCCCATCAAGCTCGAATACCTTTACCCAGGAGCTACCACCATAGCCCTGCCCACAGAGTATTTCATCAGTGCGGTCAAGCCCAATGTTCCCACCAGCTACATGGACTTCGCCGTTGGTGTTGCCCGCTCCGAAGACCCTCTTGTTGAATACCGCACTGCCGTCCAACTGTAGCACCTTCACCCAGGAACTACCACCGAAGCCATGACCGCAGATAATCTCATCGTCCCCATCACCGTCCACATTCCCACCTGCCACATTGACATCCCCCTGGGTGTTGCCGTCTCCAAAGACTTTGCGCTCAAATATCCTGGTGCCGTTCAGCAGATAGGCAAACACTAAGGAGACACCACCTCTGCCCTGACCACAGATTATCTCATCATTGCCATCTGCATTTATATCCCCACCTGCCACATTCACTTCGCCCTGGGTGTTGCCAGCACCGAAGACCTGATGGTTGAATATCCTGGTGCCATTAAGCTCATAGACATGCACCCAGGAGGCTCCACCTCTGCCATGACCACAGATGATTTCATCAACCCCGTCACCATCTACATCTCCAGCTCCCACATGCACCTCACCGTTGGTGTTGCCAGCATAGAAGACCTTGCGGTTGAATATTCTGGTGCCGTCCAGCTCATATACCGAAACCCAGGAGCTACCTCCATAGCCGTGCCCGCAGATGAGCTCATTGACCCCATCGCCATCTACATCACCACGAGCCACATGGACTTCCCCCTGCGCGTTGCCAGCACCGAATACTTTTAGATTAAAAACCCTGGTATTGGTTATGGTATCCCAGGCTGCTACCCAGGAGCTTGCGCCCTCCCCATGAGCCACCGTTATGGGACCACCACCTAAAATCAGGTAGGTCTCCCCGGCTTGCTCGCGTCCAACATCAGGGGCAGCTCCCCAGGCTCCGATGATCAGGTCACAGTATCCGTCACCGTTGATATCCCCGCTTGCAACCGCGCAGCCAGAATCATCACTCCCATCATCACCGAAGACGGTGATGTCGGCTGATTCCGTGCTCAGGTCGATAGTTGCTGGAGGTGAGCTGCTGCCAAAAATTACATAGGTCTCCCCGGCAG
>Ga0209979_1002006_pt1 | contig 20436 bp, 17 predicted proteins | sample AnhtaG_FD_183114 | JGI IMG/M metagenome (GOLD analysis project Ga0209979, IMG submission 183114) | Deep subsurface microbial communities from Anholt, Denmark to uncover new lineages of life (NeLLi) - Anholt_01485 metaG (SPAdes) (version 2) | ecosystem: Environmental > Aquatic > Marine > Oceanic...
GCGAAGCTTTACATGTGCTTCCAAGAAGAAGCCATCCTCGTTTAAAGGCACTTTGTAAAGCATGGCAAGCTCTCTTGCCTCTTCCGGGGGAACCATCGCCACGCCTAGAGCAATAATATCGGCATCAATAGCTACTTCCTCCCCGAGCACCGGATCCTTCCCTTCAACTCGTATCAAAAAGCGTCCATTCTTCCTTTCTTGACTTAGCCGAGGTTTATCTTCCGACTCATACCTCAAGAAGATAACCCCCTTTTGTCTTGCCTCCTGATAATATTCCTCATAGAATCCATATGTCCTCATATCCCGATAGAGGATATAGATATTCATTTCGGGCTTTGTCTCTTTAAGCTTTAGGGCATTCTTAATTGCCTGGTTGCAGCATACCCGGCTACAATAGGGGCGCTCCCCATTTCGGGAGCCTACGCACTGGATCATTACCAGGTTGTCACAGCCTACTATATCTGGATTCTCTCTCGCTATCTCCTCCTCAAGCTCAAGCTGAGTGAGCACCCGTGGGTCTCTTCCATAAAGGTATTCCTTCGGTTTATATTCCTGAGCCCCAGTGGCAATTATGGTCACGCCGTGGTCTATCTTCTCTATAACCCTGCCGCGATATCTCATTATCTCGGTGGTGAAGTTCCCCACATATCCGTAGGCATCTACAATCCAAGTATTGTAATAGACCCTAATCTTAGGATGTTCCTTAACCTTTCTAATTAAATCGGCGAGAAAAATCTGAGCATCCTCACTATCAAGGGTATAATGTATTCTTTTCACCACCCCGCCGAGTTCGCTTTCTCTCTCGATAAGATGGACTTCGAAAGCTTGATCCGCTAAGGTTAAAGCGCTTACCATCCCTGCCACACCTCCCCCGATGACCAAAGCGGAGTGGTTAACTGGGGTAGACAAAGGTTTTAGTGGCTCTATCAGCCTTGCCTTTGCCACCGCCATCCTTACCAAATCCTTCGCCTTCTCAGTCGCTTTCTCCGGCTCATGCATATGGACCCAGGAGCACTGGTCGCGGATATTGGACATCTCAAAGAGGTATTGGTTTAATCCTGCCTCTTTGAGGGTTTCTCGGAACAGGGGCTCGTGGGTTCTGGGAGTGCAGGATGCCACCACCACTCGATTCAGTTTATGTTCTTCGATCATTGCCTTGATTTTCTCTTGGGTATCTTGAGAGCAGGTGTAGAGGTTATTTTCAGCATAGGCTACATTGGGCAGAGTTTTAACATATTCAGTAACCTCAGGAACATCCACATATCCACCGATGTTGATACCACAGTGGCAGATAAACACCCCAATCCTGGGCTCCTCCCCGGTGACATCCTTTTCCGGCGGGTATTCTTTCTTTATGGTAAGGGTATTTCGGGCAGGAGCAAGCAAGGTAGAAGCGCTTCCCGCTGCCCCACTTGCCTGCATCACTGTTTCCGGGATGTCCTTCGGGCCTTGAAAAGCACCGCAGACAAATACCCCTGGCTTGGAGGTTTCCACGGGGGAAAATGCACTTGTGTGGCAAAATCCATATTTATTAAGCTGGATGCCGAGCCTCTTGCCAAGTTCAATAGCTTCCTGAGAGGGCCTAAGCCCTACAGATAGGACAACTAAATCAAACTCATCCGTGCTTGGCCTATCATCTTCACCGACATACTTGAGGCTCAAATTCCCTGTGCCATCTACTTCTTCAACTCCATAGACCTTCGCCCTTAGAAACTCTATTCCTTCTTCCTTCCCGCGCTCATAAAATTTATCAAAGTCCTTCCCTTGAGTTCTTATATCCATGAAGAAGATAGTCTCCTCAAGCTCGTGAGGTACATGCTCTTTGGCAACAATGGCTTCCTTTATGGCATAGGTGCAGCACACGGAAGAGCAATATCCGCAACCCAAGCTTTCATCCCTCGAACCAATGCATTGAATCCAGGCTATCCTTTGAGGCGGCTTTCTATCAAAGGGCCTGCGCAGTTCACCTTGAAATGGTCCTGAGGCTGAAAGCATCCTCTCAAATTCTATACTGGTTACTACATTGGGATATCTCCTGTATCCGTAATTGAAAAGAGGGCTTGGGTCAAATTCATCAAATCCTGGGGAAAGAATCACCGCGCCCACTTTTAACTCTACAATCTCTTCTCTCATAGAGTGATCGATAGCATTGGCTTTACAGGCGGCAACGCATTGCATACACTCAGAGCAAATCCCACAAGCAAGGCAGCGGCTTGCCTCTTTTCTTGCCTGTTCCTCAGAAAAGCCAAGCTCTATCTCCTTAAACCCGGGGATCCTTTCCTCTACAGGGATAGTGGGCATTTTCTGTCTCGGCTCCCTAGCTCTACCGAAAGGAATGAAAGTAACATCAGAGGGCTTCCTTTCGGGAAGTAACCTTCCCTCTTTAAGGTCTCGATGGTTGAGGTATCTGGTGAGCGATTCTGCCGCCCGGGCACCAGCAGCCACAGCTTCAATGGCAATGGAAGGGCCGGTTTGACAATCCCCGCCAGCAAAGACTCCTTTCTGGCTTGTTTCCAAAGTTACCGGGTCAACTTCAATGGTGCCTCGCCTGGAGATGTTTATTCCGCTATTTTCTAGGAAGGAAATGTCGGGAGCCTGCCCAATTGCCGGAATTACCATAGCAACCTTTAAATCGAACTCGGAGCCTGGTATAGGGATGGGACGTCTTCTTCCGCTAGCATCTAGCTCACCAAGCTTCATACAAGTACACCTTATTCCGATAACCTTCCCATTCTCTGAGAGAATCTCTACCGGCGCGGCCAAATATTCTATCTTTACCCCTTCAATTTCGGCTCCTTTGATCTCCTCCTCCCGGGCAGGCATTTCGACCCTTGTTCTCCTGTAAAGGATAGTGACCTCTTCAGCGCCCAATCGAAGGGCAGAGCGGGCTGAATCTATAGCAACATCCCCACCACCTATTACTACTACCTTCCCTTTCGTCTTCAGCTCTTTCCCTAAATTAATATCCCGTAAGAAATCAACACCATGAATTACCCCAGCTGCATCCTCCCCGGGAACACGAAGTCGCTGACTACGATGCGCTCCCACACTGATAAATATGGCTTTATATCCCTGCTTTAGGAGGTTATTGATAGTTAGCTCGGCGCCTATAGGGGTATTAGTCTTTATCTCCACTCCCAAGCGTTTTATTTCTTCGACTTCTTTCTCAATGATATCTTTAGGTAAACGGTACTCAGGAATACCGACATAAAGCATTCCTCCAACTACAGGGAGAGCCTCAAAAATAGTAACCTTATATCCCTCATGTCGCAGCCAGTAGGCGCAGGTAAGCCCCGTCGGCCCTGAGCCAATGATAGCAACCTTCCCCTCCTTCTCCTCTATTTCGGGCAATGAAAATTCATCTTTTGCAGAATCAGCGACAAATCTTTTTATAGCTCGGATGGAGACGGGCTCTTCTAAAAGCCTGCGGTTGCATTTCCCTTCGCAGGGAGCGGGACAAATCCTCCCCAGCACTCCTGGGATGGGGAGTTTCTCTTTTATTAAAGAAAGTGCCTCTTTATATTTTCCCTGCGCAATTAAAGCTACATACCCTTGAACATTCGTCCCCGCAGGACAGGTTAAAACGCATGGGGGTCTTTCCCTTTTTTCGATGGCGAAGGCATTAGGATAAGCCTGAGCGAAAGGTCTAAATATAGCTTTTCTTGGTGCTAGATTCTGTTCAAACTCGCTGGGAACCTCTATGGGACAGACTTCGGCACACTCGGCACATCCGGTGCACTTAGTAACATCAACATACCTTGGATGCTTTAAAACCTTGGCTTCAAAATTTCCCGCCTCCCCATCGACTTCCAGAAGCTCTGAATAGGAAAGCAACTCAATATTAGGGTGTCTTCCGCATTCGATAAGTTTTGGGGAGAGGATACACATGGAACAGTCTAAAGTAGGAAAGGTCTTATCAAGCTGAGCCATCACTCCGCCGATAGCGGGGGTTTTTTCCACCAGATAGACCTTATACCCAGACTCAGCTAAATCGAGTGCTGCTTGAATTCCTCCGATTCCCCCCCCAACCACCAGTGCTGCTCCTATAGGCTTATCCTTAGCTTCCATAGCTTTATCCTCCTCTAAACTTTCGCCCTCTCCTTTCCCAATGCCTCCTCAGCAAGCTTAGCCGGATCTATCTTCAGTTCCTCAGCTTTCTTATCTACAACGGATAGCACCATTTGATGACGCAACTTTTGAGAGAAGGTATCAATCTCTTTTATCTGCTCAAGGAAAGAAGGATGGACATATCCTTCCCGCACCGCCATGCTCCTTAATGCCTTCATTACATCGGAAAATTTCACGTTCTGAGGGCAGTGAGCCTGGCAGGTGTAGCACTGGGTGCAAAGCCAGGGCAAATTTGATGAAAGGACTTCCTTCCTCATCCCCAGGAGAACCATGCGGATTATCTTTCGAGGATTATATTCAGGGTCAATGTCTGCCACAGGGCAACTTGCGGTACAAAGCCCACAGGCAAAGCAAAGTTTGATGTTTTCTCCCCCCGGCTCTTCAGCTACATCATATTTGAATTTAGTGTCTTGCTCGTTTAAGACTATCATAAGTTGCCTCCTTTAAATTCCCGCAGCTTCCAGAATCGCAGGGACCCTTTCCTCTCTTCCAATAGCCATAACATGAACCCCGTCACAAATTTTCTCCTCCTTTATCTGCCTTATGAGCCTTCCAGTCATTTCTATTCCTTTGGCAGCTTTTGTTCCTTTAGGAGCTTGATCTATTTCGTCGATTAAATACTGAGGAACATATATTCCGGGAACATTTTCGTTCATATATCTTGCCATCTTTGCTCCCCAGATAGGAACTATCCCAGCTAAAATCTTAACCCCGTCAATATTATCCATCTTATGGAAATTCTCCATGAATCTTTTGAGCTCATCCATATCATAAACGGCTTGAGTCTGAATGAAGTCCATCCCGGCATCCAGTTTTTTTTGGAATTTCAGAAGTTGAGGCTCGATAGGGTCTGCCGAGGGAGTAGCAGATGCCCCGATACAAAAATCAACACCTCCATCAAGTTCGTTTCCTACCATATCTTTTCCAGAGTTCAATGTATGAACAAGATGAATTAACTGAACTGAATCAAGGTCGAAGACGGGCTTTGCTTCTTTATGGTCACCCGTGTCGATAGCATCACCGGTGAGACAAAGAACATTATTTATTCCTCTGGAGTAAGCAAAAAGAAGGTCTGCTTGAATTGCCAGGCGATTCCGATCCCGGCAAGTTATTTGAAGAACAGGCTCCCCGCCATGCTCCTTGATGAGAAGGCAAGTCCCAAGAGAAGGGTACCTCATCACAGCACTTTGATTATCAGTCACATTTAGACCGTCCACTCTATCCTTGAGGAGCTCAATATGCTCAACCAGCTTCGCGATATTTGACCCCTTTCCTGGTCCAGCCTCAGCGGTTACAATAAAATCTTTCGTTTTAAGCGTTTCTCTGAAAGGTCTTGCCATTTTTGCACCCCCTATGATTTAAGCCTCCAAGGCTTCAATCTTCCCGGGTCTTTTCACTGCCCGATAGTTCTTAGGCTCATAATACTTCCTCATTAGAGCGAGCCTTCCTTGCTTTTCTAGCCTGCGATAAATGAGAACCCAGGCACAATCCTTTTCCGGGTCTATCTCGCATTTCCCACCCTTCCTTGTGCCGCCACAGGGCCCGTTGAGGAGGCCCTTGGCGCAGCGCACAACCGGGCAAATTCCTCCTGTTCGATCTAAGAAGCAATCACCGCAAGCCCCACACATTTCTAGCCAGAGCCCTTCTTTTTCAGGCATCCCTATAAATGTAGTATTAAGTGCTGGGAAGATAGGCTTTTCCTCGAATAGTTCAGCCATCGTTTGCACTCCAGCCCCACAGCCCATAGAGAGAATCGCTTCCACTTCCTGCACCTTGTCTCCAAGTTCTTCAATCACCATCTCTTTTTCGCATTGTCTTTCGACTACCGCTTCCATGACAGAAAGTTCATTTCCATCTTTGCTTGAGGCAAGCCTGAGCTGGGAAGAAAGTATTCCCACCTCTTTCTCTCCACCGGCCCAACATATGGTGACACAGGTTCCACACCCCACCACCAGAATCCTTTTATACCCAGCAAGCATATTTCTAATTTCCTCCAAAGGCTTCCTTGCGGCGATTATCATTGCTCATTCCTCCTTTATCTTTTCCGCCATCTCCTCGATCTCACGGGCGAACTTTTGAGCCATGTCAGGGCCGAAATTGACCATTTTTACTCGCTGTCCATTTATTCCTACTTCTTTGAGCAAGTCTTTGGCATACTTCACCCTCTCCTTCGCCCTGATATTGCCCGTTAGATGGCGACAAGCACCTTCCTGACAGCCCATCACCAGCACTCCGGCGGCTCCTTTTTCAAAGGCTTTGAGAATGTGAAGCACGCTCACCCTTCCAGCACAAGGGATCCGAATGACTCTTACATTATCTGGGTAGCGAATCCTGAGCCTCCCGGCTCTATCGGCTGCCCGATATGCTGACTCAGCGCAGCAAAAAGCGATGATTTTACCATCCTTCTCCATATAATTATTCTCCGTAATAGTTTAGCACCCTCTTTCTTGTCACCCTGAGCCGTTCGCTCCTTGTCATTCTGAGGGAGCCCTTCGTTTCACTCAGGATAAACTCCGCGACCGAAGAATCTTGCTCGGGGTAAACTCCGCAAAGGGTCTGGAGATTCTTCGCTACGCTCAGAATGACAGGTGAACTGTTATCATCCTCCTATCGTCTCGACTTCGGCCAGGATTTGCTCATCACTATAACCTTCAAATTTTATCGCCTTGGCTGGGCAAATAGCAGCACAAATACCACATCTGTCGCAGGCAAGGTCATAGATTTTGGCCACCCATCTTTCGCTGTCCACTTGGACTAACCGAATTGCTTCATGGGGGCAAACGCGGATGCAAGTGAGGCAGGCTCGGCACTTTTGACTATCCGCCTTCACTTTCTCCACCTCCACCATTGCCTCCCCTGATGATAAAAGCTCATGAATGCTCCCAACAGCAGATGCGATATCGGTTGAAGCTCGGCCGAGATCTAAGCTTCCCCGGCAGCCCCCAACAAAAAACACCCCCTTCCTACCTGATGCCACGGGATAAAGATGCACATTTTCAGCCTGATAAAAGCCTTGGGAGTCCATTTCTATGTTTAGCATAGAACTTAGGGCTTTGGTTCCTTCAGGGGGCAAAGCTTTTTCCTCAGCCACCAAGAGGTCACAGAGGAGTGTTACCTCCTCACCTAGAAGAACATCCCTTGCCTCGATGGTTACTCGGCCGTCCTCCCCATATATCCGTGGTTTTTCTTCAAATTTCAAAAACACTACTCCCCGGTCCCGCGCCTCTTGGTAAAGCTTCTCCGTCCCTTCGCTATCCACCTTCAGATTCTTACAGAACACGTAGACTTCGCTCCCTAGCTTGTCTTTGACTGCCAAAGCATTCTTCAGAGCGGAGAGCGTAGGAAGACGAGAATTTTCATCGGAGAAATCAACAACAAAACCTATAGTTTCGGGTCTTCGTGCTAACTTCTCTGGAGCTTGAAGCATCTCGACAAGCCTTTGCTGCGAGATAATGTTACCACCGGGCTTAAGCTCAAAATCTTGAGGTAAGATTTCAGTTCTATATCCGGTAGCAAAGATGATAGCCCCAAAGCTTTGGGAGGATTCCTTTTCCCCGCTTCTTATCCTTACGGCGAAATCCCCTACTTCCCCTTGCACCCTTGCTACCTCAGCAGAAGTAACAACTTCGATGTTTTTATCTTCCTCTATCACCCTTGTCATCGAGGCAAACATCTCATTCGGGCTTGTCTTGAGTCCGTAAAACCCTTCTAGCTCCTTAAGCTTCCCTCCCAAAGTGGACTCTCTTTCCACTATAGTTGTCCTAATCCCAAGCAAGGAAAGCTCAAGAGATGATTTCATCCCAGAGAATCCTCCGCCTACCACGAGAACCTCTTTATTTACTGGAACCTGCCCTCTTTCCACACCCTGAAGCAACCGAGCTTTATTTACCGCCATTCTTATGAGTTCCAACGCCTTCTCGGTGATATCCCCTTCATGAGCCCAGGAACATTGCTCCCTGATATTTGCTATGGAAAGAAGATCGGGGTTAAGCCCAAGTCCTTCTAGAAGCCTCATAAATTTATCCTCACATAACTCTGGTGAGCAAGCAGCGATTACTACTCTATTTACGTTTTCCCTCAGGATTCTTGAAGCTATCGCCTTCTCTCCTTCTTCAAGGCATAGATTATGACTTATCTCTACAAAGGCGACGTCTTCGAGTTTCCCTAAATCCTCCCTAATTTTGGGGGAATTTATATTCTTTAGACTTCCCCCACAATCGCAGAGGAAGAGGCCTAGCTTTACTGGCATTTTTCTAAAACCTCCATCACCCTCTCTGCCGCTGCTATTCCATGAGCGATCGAATCAGGGATATCTTTGGGACCTTGACAAGTTCCGGCGAGGAGAATCCCCTCGACATTGGTCTCTGCGGAATTAAAAGGCTCCTTAGTATCGAAGAAGCCATAGTCTGCTAAATTTATTCCCAAAATCCTGGCCAAATCCCAGGAATCTTCCCTGGGGGCAATGCCTACCGAAAGGGTTACCAGGTCAAAGGTTTCTCGCTCAACCTTTCCTTCTGAAATATTCTCAAACCTCACCTCAAGTTCGCTGGAGGGGGTCGGCAAAATTTCGACTGGTACTCCTCGGATAAATCGAATGCTTTCCCGACACTCCTGATAAAACTGGGCAAAGCCCTTCCCGGCAGTCTGAAGGTCAATATAAAAGATAGTCACCTGGGCATCAGGATTTTGATACTTAATAAGCCGAGCGAACCTCATGGCGTATTTACAACATACTTGGGAGCAATAGCCATGACTTTCGTCTCTGGAGCCGACACATTGGACGAAGGCAATGTTTTTTGGCTCCTTTCCATTTGTGGGAAGTTTGAGATAGCCCTCACGATTAAAAATCCTCTCTAGGTCGAGGCCAGTCAAGACATTAGGATATCTGCCATAACCCAGGGAGCCAATTTCTCGGGCATCAAAGACTTCGAAGCCGGTGGCGACGATAATTGCGCCGACACTCAGTTCTTGCCTTTCAGGTTTAAGGTCAAAGGCTATAGCGTCCGTGGGACATATTCCCTGACAGAGGTTGCACTTCTCACCTCTGAGGCGAAGACATAGCCTTTCATCGATGACATAACAATAAGGGATTGCCTCTGGAGAAGGTGGAAGGATTGCCTTCGGCTCAGTGGGACAAACCTCGGCACATATTCCGCAAGCGATACATCTTTCTGGGAAAATGTATTGAGGCTTTCGAAGCACCTTGACCTTAAAATCTCCCATTTCGCCACTTAACCCTGCCACCATCGAATGGGTCAAGATCGAGATTCGAGGGTGGACTGCCACCTTAGCTAAGCTTTGGGGGATAAGGCAGACGGAGCATTTAGTGCAAACCTCCGTTGCTTTACAACAAAAAGAAGCAGCTTGCCCTCCAATTGCTGCTTCTCTCTCGATTAAGTATACTCTAAAGCCGCTATTGGCTAATTCTAATGCTGAAGTTATTCCACTTATGCCACCGCCAATAACTACAGTAGACTTATTCACTATTTAGCTTCTTTTTTTAGTAATTCCTCCACTCGATTCAGTAGTTCTTTGGGATCGAAGGGCTTGTGTAGGTAGTCCTCTGCCTCCATTGTCATCCCCTCTCGCATAGAGAGATGCATCTTTTCTCTATCATCAGGATAGACAGTTAGCATCAGCACGGGAATGTGAGAGAAGAAGTAATATTTGGGATCAGTCTTGATTTCTCGGCAAACCTCGAACCCACTCTTACCTGGCATTATCACGTCTAAGATAATTAAATCAGGCCTTTCATCCACTACCTTCCGCAAACCTTCGTCCCCATCAAGCGCAGCAACCACTTGATAGGACTTGCTTTCAAGCACGCTCTTCACTACTGTCTGTAAATCAGGGTCATCATCAATCACGAGGATTTTGGTTTGCTTCTGCATCTTCCCCTCCTTTCGATAAGAGCTTCTTTATACGCTTAAGTAAGGCAAATGGCTCGATGGGTTTTTCTATATAGTCTTCCGCACCGAGTCGATGACCAGTTTCCAACTCATAGCGGCGTTGGCTGGCCTCCTCTCTCACCGAGCTTATAATTAAAATGGGCATATTGTGATACTCACTCCACTGGGTGTTCTGCAGTTCCTTGACAACGGCAAAACCATCCATCTTTGGCAGCAGGAGATCTAAGAGCATTAAGTCTGGCTTTTGTTCTTTTAGCCTGGTTAGAGCTTCCTCTCCATCGCGAGCTTCAATTACCTCATAGGAACGCGACTTTAACACGCTACTAATTGCTATTCGAATATCAGGGTCATCATCTACTATCAGAATCTTAGCCATCTGCCTTACTCCGCTGACTGGTTTTAGTTGGGCAACTTATTTAATCTTCTCCTCATCTTTTCAAATCCTTGGGCAAAATGAAGGTAAACTTGCTCCCCTTACCGCTTTCCGGACAGGGACTCACAGCCCATATCCTACCATGGTGAGCCTCAACTATGCTCTTGGTTATAGAAAGCCCTAAGCCAGCTCCCCTTTCAGCTATGTCGAGACCGCGATAAAAACCGTCAAATATCCTGGGTAATTCCTTGGCTGGAATACCAATTCCGGTATCCGCCACCTCCACTGCTACATAATCTATGTCATCCTTTGCTTTAACCGTTACCACCCCTCCAGAGGGGGTAAACTTAATGGCATTGGATAACAAATTCCTAACTACCTGTTTAAGCCGCTCTTGAACTCCAAGAATAGCCGGAAGCTCTCGGGGTACTTCAGCAACCAGTTGCAACCCTTTTCCCTCAGCTAGGGGATGCATAGCTTCAAGGCAATCTTCTATCACTTTTGCCAGAGAAATTCTCTCCACTCTCAAGTCCCCGAAACCAATTCGGGAAAAATCAATTATGTTACTCACTAAATTTAGCAGCTCAGAGAGTCTCTTGCTACTCCTTTGCACTATGTTTTTTTGCTCTTCATTTAATTCCCCGGCAAACTCACCGAGCAAGAGCCGATTATAGCTTTCCACCGCAGCCAGGGGAGCCTTCAAGTCATGGAAAATAACAGACAGAATACATGCCATCGTCTCCCTAGCGTGTTTAAGCCTTGAAGAAACTACCTTAGCGAGATTATTCATCGTCCTACATCCCATTTCAGGGTTGTCTTCGAACAAACCTTTAAGCTCCGCCGTATCTAAAGCAATAACCTTGGTTGTCTCAAGACTTCGGCCCGTTGCAGTAAGAATATAAGGATCTATGAGCCCCGAAAAGCACAAGCAGCCACCTTGAGTTACCACGTGAATTGTGGCACTTTCCTCTACCGCCCGACTAATGTGAAGCTTCAGTTCCAGAGCCACCTTGCCCGATTCCACGATATACATAGTATGGCAGGGGGCGCCTTCAGAGAAAATAACTGTCCCAGCTTCATAAACCTCTTCTCGGCAAAGCGGTAGCAACTTATCCAGTTCGTCGTCGCTCAGCCCCCGGAACAAGTCTGAATGCTTTAATATTTCCTTAATTGAGCCCAATTCGACTACTGCTTTCATTTCGGGTTTTACATTATAAGTACTTCTAAAGGTTTTTGCAAATACTGATGGTGTGAGAGCGTTTATTTTGTCACCTGAGCCGAAGCCCTGAGCGCAGAGAAGGGGCTAGCGGAGGGTCTAGATTCCTCGCGGAGCCTGTCCTGGGCGGCGTGAGTTTCTTCGCTACGCTCAGAATGACAGGAAGCGAAGGGCTCAGAATGACAGGAAGCGAAGGGCTCAGAATGACAGGAGCGGTTGCTAAACGACCTTGATGGTGTAATCGTTTCCAAAAATCTGGCGATAAGGTATAGCAATTTCAGCAAAGTATGATAAAATCCCTCTCAGAGGGTTCAGAATGAAGACGAAAAGCAATCTAGAAAGGATACTCGAAGCAGGATATTTTGCCGTGACTGCTCAAATCGGTCCCCCCCGGAATACGGAACCCGAGGCGATAAGGGGAAAAGCTAATCTTATTAAAGGCTATGTTGATGCTTTTAATGTTCCGGATGGAGAGTCAGCGGTGGTAGCGATGGCAAGCTGGGCGGCTTGCCTTATAGGGAAACAAGAAGGGCTTGATCCCATAGTGCAAATGACTTGTCGTGACAGAAATCGAATTGCTCTCCAGATGGACATTTTGGGCATCTCCACGTTTGGTGTGAATAACATACTTTGTCTCTCTGGTGATCCTGTTTCTTTTGGAAATTGTCCTGAGGCGAAGTCCGTCTTCGACCTCGATTCTATCCAGCTTATTAGGATGGTCAAAGGACTCCGGGATGAAAAAAAGTTTGAGAATGGGGAGCCAATAGCTGGAAGAGAGCCAAGACTTTTCATTGGGGCAGTAACAAACCCTTTTGCTGAACCCACGGAGCACGAAGTGATTCGCCTCGGGGAGAAAGTTGCTGCCGGGGCGGACTTTATGCAGACTCAAAGTGTTTATCACATTAAGAAGTTTGAAAGATGGATGGAAATGGTTTGGGAGGGGGAACTGCCCAAGAAAGTGAAAATCCTTGCCGGTATTACTCCACTAAAATCTGTAGCGATAGCGAGATATATGAAGACAAAGCTTTCTGGGGTGGATGTTCCTGATGAGCTCATTGAGCGCCTTCGCAAGGCTACTACTAGGGAGCAAGTGCGGAAGGAAGGGATAAAAATTGCCGTTGAGACCATAAACAGTCTGAAGGAAATAGAAGGGGTAGCAGGTATCCATATCATGGCTATTGAATGGGAAGAAGTTGTTCCAGAGATCTGTGAGGCTAGTGGTCTTTATCCTCGCACTTCCCTTGAAGAATTGGGGAGGCAATAATTACAGGTACTTGGTGGAAGGCGTTAATGCTCTCGGATACATCTGCTTAGTTTGCCTTACGGCCTCCGGTTTGGCGGCAGCATCTGTTAGCAACTCAGACTCTCTACCGAAGTGGTTTTAAAAGGACCTTATAGCCTTTTGGGAAAACACAGGAAAGTGGCTAGCAACTCCTGGCATCCGGCGCTTCGCTCCTCGCAATGATATATTGGGCACCAGTTTTGCTGCATATCTCCTCTATATCCACCCCCGCCAACTATTCACAGGCAAGCTCGTGAGCTTGCTCTGGCATATTTGAAATGATAAATGGTGGTGGCTTTTCATTTATGCCCAGATTAAGGGCGGGGTAGAAGGCCCGCTGCCTCTATTATCTCAGGCACAGTCTCCTCCCACTCAATAGCCATGAGATGAATACCAGCTACACCTTTGATCTGGCGCACCTGATTGATAATATCAACACAGAGCTTAATCCCTTCCTTTGAGACTCGCTCTTTGGGCACACCACGGAGGCGTTCAATAATGCTATCAGGGACATCCATCCCAGGGACTTTGGTCTTCATATATCTTGCCGCGCCTACTGATTTTATCGGAGCAACCCCGGCAAGGATTTTTACCTTCTCATGTAATCCCCTGTCGCGCACGCGCTTCATCCACTCGGTAAACCTATCCACATTGTAGACAATCTGAGTTTGAATAAAATCCGCCCCTGCGGCTACTTTCTTGGCAAGACGAATTACTCTAAACTCGAAAGGGTCGGCGAAGGGATTGGCAGCTGCCCCTGTGAAGAGGTTTGGCTCAACCGCCATCTCGTCACCACACTGGAACCTCTTTTCATCCCTCATATCCTTTACCACCTTGAGGAGTTGGATGGAATCGAGGTCAAAGACGCCTTTAGCCATAGGATGATTGCCGAATTTCTGGTGGTCGCCAGTGAGGCACAAGATATTATTTATACCTAGTGCTGCCACGCCTAATATATCCATCTGAAGGGCAATGCGATTTCTATCCCGACAAGTCATTTGAACAATAGGGTCTAAGCCTTCCTCTTTTCCTATAAGGCAAGCTGCCCAACTTGACATGCGCACCACAGCTGTTTGACCATCAGTGACATTAAAGGCATCAACATGACCTTTGAGTATTCTTGCTTTTCTCTTTATCACCTCAGGGTCGGCGCTTGCCGGTGGTCCTATTTCGCCAGTGACAGCAAACTGCCCAGCTTCAAGCACCCTCTCCAAATTGCTCTTGGTCTTCATCCTACCTCCTTACTTGACCCTGAAAAGTCTTCGAATTTTTAGAGCCCCCTTTTTACTGGTGGACCGGCAATAAGGCTTACACTCCAGTTTTTCGGTGCCACAATCTTCTCCAGCTTGTCAAGTTGCCCTAATTTAGTCAGCCTCTCAATAATCAATTGCCAGGCGCAAGGAATGCTCGGATCAACCTCACATTTACCGCCTTGCGAGCCGCCACAGGGACCATTAAGCAGATGTTTGGAACATCTGGCAATGGGGCAGATGCCACCTGTGAACTCCAACATGCAGTCACCACACTCAAGACAGCGTTCCGCTTCCTTCCATTCAGCATGAGCTCCTCCGGAGGACAAAGTATTGCAGCCAGGGTGCACTGCTTTGTCTACCACCCCTGCCACTGTTTGCACCCCAACGCCACAGGTGAGTACCAAAATTGAATCCGCAGCCTTCATCTCCTTCTGGTGAGCTTTTAACTTCATTCTGGTCAATGTCTCATTGCACACCATATCGATAATTGAGAAACCACTAATTGTTTTGTCTTGCCCCTCTAAGGTGTGCTTCATTTCCAGCACCTGCTTCTCCCCGCCGCTCTCACAGCCTTCAGCGCATCCTTTACAGCCGATGAGAAAAATATTCTTTTCACCATCAAGGTAACTCAAAATTTCCTCGAGTGGTTTTTGCTCTGAAATCAACATTTCATCTCTCCTTTCTGATAGCTATCAGCTGACAGCTTTCAGCTAACTAAGCTCTGCTAATATCGTCTCCACTATCCGAGGTATCTTCTCTTGAAGCTCAGGCGATAATTCCAAACCCCACTCTATCTCTTTGGGCTCAACCCCAATAATGATGGTCTCGCCTATGTTATGCAAAAGTCTCATTAACAGCAAATTGTCTATTAAGCCTATATCGTGAAGGGATAGAAATGGCTTTTGCTCTAGAGCTATATCATCAAGACGAAAGCGATAAACTTCTCCTGGCACCCCTCCCCCCTTAGCAGCATCCACTACAATCAATTTAGCGGCATCCTCGAGGAACAATATATTTGGGGATGTCCCGCCATCTATCACCTTTGTATTGGGAAGGGGGATTTTCTCCAAAGCGTGGGCGACATGGCACCCCACTCCCTCGTCCTTCAATAAGATATTCCCTATTCCCAGAATGATGGTTCCCATTTCTCTTTTGTCCTTATCAACAGATGCGATATACCCCTAGATCATTCCCTTTAGGGCTAATTAAATGTACCGCACAGGCTAAGCAGGGATCGAAGGAGCGCACAATACGCACGATTTCAAAGGGATTAGCTTCGTCCTTTATCTTGGCTCCTGTGATAGCCTGCTCAATAGGTCCAGGTTGTTCCCTATCATCTATAGGGGAGGCATTCCAGCTGGTGGGAGTAACGACTTGATAATTGGCAATTTTGCCCTCTCTTATCTCTATCCAATGTCCCAACGCTCCCCTGGCTGCCTCAGTCAAACCCATTCCAGTAGCCTCCTGTGGAAGCTCGTAGCTTACATAAGCTGGCTCATTAGGCTTGAGCTCCAAGAGCCAAGCAGCCATGGAATCAGCTATAAACTTGGTTTCCAGGGCTCGAGCAAGGTGACGCCCTAAAACGGAGAACATAGCATCTATACTTATACTTAGCTTCGCCAAGGTGGAGTCAACAAGGCTTTTAACCTCAGGCTTGCCACTAACATAGGTAACCATGAGCCGAGCTAAGGGACCAGCCTCATAAACCTTGCCTTCATAACGCGGGGATTTTATCCAGGAATAGGCCCCATCCTTCTCCTCATTGAGTATAATGTCGCCTTGAGAGGGATGCCTGCCACTAATGGAATCACTATACCAAGAATGCTTCACTTCCTCGGTAATTCCATCTGGCTTCAGCCCATTAAAGCTAAGGTCGGTGGAAGTTATTCCTGGCTTAAATAGTCTCTTCCTTTTTGTGAGGTCAGGCTCCTTCCCATCCAGTTCATAGGCTCCATAGGAAAGCAAGCTCCCGCAACCACGCCCAATCTCAAGGTAATCGGGATAAGCCTGAGCTATCGTTGCTACATCGGGGATATAGACGTTATCGATAAATTCTTGGAGCTCTTTAAGCCTCCACAGGAAGGATATTATCTTATCTACTGTAGGAGTAGAAGTAACACCTCCAGGGACGATGCCAACATTGTGAGGCATCTTGCCGCCAAAGAGAGAAAGCATCTCTTGACCTTTACGGCGCATATCAAATGCCTGAACATAATGAGCTACCGCTTGCTCATTAACCTTATCGGGCAAGCGATAATCGCCTTCATAGCGAGGGATAAAAGGACCAAGCTCACCTCGCTTAATAAAGCTCTTTATTGAATTTAGGGCAGGGGTATTGCCTTCATATTTTGCTATTTCAGTTACATCCACGTAGTCGAGGGCAACCAGGTGATAGAAGTGGAGGATATGGTCTGCGATATGAGCTGCGCCAAGAATTAGATTACGTATTATCCTACCATTATCCGGTATTTTGTCAGCGATTCCGAAAGCACTATCCAAGGTTAGAGCGGCTGCGGTAGAGTGGCTTGTCGGGCAAACCCCACAAATACGCTGAGTTATCTGTTGGGCATCACGGGGATCTCTGCCCCTTAGGATTAGTTCTAAGCCACGAAATAATGTCCCTGAACTCCTAGCTTCCTTTACTTCTTTATTCTCAACCACCACCTCGATTTTGAGATGCCCTTCAATACGTGTTACTGGGTCGATTATAATCTTACCCATTAACTCGATCCTCCTGTCGGTGTTTCTGGCGGAGCAGTTGTTATCTTCTCGTAAAGAGGTGACACTTCGTCAGGAAAGCCTGGCTCCGTGCAACCAATACAAGGAGAACCATTAGCTATGCACCAGTTCACCCCATTGTTCCAAAGCCTTAGGGGACAATCAGAATAGGTTACTGAACCCTTGCATCCCAGTTCATAGAGGCAGCCGGGGTCGCCAAGCTTCTTAGCAAACTTCTTCTCATCATAGTAGGCTCGCCGCGGGCAGTTTTCGTGGATTAGTTGACCATAGAAGGCTTTGGGACGTTTATATTCGTCCAAGTCCTCTGGCTTTGGTAAGCCTGAAAGCAGGATACTTGCCACTGTGCCCACAAACCAATCGGGGTGTGGTGGACAGCCTGGGATGTTTATCAAAGGGGTATTGATGTCTCGAGATTGAAGAACATCTCCCACGCCAAGGCATTGGCTAGGGTTGGGATGGGCAGCCGGGATTCCCCCAAAGGCAGCACAAGTCCCCAAGGCTATAACTACTAGGGCATCCTTGGCTAATTCCTCAACCCGCGACAGCATGGTCACAGGCTTTCCAGCCTTCTCCCCAACTACCCCGTGGATGCCGTTCTTGGCTGTAGGAATAGCACCCTCTACGATGAGAATATAATCACCCCTTTTCTGCTTTGAGGTATTCTCCATAACTTCGACCACTGGTGCTCCCGATCCTGCCATCACAGTGGGGTGGAATCTCAAATTTATATGTCTCCCGGGGAGCACCTCATCAACTAACAGGTTTTTAATAGAGGGATTTACAGCATTGAGAACTGAAACAGAGCACCCAGTGCAGGCAGCACATTGTAGCCATATTGCTGGGTACTCCTTCACGTTCGAAATTTTCATAACACTCCTTTCGATTCTATTGCTTTAGCCTTGAACTCTTTCAATCACAGCTAGAGGAGCCTCTAAGTCGTGAAAAACGATGGATAAAATATGCCCTAGCATCTTCCTCATATGTTCCAGCCTAGAACAAACTATCCTAGCAGGTTATTTATCATCTCACTAGTCACCCCGAGATTTTAACGTTTTTGCTACTATTTGCAAACTTTCAAGACTTAAGAAGGCTCTTATTCAGGGACTTTTTGAAAGCTAGCGCCTTCCTTGCCATTTTTATGAAATTGGGCTCACTTTATACAAACTCAAAGTGTTTATAATATGAAGAAGGTTGAAAGATGGAAGCATTGCGAAGCAACGACTTTATCCGGCTCAACACCTAACTGTGAAAGCCTCTGGTAAGGGTTAGAATTTGGCAGGTGCAAGAGGTGCTCTAGCTGCCTTGCAAAGATGAATGTCGACCAAGTTGTGGCTTAATCATTCTACATGGTAAAATAACAGCTATGGCGGCAGTAGACTAGGAAGTAAGATTGAATGCCAGGCTAAAAGTTCTGTCTATTGTCCCCTCAAGTACCACGGAGGGATCGCATAGTGGTCTAGTGCGGGCGCCTGCTAAGCGCTTACCCCGAGAAATCGGGGTCGTGGGTTCAAATCCCACTCCCTCCGCCAGTTGGGAAAATGGCCGATCTCGTTCAGATAGATAAGCAGTTTGGTATAACATATAAGGAAAACGTCTTTTAGCAAAAGTACTTTGTAGAAGCGAGCTAGACGAAATGCTCGCTCGCCGCCTATGAAATCCTTTTAACTATCAAAGACTTATTCGTTCACGATGAAGAATGGAGAGTAAAAAACAAGTATCACTAGAAGAGATTCCAAAACTAGAACCTTCTTACTTCGAATTGAGCGCTTATGTGGGGACCACAAAACATATGGGAGGTTTAAAGACCACAAGAGAGCTAATTGAGTTATGCCACATAAACAAGGATAAATACGTCCTGGATGTTGGTTGCGGCGTTGGAGCAACTCCTTGCTACTTGGCAAAAAGGTATGGCTGTAGAGTGGTTGGGGTAGACATTTCTGAAAGGATGATCGATAGGTCAAACGAAAGGGCGAAAAGAGAGGGTGTAGAGAATAGAGTTAAATTTAGGCTAGCAGACGCGCAAAACCTCCCTTTCGAGGACGCTCTTTTCGACGTAGTCATTGGCGAGTCCGTAACCACATTTCTAGAAGATAAACAGAGAGCGGTAAGCGAGTATGTACGAGTGATAAAGCCAGGAGGATACGTCGGGCTTAATGAGGAAACTTGGATAAAGACACCACCTCCAACAGAATTGGTTGAATATGCAACACGCACTTGGGATATTAAAGCGGAAATTCCAACTTCTGATCGTTGGGAAGAATTGTTGGAAGGCTCTGGCTTGAGAGATATAGTGGTGAGAACCTACAAAATCAACGTTCTAGGCGAGTTCAGTCAAATTAGGCGGTATAGTTTTAAAGATCTTTTAAGAATGCTGCATAGAACACTGTCCCTGTACAGAAGTTCAGCTTTTAGGAGGTACATGAAAGAAAGGCTGCCTACTCCTAAGAACCTTTTCGAATATTTAAGATACGGAATATACGTTGGCAGGAAATAAAAGTGGCAGCTTGCTCGCACTCAAATTTCTTAAAGAAATTTGGTTTTAACAGACTCGTCTAACAGCGGGTATATGGCTACACTTCGCTCCGCCCAAATTGCCCTTACGGACAACTTCATATACCCGCGAAACGTTAGACGAAATCGCCTTTTAAAAAGAAAACAGGAGGAAACTACCATGGATAAACCAGAACCCAATTTTCATTTCAAATTCATGTCTTGCGGCTACAAATTTCGCGATTTCTTCTTGCCCCGCAAGAATATCTTGGAAGAGGTGGGGATAAAACCAAGGTTTCATATCCTTGATTATGGCTGTGGTCCTGGGAGTTATATAACCGCTGCAGCAGAATTGGTGGGCAAATCAGGGAAAATTTACGCCTTGGATATCCATCCACTTGTAATTCAGATGGTTCAGGGTAGCGCTTCAAAAAAGCAACTGATGAATGTGGAAACCATTTGTTCCGATTGCAAAACTGGATTGCCAGATAATAGCGTAGATGTAGTTCTATTATACGATATCTTTCACACGTTGAGTGACCCAAATAGAGTATTAGAAGAGTTACATCGGATATTAAAACCGAATGGTATCCTTTCGTTCAGTGAACATCATATGAAAGAAAATGAAATAATATCTGGGCTAACAAATAAAGGATTGTTTAGGCTGTCAAGAAAGGGCAAAAGAACGTATAGTTTCTTGAAAGCGGTATAGTAATGGGCGACTTCGCACAAATTTCGTATATGCTGGGAACGTTAGACGTAATGCTCTCTTCGGAACAAAAATATAAAAAATAAGGGTAACCTTCTATGAAGTAAGAATTAGAAAATGAATAAAAATTGAGGTGGGGAGAGTGAACTAAAGGGGGAAGATCATGTCATTTACACCAGTTTTTGAGATAGGCTTATGGAATGCCTGGATTTTTATACTTGGCATGGTCTTAATAAGTTACGGTCTGAGGTATTTGATTGTTAATAAGAAAGCGACGCTGTTCATTTGGCCCCAATATAATGAAAAGGAGAAGAAACTCAATTATATCTATATGGTG
>Ga0209979_1002007_pt1 | contig 20425 bp, 11 predicted proteins | sample AnhtaG_FD_183114 | JGI IMG/M metagenome (GOLD analysis project Ga0209979, IMG submission 183114) | Deep subsurface microbial communities from Anholt, Denmark to uncover new lineages of life (NeLLi) - Anholt_01485 metaG (SPAdes) (version 2) | ecosystem: Environmental > Aquatic > Marine > Oceanic...
CGTAGTCGCGCGTGCCCAGTACCAGCGCGGCATAGACCTCGGCCTCCCGGCCCAGGGGTTCGGCTTTCCGCGGGGCCACCGGGGGCTTATTGGCCGTCGCGGGCGCCGTCGAGACGCGCACCAGGGGCACGCCGCCCGCCCTTACAGGCTCCGGACGCTCCTTGCGGCGGCGGGGGTCGGGCAGGCGAGCCTGATAGATCGACTCCACATCCAGGTCGCACACCAGCAGGTCCTCCTCGAACTGTGGGGCCTGAGCCAGCAGCTCACCGCGGGGATCGAAGAACATGCTGCCGCCGTCGAAGATGAGCTCATCCTGTCCACCCACCAGATTCGTGTAGCAGACGAACACAGCCTCATCGCTGGCGCGGGTGGAGAGCATGCGCTGCCGCAGGTGACCCTTGCCTGCGTGGAAGGGGGAAGCGTTGATGTTGACGATGACCTCCGCCCCGCCGTGAGCCTGGGCCCGGCAGGGGCCGTCCGGGTACCATATGTCCTCGCAGATGTTGACGCCCACGCGCACCCCCGCCACCTCGAATACCGGCGACTCGCTTCCCGCCTGGAAGTAGCGTTTCTCGTCGAAGACGCCGTAGTTGGGCAGGTACTGCTTGCGATAGACAGCGGCCAACCTGCCTTCGTGGATGATGGCGGCAGCGTTGTGGATGTCCTCCCCCCTATCGACGAAGCCCACCACGAGGGTCAGGCCGCGGCTGCCCTCCACCACCTGATCCAGGGCGACCAGGTTATCCTCGATGAAGCGCGAGCGCAGCAGCAGGTCCTCCGGAGGGTAGCCGGTGATGGCCATCTCCGGGAAGGCTACCAGGTCGACTCCCAGGCCGCGGGCCCTCTCCGTCCACTCCAGGATCCTGGCGGCATTACCCCGGAGGTCGCCGACCGTGCTATTGATCTGAGCCAGCCCTACGCGAAGAACCCGCATGCACTGCTCCCCGCGAATGCGCCGCACGCCCTCGAACGGGACTTAGTGTCAAGATTACACTAACTCTAGCACGCCCCCAAGCTGCCGTCAATCGTAACCGCACGCCTGCCCCCGGAAAGCATCCTCCCATCGAGCAGGCCGCCCGCATCGCCTCTCCCGGCGCAAGGACCAAGAACGGGGCGCTCCTGTCGGAGCGCCCCGTCGCTTGCAGCCAATGGAACCGGCCTTAGCCCCGCTTCTCGATGGGTGCGTAGGAGCGGTCGCCTGAGCCGGTGTAGATCTGGGTGGGCCGGAAGATGCGGTTGCCGATGAGCTGCTCCCGCCAGTGGGCCACCCAGCCGGCCACTCGGGAGATCGTGAATACCGGCGTGAACAGATCGACAGGGATGCCCATCTTGTCGTAGGCGATCCCTGAGTAGAAGTCCACGTTCGGCCAGATGCCGCGCTCGCCCAGCTTGTCGATGACGACCTTCTCCACCTCCAGAGCGATGTCGTAGAGGGGGCTGCGGCCGAGCTTCTCGAAGAGCCTCTCGTTGAGCCCCTTGAGGATGGTGGCCCGCGGGTCCATGGTCTTGTACTCGCGGTGGCCCATGCCCATGATCAGGTCTTTCTTGGCGATCCTGTCTTCAATGGAAGCCTTCGCCTTGTCCACCGAGCCGATCTCGTTGAGCATGGCCAGCACCCTCTCATTGGCCCCGCCGTGCAGGCGCCCGCTGAGGGAGCCGATGGCCGCAGCCATGGTGCTGTAGGGGTCAGCCAGCGACGAGGAGGTAACCATCGCCGTGAAGGTGGAGGCGTTGATGGTGTGCTCCACGTGGAGGACCAGGCACACGTCGAACACCTTGGCGGCCAGGTCGTCCGGCGGCTCCCCGTTCATCATGTACAGGAAGTTGGCGGCGTGGTCCAGGTCGTCCTTGGGCGCCACCACGCTCTTGCCCTGGCGCAGGCGGTGGAAGGCGGCGGTGATCGTGGGCACCTGGGCGATCAGCCGGATGCCAGCATCGTAGTTGACCTGGTCATCCTCCACCGGCCTGGGGTAGAACATGCCCATGGCGGCCACCCCGCACTGAAGGGCCGACATGGGGTGCCCGCCCTTGGGGAAGAGCTTGATCATGTCGAGGATGGCGGGCTCGATATTCCGGGCGCGCTTCAACTCGTTGCTGAACTTATCAAGCTGCTGCTTCGTGGGCAGCTCACCCTCAATGGTCAGGTAGGCCGTCTCCTCAAAGGTGCTCTTCTCGGCCAGCTCCTGGATGGCGTAGCCGCGATATTTCAGGATTCCTCGCTGGCCGTCTATGTCGCTGATCTGCGACTTGGTGGCGATTATGCCTGCAAGCCCGGGTACATACTCAGAAGTCATCACTCTCCTCCTAACGCGGGGTCTCCCCCCGCTGAACAAGAAATAAGAGCCCCCTCATTTCCAGGATTCGGGGGCTCCTCGTCTCCCACGTCTAGCTCCACCAGCTTTTTGCCATAGCATGAACGATGCGCTTCAATCCTGATAGGGCCATCTCTCCCTATTCCTATGGAGTCCGCCTTCCCCTTCTCCCTGAAATCCGCTACAGCCCAGAAGAGCGCACCCCGACATGATGCCCGCCAGGAGGCCGGGCCGCCACCTTTCGGCGACCCGGGCGCCCTATCCTTCTACGTGCTCGATGCGGAAGCGCACGACCCCCGCGGGGGCCGCCACCTCCACCTCCTCGCCCGCCCTGCGCCGGAGCAGGGCCTTCCCCACCGGCGAAGCGACGGAGATCTTGCCCTGGCCAGGGTTCACCTCGCTGGGCGAGACCAGGGTGTATCGCACTTCGCGGCCGGATTTCAGGTTACTGAGCACCAGAGTGCTGCCCACGCTGGCGGGGGCGCCCTGCGGCTTCCTCTCTTTGAGGCTCACGGCATCGCGGAGGGTGTCTTCCGCCTCGCGGATGCGGCTCTCCAGGTGAGCCTGCTGCTCACGGATGGCGTCCAGGGGGGCATTCTCGCGGAAGTCCTTGTCGGACATGGCCCTCCGCAGCTCCTGGGCCACACGAGGCCGCTCCGCCTTCAGCCGCTCCAGCTCCGCTTCCAGCTCCGCCCGGCCCTCCTCCGTCAGGTGCACCTCCCGCAGCGCCGAGCCCGGACCGGCAGACGGCTGGGCGGATGCGGCCTTGCGGACTCGCAGATGGACCGCGAGATTGGTGGGGGTGAACCCCTTCTTCTTGGCGAACGTGAGGAATGAACGCACTGTATCGATGCGCTGGGCGGCATCAGCCACGCCCTCGCCCAGAGTGCCAGCGTAGGCGGAGACATCGTGCCCGTGGAGCTCCCCCACGGGACGGTCAGCACCGTACCAGCGCACGAATCGGCGCACCTCGGCCTGGGATTGCTGGCGCAGCTCCGGCGAAAGGGAAGCCAGATAGTGGCTGGACGCCTCCTGAAGAGTTAACCCCTCACCCGACGGATCCGCCATGCTCCTCCTGACCTCCCGCGGTCGCATTGTAGGTGGACCAGCTTCGCAGTGTCAAACCTAAGGCCGGCCCCGCACCGAGGGCGCCGATGCTATAATCGGCCCGCATCCTATGCTCCCTCTACTGACCAGCGGCGCCTCCCGGCTCGGCCTGCGGCTCGACGCCCGGCAGCTTGAACGCTTCGAACGCTATTACCATCTGCTGGCCGAGGCCGGCGGCCGCATCGGCCTCACCACCGCCCTCAGCTACGAGCAGGTACAGCGACGCCACTTCCTCGAGTCCGCCGCCCTGGCCGTGGCCCTGCGGGAGGAAGGACTGCTGCCGACCGAAGGCCAGAACCATCTCATCGACGTGGGCACCGGCGGAGGATTCCCCAGCGTGCCCATGAAGATACTGCTGCCGCAACTCCCCCTGACGCTGGTCGAGGCCACCGCCAAGAAGGCGACCTTCCTGCACCGGCTCGTCAAGGAACTCGACCTGGGGGACGTGCAGATCCTCCCCGGCCGCGCCGAGACGCTGGCCCGGGAGACTCCCCATCGAGAGGCCTACCAGCTAGCCGTCTCCAAGGCGGTGGCCCCCCTGCCCACCCTGCTGGAGCTGACCCTGCCTTTCCTTCGAGTGGGCGGCGTACTCGCCGCCCCCAAGGGCAGCGGCGTGGATGAGGAGCTAGCCCGCTCGGGCCTGGCACTGGCGCTGCTGGGGGGCGTCCTGGAGAAGGTCCGCCCGCTCGCCATCCCCTACGCCAAGCACCCTCAGACCATGGTCCTGGTGCGCAAGCAATCGCCTACCCCGCCGCGCTACCCTCGTCGGCCCGGGATCCCCAAGAAGCGCCCTCTGTAAGGCGATGTCTCGCGCAAAACAGGTCCGAAACCCCTTGACTGACAGACTAGAGAGACGTGATAAAATGTCTTCCGTGATATGCAGGTGATCCATATCCCGCGGGCACCGCCCGGAATGAACGGGGGAGCGGCGGCTCTGGCATCGTCCAGGGGCCGCGCGCCCCCTCGCTGCTACTCAGCGGCCGGTGAGACAGAGGGAGGTGGCAGGGAGTAAACGGTCGCAGGCAGGCGGAAGGACCACGGTTGCACACTGGAGGGACTAGACGATGACATTGCAAGCAGGAGGCGGAGGGATAGACTTTCAGGCTCTCACCAGCCGGCTTCTTCGGTTGGCCAGATTGGATACCACTGTCTTCGATGAGGTGAAGGCCGATCCCGCAGCGACGATCCCCGCCCTGGTCGTGGCGGTAGCCGCCACGTTGCTGGCCGGCGTGGGGGGCTGGCTCTGGTGGATCTTCCAGGATTTCGGGAATAGCGGAGAAGTCTTCGTCAAGTCGGTCATCCTGGGAGGTATCTTCTCGGTAGCCCTCTGGATCGTCTGGCTGCTGGTAGCATACGTCATCCTGACGCAGGTGTTCCGGGAGCAGGCGGACTGGCAGCAGATGCTGCGCACCATGGGGCTGGCGGCGGCGCCCCTGGCGCTCTCGCTCCTCATCCTTATCGCGCCCATAGGCCTGGGTATTGGCCTGGCGTCGGTGGCCCTCTTCTTCGGCATGACTACCATCGCCATCCAGGCGGTGACTCCAGCGGCACCAGCGAAGGTTCTGGTAGCGAATCTGGCGGGCTTCGCCGTGTGGGCCATCGTGCTCACCCTGCTGGTAACCGAGGATAACGCCTTCGCTCCGGGCATCTTCCTGTATGACGCGCCCAGCGAAGCCCTGAGCGGCATAGCTGGTGCCTTCGAAGGCTTCGGGGGCTTCGAGTTCGAGTAACGGTCAGGGCTGGCTGAAGGCTGAACACAGCCCCTTGCAACAGTCGCCCGGCGGGTGGCGCAGAGAGCGCCACCCGCCGGAGACTTACCGCTTACCCCACCACGCCCCGCTCCCGCAGGGCAGCGATGCGGGCCGCGTCGTACCCCAGCAAGGCCAGCACCTCCTCGGTGTGCTGGCCGGGCAGCGGCGCCGTCGAACGCACCCGCCCCGGCGTCTCCGAGAACTTCGTGCCGATGCCCACCTGCCGCAGTTTGCCCTCGGTGGGATGCTCCACCTCGATGACCATCCCGCGGTGGCGGTTGTGGGGGTCATCGAGGGCCTCGTCCAGGCCGTACACCGGGGCCACGCAGATATCCGTCTGTCTGAGCATCTCGAACCACTCCTCCCGGGTCCTCGTCCTGAACTGCCGGCGGAAGTGCTCGAAGACCTCGGGCCACCTGGAGGAATCGTTCTGATAGGGGATGAAGTCCTCGCGCCCCATGGCCCGGCAGAGGTTGGCGTAGAAGTGGGGCTCCAGGCTGCCGAGGCTGATCCAGCCACCGTCCTTCGTCTGGTAGACGTTATAGTGAGGGGCGCCCCCGTTGAGCAGGTGCTCGCCCGCCCGGGGTGGCGAGCCCGTCGCCAGACACTGGCTGATGGCCATGGCCAGCAGGTACATGACCCCGTCGGACATGGCGATGTCGATGTACTGGCCCCGGCCGGTGCGCTCGCGCACGAACAGCGCCACCATGATGGCGTAGGCGGCGTGCAGCCCGCCTGCGGCGAAGTCGGCGATGATGTTCAAAGGGATGGCCGGCGGCTGCCCCGGCCAGCCGATCATCCCCAGCGCGCCCGCCATGGAGATGTAGTTGATGTCATGGCCCACCAGCCCCGCGTAGGGCCCGTCCTGCCCGTAGCCCGACAGCGAGCAGTAGATGAGGCGCGAGTTGATCCCGCGCACCGTCTCGTAGTCCACCCCCAGGCGCTTCACCACCCCCGGTCGGAAGCCCTCCAGCACCACATCGGCCGACTCCGCCAGCCGGTAGAACACCTCGCGGGCCTGCTCGTCGCGCAGGTTGAGGATGATGCTGCGCTTATTGCGCCCCAGGGCGTTGTGCGCCGTGGCCTTGGCCACATCGCGGGGAAAGCCCGAGGGAACGTTGGGACGGGCCACCGCCTGGGGCGGCGGCTCGATGAGCAGCACCTCGGCGCCGAGGTCGCCCAGGAGCATCGTGCAGAAGGGCCCCGGCGCCAGCCGGGAGAGGTCCAGTACCTTCACTCCTTCCAGGGGCATCATGGCGACTTCCTCCGTTGATTTGGACGCTCGTGCGAGGGCATCATGGTCGAGGGCCTCTGCCCTGTCAAGACGCCGCAGGAAGGGGGGCATCGCAGCCTTGCGTCCCTTTGCCCTTCCTGCTAGCATTTAATGCGACCCGGTGGGGCTGTAGCTCAATTGGGAGAGCGTTTGTCTGGCAGACAAAAGGTAGGGGGTTCGAATCCCCCCAGCTCCACCAGAATCTGAATACGAATTCGGCCCCACCTGGGGCCGATTCTGTTTGCTAGCCCTCTCTTTTGGTAACCAAACTCCGACGCGGCTCCCCTCAAGAGCCGTAGCCACTCTCCGTCCCCGCCCACCTCACCCCGCGGCACCAAGCCCCTTGACACGCGTGCTATAGTGATCGTGGCGCGCACATGGTATTTCCGCGTGTTCCGCGTAAAGGGAAAAGCGAAGCACAGAGCGTCCGAGCGGGTTTCCGGTTAGTCAGGGTGCACCGATTTCAAGGTGGTCGAAGGACAGGGCCTAGCTTGGGCTAGTAGTTTCCTGGGGAGGGCGACAACATGCGAGGCCGATCTGTCATTCTAGTTGGGCTAATCACTGCCTTGGTGGCCGCGGCAGCGGGCATATTCGGGCTCGGCGACGGGGCCCGTCCAACCATAGACATCTCTCGCGCCCAAGCGGCCGATGAGAAGGTCCATCAGGAGGTCCTTGAGGCCCTTGAGACGCAGCCGTGGGCGGACGTCATCGTGGCTCTGCGTGAACCGCCGGCCGCTAGACGCGGCCCCCTGGACCTGTCGGCCCTGCAGATGCAGGTGGCGGCGGAACAGGAGGATGTCCTCTCAGGGCTGACCGCGGCCGACTTTCAGGTCCTCCGCCAGTACGACTCGATCCCGGCGCTCTTCGGCAGGGTGTCGGCGGCCGGCCTGGAGAAGCTGTTGGCCCACCCCGACGTGGTCAGCGTCGCCCCGGACCTGGAGCTCCACGCCAACCTCGCTCAGAGCGTGCCCCTCATCAACGCCGATGACGTGCACACCATGGGCTACACGGGCGCAGGCGTGACCGCAGCGGTGCTCGACACCGGTATTGACACTGACCACCCCGACCTGCAAGACGACCTGGTGGCCGAGCACTGTTATCTTAGCGCCCCCGATGTCTGTCCATGCGGAGGGACCTCCTCGCACGGCCCCGGCTGCGCCGAGGACGGCGCCGGTCACGGCAGCCACGTCTCGGGCATCATCACCAGCGGCGGCGTGGTGGCACCGCTGGGCGTAGCGCCGGACAGCACCATCATCGCCTTCAAGGTGCTCAATGACTCCGGAAGCGGCGACCTGAACGACGCCCTCGACGCGCTCAACTACATCATCGGGCACCCGGGAGACGGGGTCGGCGTCATCAACATGAGCCTGGGCAGCATTGCCCTGACGCCTCCATGTGACACAGCCTGGCCAGCCGTGACCACCGCCTTCAACACCCTGCGCTCGGCCGGGGTGAGCACCTTCGTCGCAACCGGCAACGACGCCGACAAGAGCCACCTGGGGTTTCCCTCGTGCATATCCTCGGCTGTGTCTGTGGGCGACGTGTACGACGCGAATGTCGGTGGAATTACGTGGGTAGGCACCTGCACCGATTCGACCACCCATGCGGACCTGGTGGTGTGCCACTCCAACTCGCACAGCACGCTGGACCTCCTGGCCCCGGGGGCCCTGATCGTCTCCTCGGTCAACGGCGGCGGAACCGACGAGTACGGCGGGACGTCCATGGCGGCCCCTCACGCGGCGGGCGTTGCGGCGCTCATGCTCGATGCCGACCCCCCGGCGACGCCTGACGAGATCGAATCGTGCATGAAGAGCACGGGCGTTTCGGTAATCGACCCTGCGAATAGCGTGACGACGCCCCGCGTGGACGCCCTGGCGGCGGTGGGATGTATCTCGCCGGCGCCATGCGTCTTCCCTCAGGACGCCGACTGCGACGCCTGCTGGGACAGCGTGGAGCCCACCCTCACCCCGCCGGCCGACCCCGCTGACCAGTGGGACTGGTACGACGTGCCCGTGCCCACTCTCTTCAGCGGCGGCCACATCAGCGGCGACCCCAGCGGCATCGACAACAGGGACCACGCCATCAGCATCATCAATGACGTGCTGGCGGTCCTGGAGTACGGCGGTACCTCTGACGGCGGCCTCTGCAACAGCGGGCCGGACGGCATCCCCGGCAACGCGGACGACAGGTGCTACGACCAGGACGTCAACTTGGACGGCGTGGACGACGGCATCGCCTACGACCGCACGGTGGGGGCCACGCGGTCGGGGCCGGCCGACGGCGCGGTGACCATCATCGTTGACGTGCTGCTGGTGCTGGAGCAGGGCGGCTACGGCTGCGGCCCAACGCCGCCGTAGGGCTTCAGCAGCCGGCACTCCAAGCACGAAGGGGCGGTCGTGAAGGCCGCCTGGCGACCGAGTCCGTCTACGCTTCCCGAAACCCTGGCCTGCCACCCGGTCGCCACCATGGAAGGCAGCGGTGGGCGAGGGGGCCAGCACCCCCGTGACCTCCCAGTCTAATGGCGAGCCCTTCCCCGTGTGCCAGGAAAAACCCTACGGCCCTGCGGGTCCCGCTGCTCCCGCCTCTATGCCTCCCCTCGTAGCCTCGCGAGCAAAGACGAGGGGCGGCCTCTGCGACCGCCCCTCGCGGTGGGAGTCCGCGCTGCTGAAGCCCTACGGAGGCGGCGCCTGGCAGCTATGGCCCGACTGCGCTAGCACCAGGAGCACGTCCTGAATAATGCTGACGGCCCCATCCGGCGCTGCCGACCACCTTGGACCCACCGAGCGGTCGTACAACAGGCCGTCGTCCAGGGTGTCCCCGTTCCTGTCCTGGTTGTACTGCCTGCCCAAGCCGTTGGGCGGGCCGCCATCCGACGTGCCAGTGTACTCCAGCACAGCCAGGACATCGTTGATGATGCTGACGGCCTGGTCCCTGTCGTCCAGGGCGCCGACGTTGAAGGCGGTGGGCACCGGCACGTCATAGAAGTCGTAGGGGTTCAGGGGGTCCCGCTGGCCGCCCAGGGCGGCGTCAGGCCCCAACTCCTGTTGATCAGTGCAGCCGTCGCCGTCCCCGTCGGCCAGGAGAGCAGGTGCCAGACAGGTCACTGAGGCATCGGTCAGCAGCGTGGTGATTATCACGCCCGGCCCCGAGGCGGTGGTGGTGCCGAAGACGGGGTCCTCGACCACGCTCATCAGGTGCAGGGGGCTGACGCTGCCGTCCTGGACCAGGCAGTGGAAGGTTATCGTCTCCACCGGGCCCTCGTAGGTGGTGGCCGACATAGCGCCGCAGCCGGCAAATACCGTGCCCCCAACCTCGTCCACCACCAGGCTGCCGCAGAGCACCAGGGGGGGCGGCGTGAGAAACGCGTGTGCGTCGTAGTCCAGCACGGTGGGGTCATACTGGAGCTTCTCCTGGTAGGCCACGTAGGGGACGCCCGCGCCGGTGACGGCGATGTCGATGTCAAAGGGATTACTGTCAGGCACGGTTCTGCTAGCCTGCACACCTGGGGCTCCGGCCCCACCCCCATCGGCATCCGCGGCGATGCAGTTGGCGCCTGGCGGGCAAGGTACAGGCGTAGACGTGGGCGTGGGCGTCGCAGTGGTGGGCGTCGCAGGTGTGCTGGTCGGCGGCGGCGTTTGGGTCGAAGTGGGCGTGGCCGTCGCCGTCCGCGTAGGCGTGAACGTTGGCGTGGGGGTCGGCGTGGGCGATGGTGCCGGCGTCGGCGTCCTCATCGGGGTCGGCAAGGGTGTCAGCGTCGGTGTGGGCGTGGGCGAGGGTGCAGCCGTCGCTGCGACCGTGGGCGTCGGCGTGGCTGGAGGTGCGTGTCCCCTGTGGGCCTGGTGGTTCCCTTTGTTCAAGTTGCCAGACACCGACAGGACGACGTTGCCGCCGACATCCTTGATCGAGATCTGTGCAGTGTCGCCCCCCCCCGGCTCCCCAGCATCGGTAAAGGTCCACTCCGCCGTGGCGCCGGAAACACCATTGTAGCGGCCTGTCCCTGCACCCTCGTACGTGTCAAAGTCTGCCGTTGGTGGATTGGGCTCGATGGCCGGGTCATCGCTGCACCTGGCTGAGTCCAGGCTCTCCAGATGGAAGCTGTTGCCATCCCAATTGACCTCGAGGTTGTTGGGTTCCTCGCTGGCATCGCAGTGTAGCTCAAAGCCGTGAGTCACGCGGCTGCCCTGGAACACGCTCCCGCCTCCCGTCATCCGGCCGGCTACGGTCGGCGTCGGCGGCGGAACCTCCGCCGTCTCAATAGTTACATCGCATACGATGGGGCTGTCTCCGGCTTCGTTGGGAGTCAGCTTTACCTCGACCTGGATGTAACGACCGTCGGGCGGGTTGATGTCCACACCGTTAGGAGCGTTGATGTAGGTGGCTCCCCCGAGGCCAGCCTCGGTTTCGGCGCTCCGGGCCCGGGCAGTGATGCTGGTGCCCGGAGGCTCTCGCTCTCCAGCTGTCGCGGGGCAGTTCTGAAGGTTTTCGGTGTTCCAGGAGACCTTGCCCCACTCGGTGCCCGGCCCCTCGCTGTCGAAGATCACCGTCCAGAAGCCCTGGGGCGCCGTGGCTCCGATGGCCACGAACCCTGTCATGTCGCTGTAGTTGTATGGAGAAGATCCGGGGCGCAGGCTCACCGTCATGTCTATCGCACCGACGTTGTAGCCACCGCCCCCGATCAGGCCCGCGCTCGGATCAATGCGGCTGGCCCTGTCGCCCTGTTCGGCCGCCCATATCTTGCCGTTCGCGTCCACGGCCACTCCCGTAGTGCCGGCGAACCCGCTTACGGTGCCCACCAAGATATGCTGCCCGGGGTTGGCCAGGTCTGGAGCGTAGTGGGCGACCTGCGAACCGAATAGCCCCGCCACCCACACGTGGCTATTGCCGTCGACAGCCACCCCCTGTGCAGAACCGAATGGTTGAGGGTAGGAGTTAAGCACCGCACCGTTCGAATCAAGCTCATATACATTGAGGGGGGAAACCGAGATGGTCGAATGCCAGATGTGGCCGGTGTTGAGGTCGATCCCGAGCCCATAGTTACCGCGCCCCGTCAGGCACTGGCCGGTGTTCGTGTTCGTGTCGTAGCGCAGCAGGGGAGTCCAGGTCTGACCAGCAGACCACAGGACTCCGTTGCCGTCGATGAGCCCGCCGTAGCCTCCGCAGCCCAGGTTGAACTGGGTGCCGGGGACCGGCAGACCGGTCACGCCATCTACCTTCTCATGCTCGCTATTCAATAGGCCGCCGACCCAAACGTCGTTGTTGGCGTCAATCGCCACAGTCCGTGTCCCCGTGCCGGTAACCCTGGTGTAGTTGATGATGCACTCATCGTCGGCTGTGGAGACGCCACCGTGGGTGTCAGCGCCGGCCGCATTGGTCCAGGCCAACACATTGCCCAGCCCCGTGGAGGTCTTGATCAGACCATCGGGCGGGTCTGCGATGGTTGCCCCGTGCCGGTCGACGCAGGTCGTGTACTGGAAGGGGGGCTTCAGGTACTGGCCGGCGGGATTAGGCGTCCCGTTGGCGTCGGCCCAGGTTCCCCCGATAATCAGTCCGACCCGAGCGATGGATCCTCTCGGTGTTCCGCTCCCGGGAGGAGACTCGCCTCCTTCGCCGCGGTTAGCGACCCAGACGTTGCCGAGCTGGTCGACCGTGGTCCGAGAGGGATCCTTCCCCATCCCGTCTGGGGCTGTGTTGTACTCCCCTAGCACTGTGCCGGTGTTCACATCGATTCTGACGATCGTCCCAAGAGCGGATGCCGCGATGTTGACGAACGGGAAGGGCGTCGTTGTCTCGTTGAGCTGGAGCTGGTCGTTGTTCGGGGCGTCATGGTTAACATTGACCAATAGGCCCTCGTCAAAGTCGACGTCCAGGGTATATGTCCGGCTGCCCACTAGGGCGCCAGCCCCTCCCACATTCATCAGGAGGATTGATGCCCCGATCAATGCTAGTAGAACCATCAGTTTCGTCCTCATGTGACCATCTCCTTTCGGGCCAGCATCACTGCTGACTCCCCACAGGCCGCAGGCCTCTCTTCAATGCACAAGGCCCGCCCTGGGCAGGGGGTGTCTTGGCTGCGTCTTGTTTCCGCCGGCGGGTGCCAGGGCCCCGCAGCCGTTGTAGACGGTGTTGGCGCCGACAGTAGCCGAACCACACAGCGTGAGCCCGTCCAGGAGGGTAGGTGCGTCGGCGTCGTAGGCCAGCAGCGCCGCGTTCCACTGGAGCTTGTACTGCTCAGCCACGTAGGGGTTAGGAGCGTCAGTGACGACGATGTCCACGTCGAAGGGGGCAGTGCCAGTTACCGTGGTGCTGGCGTTCACTGCTCCTCCGGAGACCGCGTCCACTGCCATGGCGTTGGGTACCGGCAGGGGTGTCGGCGTGTTGGTCACCGTGGGCGTGTGGGTGGGCGTGGGTGCCCCACCGCAGGTGATCTGGGCGTCGGTCGTGTTCGTGGTGATCTGCACGCCTGGCCCGGACGCAGTGACCGTCCCGAACGTGGGGTCTTCGACTATCGTCACCAGGTGCAACTGGCTGGTGCTGCCGTCCTGCACCAGGCAGTGGAAGGTTATCGTCTCCACCGGGCCCTCGTAGTTGGTGGCCGACATAGTGGCGCAGCCGGCCTGTACCGTCCCTCCAGGCTCGTCCACCACCAGGCTCCCGCAGATGAACAGCGGCGTGGTCACGAACGCGTGACCGTCGTAGTCCAGCACGGCAGGGTTGTACTGGACCTTCTGCTGGTAGGCCTGGTAGGGGACGCTGCCGTCGGTGACGACGATGTCGATCCAAAAGCCAAAGAGCAAGACGTTCGCCCGGTCGTCGGCGGTGGTGACGGTGCCGTTCTCGTTCACATCGATCTTGCCGTCAATGATGTCCACTTGGTCGATATTGGCAGCGGCGGGAGCGAGCAAGGCGTCCGCCAGGTCGTCGGCGGTGTTGACGGCGCCGTCCTCGTTCACATCGATCTGGCCGTCAATCACGTCCACCTGGTCCACCGGGTCGGTATTCGTCACCGTCCTCGTGGCGTCCACGGCTCCCCTGGATATGGCGTCCACCGCCATCGCATTGGTGTCGTCGTTTTGAACGGAGCCCTTGACACCGCCAGGCTCACGGGAGGCCGTGAAGCCCGGGATGCCAAGGAAGGGGATGGTAGCCCCTCCTACAACCACCAGCAGGAGCAGCGCACCTACAAGAAGCGCCCGTGGAGACCTCATTGTTTGCCTCCTCCTCGGCCCGGCATCCAGCCATCAGGAATAACGCACAGACAAACTACAGGGTCAACCTTGCATCTTCCCCACCAACCAAGCGCGCGCCCCTTTACTACTCTTCGCCCTCTTTGCGCAACGGGTCGTGTAAGTATTTCCCCTCTCTTCACTTAGTGAATCAGCCTGCGCGGGTACGGGAAAGCCCGCGCCCTCGCCTATGGCTCCGCCTGGCAGCTATGGCCCGACTGCGCCAGCACCAGCAGCACATCCTCAAGAATGCTGATGGCCCCGTCCGGGGCATCCGACCAGCTCGCGCCTACCGAGCGGTCGTACAGGAGCCCATCGTCCTGGCCATCGGTGTTGTTGTCCTGGTTGTAGCACCTGTCGTCTGCATTGCCCGAGGTGCCGTCGGGACCGGCGTTGCACGCACCTCCATCCGACGCGCCCGCATACTTGAGCACGGCCAGCACGTCGTTGACCATGCTCACGGCCTGGTCCCTGTCGTCCATGGTGCCACCGTTGAAGGCCGTGGGAACCGGCACGTCGTAGAAGTCCCAGGGGTTATCGGGGTCTCGCTGGCCGCCCAGGGCGGCGTTCTCTAGCAGCTCCGCGCCGTCACTGCACCCGTCGCAGTCCCTATCAGGGACGATCCGCACCGAGTCGCAGCCCACAATCGGCAGGCCATCGTACGTCTGGCCCGTGAGGCAGGCCTCGGTGTCTCCCGGAGCGATGCCGGTGTCCTGCGTCTTGAAGTGCAGCACCATATCCAGGTCGCCGTCGCCGTCCGCATCCTGGACATGCGCCCGCTTGTGCACCTTCTCTGCCTCGTTGGGCCCGAAGCGCACCGTATCGGCATCGACCGTGGTAGCATCGAAGTCCTCCGTGGTCAGGATGGCCACGGGGATGACGCCCTTGCTCTTCAGGTTGATGGAGTTAGGGAAGCTCCCCGGCTTGATGTCGATCTCAATCTCTATGACAGGCATGACCGAAGCCTGGTCCTGGCCATATCCCTCGTCGCCATCCTGAACCTGCAGCGTAACCGTGTACTCGACGCGTTCGGGGTAGGTGCAGGTGGCCAAGGGGCTCGGTGACCAGCCAGTGTCCCAGGTTCCGTCGGACTCACAATCCCAGCGGTAGGAGAGCGGGTCTCCGTCCGGGTCCCACGAACCTGAGCCGTCAAGCTCCACGGTCATGTCGGCCCGCAGAGCGTAAGGGCCATCGGCGTCCGCTATGGGGTCACGGTTGTAGATGGTCACCACGGCACAGTCGATGTCGACATCCAGGTCGCCGATCGTGCCCCCCGGCCCGCTGGGGACACTGTCCGTCACCTTGAGGCAGACCCCGTAGGCACCCTTGCTCTCCCAGCTCCAGCAGGGGTTCATCTCCGTCGAGTCGTCAAAGAGTCCATCGTTGTCCAGGTCCCATTCGTAGGTGGCGATCTCCTCGTACCAGGGGTGGGTGGGATCGAACATTTGGCTTTCCGGATCGTAGGAGCCGGAGCCGTCGAGACAGATCAGCTCGCGCTTGCCACCTTCGTACGGGCCGTCCGCGTCGGCCACGGGCTTCCAGGGCGGCCCGGCGATGTGGACGACGCAGGTGTCTTCGGCCTCAAGAGGCGGGACGTTGTTGTCAATCACCCTCAGCGTCGCCACGTAGTCCTTGGTGGTCTCGTCCCAGTTGATGGTGCCGTCCGGGTTGTAGACCGCCGGGTAGGCGTGCTCCGCTGTCGGCGTCGGGCTGCACTCCTCAGGGCTCCCGTCGCCGAAATCCCAGCAGTACTGAGCGATCTCCTTCGTGGGGTCACGGTGGTAGGACGCTGAACCATCGAACTCGACGGCGACGATCGGAGGATGGCGGTCCACGTCCGGCCCTGCGTCGGCGACCGGTCCCGGCAGGACCACGGTGGGCGTCAGGATGAGCATGGCCCAGGCTGTGGCGAGCCTGTTCTCAACATTGCTACCACCAAGCCAGCTGTGGTCCACCACATATTCGCCGCCGTAGGCGTTCTGCTCATCGACGATGTAGCGGGCGTACTCGGCGTACCAGTCATGCGACCCGATGAACTCCACACCAGGGTGCAGGATCACCATCCCCTTCATGATGGCGTACATGGTGTAGTAGTCGCCGAAGTTCGTGTACGTTGAGGCGGAGTCGAACCAATGCGCGTCGAGGAAGCTCAGGGCATTCTGATACCTAGGGTCGTCGGTTGCCACGCCGGCCCAGCTGAGCATGGCAGCGCCCGCGCCGGTCTTCGCCGTGTTTACCCACTCGCAGGGCGAAGTGTAGCCGAATCCGCCGTTCCCGCACTGACTCCAGTTCAGCCACTTCAGCAGCTCCGGCCTGACGAAGTCTGGCACGGACAGACCGAACTCTCCAAGGTTTCTCTGGGCCGCCTCCATGCCGATGACCGGCCACTGGGAGACAGAGTTGTCCGACGCTCCGTAGTTGGCGGAGTATCTCCAGCCGCCTTCGTAGTTACCGGTGTAGGGGTCGCTCTGGCCCCAGGCCATGAAGTCGACCATGTCCTGGGTGATCTCCAGGTAGGTGCGACCGGCTACCGGCCCGGTGGTCGCTACCCTGTCCGGGGCCTTGCTGCTCCCCATGGTCATGAGGACGATACCGGACTCGTACATTTCGCGGCTCAGCTCGCCGCTAAAGCATGCGAGCCCAATGCCGTTGCCGTTGATGTCAGGGTTGCCGAATGGGCAGTAGGTAGCGTGCTGCCCGATCGCTCGGCTCACCATGTGATTGAAGAGATAGTTCAGCCCTCTCTGCACGGTCTCAACGTAGGGGTCCTCGCTGATGTCGTAGGGGTCGCCCTTGGCTAGGTGTCCCTGCAGCTCGAAGGCCTCGACAGCGGCACCCGTGGCGGCCACGTCGTAGCTGCCGTTATCCCAGTAGCCGTAGCCGGCCCCGTCCGGATACGTTCCCCTTATCTGCTGCTTGTGCAGCCACCACAGGCCGTTGTCTTTGGCGACGTTGACCTCCACTTTGAGCATCGCGTCAGGATCGGACACATCCCTGATGGCCACGAAGTAGCTGTCCTGACCTATCAGGCCGGTGTCATCCTCGACGTACAGCCAGGCAGTGAAGTACCTCCCCGGGCCGTAGGGTGTGCCGTCGGCCATGGTCCCCGTATAGGCATGCATTGCCTCGATGGCATAAGGACTTACCCCGGATATCCACCCTGTGGAATACCCATCGCCGAAGTCCCACTTGTAGGCCACCATGGTAGCGTCGCCGTCAGGGTCGTGGGCTGTACCCTTGAAGATGATCTCCTTGCCAATCCAGGCATCGTGCGGGACGGCCAACAGTTCGCCATGAAAGGGCACCGTGGCCACCTCGGGCGGCACCCCCGCCGATGCGTATGACGGCGAGTCCTGAATCAGCGAACCGGTCGCCAGCAGGCCCGCAAACACTGCAAGAACGGCCCAGATGACAAGTACTCGTCTCATGACTGTTCCTCCCCCAAGAATGGCCTCGGCTGAGGCCCCCAAGTTCTGGGTCGCTGGCCGACCCGTTCCTGTGGCGGGGAATCGATTTGGACGACGGGCCTGCCAGAACTCACAGCCCCGGCAGCCCCACCCTGGGCAGGGCGTTTGTTAGCTCTATATTCCGCCGACGAGAGCCAGGGACCCGACAGCGCGGCACTGGTGGCAGGGGATCACCCGAGCATGCCCTCGGGTGCATCCCGCGGAATCGGCACCATGCAAAGCGGACCGCATGGCGCTGTCCGCCAGGACCAAGCCGCGGCGGGTGCCCTGCGCTCCCGTCGGCGCGGCGCCGGCGGTAGCTACCCCACGGCACCGCGTATCGTTGGTTTGCCGGCAGGTTAGGTGCTTTTCCCCCAAGCCAACAGCTTGCCTGTACCCCGACAAACCAAGCCGACTGCCAGGCAGTCGGCTTCACCACATACCATCGGGTCGGCTACGACCCGCCACCACCCCGTAGCCTGACTGCTAAGGAAAACCGGCAGCATCCGTAGGCCGCCGGCTCTTCCCTGCGCACTATTCCGCTGTTGCCAACGGATGCCTTAGGAGACGTTCGCAGCGTGGGGCTTCCTAAGGCAAGCTGTCAAGGGCTTTCTCTCCCCTCCGCCCCGTATGCTGAAAGAACGAGACAAATGTGCAGTAGGCTTTTGTAGGTAGGAAGCGAGCGTATCCTTCAAGGTATGCCGAGTACCCGACTCCCGGTCTTCTCGCCCCGTTTTATCCCTCCCGACGCACGACTACCATGATAGCGGGCCTGCCATTGTACCGGACGATCCCTTCGCCGGCCACCTCTACCTCCCTTATATGCCCGTCTTTGCATCGAACCTTGATCCGATGAATAGTAGAGGAAGCCTGTTTGTCGGACATGGGATCTTCATAGGTTCGCGTTGTTAGGCCCTCATCTTCAGGAGCTACGAACTCGAGGAAGAGCGTACCCACAATCTCCTCCAGTGGTATACCCGCAGATCTCTGCTACAGCTCTGTTAGCGAACCTGCAGACCCCGTCCTGCACGACAGCCACGCCGTCCGTCGCTTGCTCCAGCACACGAAGCAGAAGCAAGGTCTCCCTTTCCTCCGCCAGCAGCGCGATAGCGCTCCTGGTGCTCTCTGCCGCCGTCTTCATCACGATCCTCTTGATGCACTCCTGCACACGTGCTCTAGAGAGGAACATCTCCCCACAGATGTCTTTGTTGCTCTTCCCTTCCAGCAGGAGCTCAGCGACTTTCTTCTCGCTGGCGCTAAGCCGGCTCCATCTCCACCCAATGTCCATGAGAGGGCCTTTCCATATTGGCTTATACTGGCAGTCCCAGAGGACTCAAACCATAGCCTAAGACACGAATACCGCTCTCCTGCCCCGGCGGCATCCTTGCCCGCCGAATCAATCCTGCTTGCGCGCTATTCCGCTGTTGCCACGGAAGCCCTGGCGCCACTGCGAGTGTTACGGTTGCTGGACAAACCTGTCAAGGGCTTCCTCTCGCCTCCGTCCCGTATGGCTGAGGAATGAGACGAGCGTCAATTAGGCTTTTGCAGGTGGGAATCGAGCATATCCTTGGTGCTCTGCAGAGTGTCCAATCCCGACTCCTCTTGCCCCCTCATTCCTTTTCGATGGCAAACACCAGGATGGCGGGCTTGCCGTCGTAGCGCACGATCCCTATGCTGGCTACTTCTACTTCCTTTTTCTCCCCTCCCTTACACAGAATTGTGGTTCGATGGCTTCGAGGAGGCTCCTCGCCTCTCAAGCGGAGCCCATACATTTGGGCGAGCCCGTCCCTTTCTTCAGGAGCTATCAATTCCAGGACGGGCCTATCTACGATCTCCTCGGGGGTACGCCCGGAAATCTCTGCAAAAGCCGTGTTAACGAACTTGAAGACCCTATCCTGCATGATTGCCACGCCCTCCGTCACTCGCTCCAGCACACGAAGCAGAGCCAAGGTCTCCCTGCACTCCGCCAGCAGCGTGATGGCGCTCCTGGTGCTCTTTGCCCCCGTCTTCATCACGATCCTCTTGATGCACTCCTGTACGCGCGCTCTGGACAGGAACATCTCGCCACAGATATCTTTGTTGCTCTTCCCCTCTAAGAGGAACTCAGCTACTCGCTTCTCGCTGGCGCTAAGCCGGTCCCATCTCCACCCGATCTCCATCACAGGGCCTTTCCATATTGGCTTGTACTGGCAGTCCCAGAGGACTCAGACCCTAACCTGCCGAAGCGCCTATCAACACAAAAAGACCGACCGGCCCCAGCCAGTCGGTCTGACGCTCCCCGTTCCCGTGCCTAGATTCCCGCCCATCGCTGCCCCCCCCGCCACCCAGGCGCAGCTCTGCCTTCGTGGAAACAAGCGAACCGAAAGTTCGACGCTCGTATGTTTTACTCCATGAGCAGTGCTCGTGTCAAGGCTTTCAGCTTGTTAGGCAGCCCACTCACCGAAAGCCTTCATGCCTACACTCTGCGATCATTCCCCGTCCTCGAATCGCAGGCCTGAGGCCGAACTTGCGCGGGACGTAAGGACAGGGTATGGTACGTAAGGAGCATAACTGGCAGACAAAAGGTAGGGGGTTCGAATCCCCCCAGTTCCACCAGCTTTGTATTTGTAGACAACTATCCGGGCAACGGCGGCGAACGGGAGTAGTAGGCCTGCCCAGCAGAGAGCCGACGGCCGGTGCAAGTCGGCGAACCGGGGCTGAACTCGCCCGGGAGCCGCGCCGGTGAACGGACAGTAGCCGGCGTCGGGTGCGCCCGTTACAGCGCTCCTGAGGCGGGAGAGACCCTCCTGCCCTGGAACCATTAAAGCGGCTCCACGGTTCCAAGGCTCGATGGTTCTACCTCCAAGCAGGGTGGTACCGCGGAGAAGCCCTCCGTCCCTGTCGGGCGGGGGGCGATGCTTTTGGGAGGCCATGGACGCATCTGATCAGCTAGAGCTTGCCCTGCGGCTGGTCCTGGCGGCTGCCCTGGGAGCCATCGTCGGCTTCGAGCGGGAGTTCCGCGGCTACCCCGCGGGCATCCGCACCATGGCCCTGGTCTGCCTGGGCGCTACCCTCTTCACGGACGTCTCCCGAGTCATGGGAGGCGACGACCGCGTGGCCGCCGCCGTCGTCACCGGCATCGGCTTCATCGGCGCAGGCATGATCTTCCGCGAGGGCGCCACCGTCAAGGGCATGACCACCGCCGCCACCATCTGGGCGATGGCCGCCATCGGCCTGGCCCTCGGCAACGAGCTGTATCTCGTTGCTCTGGTAGGCACGGCCGTGGCCGTCGGCCTGCTGGAGCTGCGCATCGTCACCAAGCGCCTGGACGAGT
>Ga0209979_1002009_pt1 | contig 20407 bp, 27 predicted proteins | sample AnhtaG_FD_183114 | JGI IMG/M metagenome (GOLD analysis project Ga0209979, IMG submission 183114) | Deep subsurface microbial communities from Anholt, Denmark to uncover new lineages of life (NeLLi) - Anholt_01485 metaG (SPAdes) (version 2) | ecosystem: Environmental > Aquatic > Marine > Oceanic...
AGCACCCCTGGGAATCAAAATATGTCTTTAATGCTGGCGCAATTAGGCTAGAAGATAAGGTCTACATCATTTACAGAGCAGTAGGAGAGGATACGGTCTCTCGTCTCGGCCTTGCCGTAAGCTCTGAGGGCTTTCGTATCGACGAAAGGTGGGAAACACCGATATTTGAGCCAAGGGAAGAGTGGGAGAGGAAAGGCTGTGAAGATCCCAGGCTAGCTCTGATCGATGGCCAGATTTACATGCTCTATACCGCTTACTCAAGCATTGTTGCCCAGATAGCCATGGCTTCAATAAATATAAAGGACTTCTTGGGCTACCGTTGGGAGAAATGGGGAAGACATGGCCCGCTTTTCCCTGGCTTTTCAGACAAGGATGCTATTTTATTCCCTCAGAAGTTTGATGGGCGACATGCAATATATCACCGGATTGAGCCGAGCATCTGGGTTTCCTTTTCCGAGAATCTTGGCTCTCCCTGGTCTCGAGAGGATCACCGAATATTAATCGGGCCACGAGCGGGGATGATATGGGATGGAGTGAAAGTAGGCGCTGGTGCTCAACCCATCAAGACAAAGTACGGCTGGCTCCTTATTTACCACGGTATGGACTTTGCCCATGTTTATCGACTGGGTGTGCTGGTAGTGGATTTGAATGATCCAGGCAAGGTGCTCTACCGCTCGCCCAACTTCGTCCTTGAGCCGAAAGACACTTACGAGGTAGGTGAAGAGGGCATTAGCCAGGTCTCTAACGTGGTTTTCACCTGCGGGGCTGTCCCTGTGGCTAACAAAGAGATGCTGGACGATGATGACGAAATCATTGTCTATTACGGTGCTGCTGATACTGTCATAGCCACAGCCACAGCAAAGGTTTCTGAACTCATACCTAGAGAGACCTTAGCAACACTTCCCGGGTAGTTGGCACGTAAGCATTGAGGAGGTGGTAGAAATGCCTGTTTACGAATATCGATGCCGAAACTGTGGTTACGAATTTGACAAATTTCTTCGCACTTTTGAAACAGGCGATGTGAACTGCCCTTCGTGCCAAAGCGCGAATGTGGAGAAGCTACTCTCTCCACCGGTAATCAGAATGGGCAAAATATCATCAGGGCCTTCTAGCGAATACTCTGCCAAAAGCGAAGAGGTCGATTATTACAAGGATAGAAAAGACTACGAGCGGGCAGCCAAGGCTGCCGAGAAGGCTGGTAAGAGCGACTGGGAGATAAAGGACTTGTACCGCAAGACAGGAAGGAAAACGTGAGGAGGTGGAAAAATGAAGATAGTAATGATGACTCCGTGGAATACGTCCTGTGGAGTAGCCATGCACGCCGAGCTGATAGGTCGCGAGTGGATTAGGATGGGACATGAACTTAATGTTCTGGCTCCTATCGAAAAAGAGACTCAGCCTGTCACCAACACGGATGAGCCGTATGTCACTCGCTGCTACACTATGGATCGTGAGTTCATCAAAGGGATACTGAAATCCCTCTCCCTCAACCCGCGGCCATTCCTTAACTTGGACTATGAGCTTTTCATCGTCCAGAACTTAGAGCTCATGCCAATGCATGAGTTGCTCAAGCTCTGGCCCGGTATCAAGGAGAAGGCAGCCACGGTTCTGGTTATTCATGAAGGCTATCTGCCTCCTTATCCAGAGTTTTATACTTTCAACTGGGACGCTATTGTCTGCTTTGATGAACGCTATGTTGCCGAGTTCGGCAAAAAATTCCCACTGGAGAGGATCCACGTCATTCCATATCCTTGCCACGCGTGGCAGTCTGGCATGAAGGAAGCAGCTCGAATTGAACTCGGACTGCCCCTTGAGAAGAAGATTGTCCTGAGTTACGGCATCGCCATCCACCAGCACTTCGTGACGCTGCCGGCACTGGAGGAACTGAGCCATCTCTACGATCTAATGTACCTTGTGTTGCCTGCTGAAGGGAAATCAGGAATTGTAGAGAGGGCACAAGTCCGGTACGGCTTTATTGAGGTAAGGGAGACGGCGCCCACGGTCGACGAACTGTACACCTACCTCCATGCGGCTGATGCCCTTCTCCTTTACAAGCAGAGTCCCAACATCGTTGTTTGCAGCACAGTCTATCTTTGTGCTGGCTCTGGATGCCCTGTCGTGATTTCACAAGGGAGATACACCGAAGCGCTTGGAGATGAAGTGCTCAAGTACTCGGACTTTGATGAACTGAAGGGCATACTCAGTGGCGTTTTCGAAGGCCACAGAGTGAGTGAGTCTGCTCTTAGAGCATTTCTGGATCAACACGGAGCTCGGCAAATAGCTGAGCGGTTCATAGGGCTGGCCAAGCCACTGCTCGTGACTAGAGCACCAGTAACTACGATGGAGGAACCTGTGGCATGAGCCTGGTTAACGAGTGTTACCAAAAAGCAGTGGAAGTTCTTAAGGGTAACTTCACAGAGTTTGGCTTCAAGGCCTCAAGAGAAAGATATAACTCCATCTGGGGCAGGGATGGCAGCATAACCTGCCTTGGGGCAGTACTGACGGCAGACAACGAACTAGTCGATGGCAGCAAAAGGACTCTAGTCACGCTCAGGGATCGGCAAACGCCCTTAGGTCAGATACCCAATACCCTGTACCTGGACTCAATGAGCCTTAACTTCTATGCCACGGACGCCACCGCGTGGTGGGTTATCGCAGTAGCCTATCTCTGGCGTATGACCAGAGATAGAGAATTTTTAAGTTCATTCTGGCCCTCGGTAGAAAAGGCTACCACATGGCTCCAGTACCAGGCAATAGACACCTCGGGATTGATAAACTCTCCTCCGGCAGGGGACTGGATGGATTCCTCTATTCCGAGGTGGGGAAAGGTACTGTATAACAATCTGCTCTATTACAGAGCCCTTCTCTGCAATAACGAACTTGCAAAGGAAGTCGGTGAAGTCAAGTCCTATGAGACAAACCAGGTAAGGCGCAGGGCCAATCTCCTCTTCTGGCCAAAAGAGCCGGTGAAGGAGGAGTGGCTCTCAGGATGGAGTCCGGAGTTCTACGAAGAGGCCATAGACCCTGACAGAGAGCACTACCTAAACTATCTGTCCTTTGAAAGCTATGACAGCAGGTGTGACGTGGCAGCCAACTGCCTTGCCATTATCTGGGATGTGGCAGACAAGGAGAAACAGGACAGGATCTTTAACTATATGGCACGGACCCACCTTTCGCAGCCTTTTCCAGTCAGGGTATTGGAGCCACCAATCCTTCACCCTGACCCTTCCTGGAACCCAAAGGTTGACCTTTATCGACCTCGCCATTGGCAGAATCTGCCTTATTACTATCACAACGCTGCTATCTGGCCATGGGTAGGTGGTTTATATATTGCTGCTCTGGTCAAAGCAGGAGAAAACGCTATAGCACAAAAGGAACTTGAAACCCTAGCTCAGGCTAACAGAGCTGGCCAAGAGAGCGAGTGGGAGTTCAACGAATGGCTCCATGGCAGGACGGGGAGGCCCATGGGTGCCGCACTACAATCCTGGAGTGCATCGGGATACATACTCGCTTACAAGGCAGTGACCGAGGGCATACTTCCCTGAATTAGGGGGGGGACAGATGAGTGAATTGGCATGGTACGCAGTTGGTTCATTAGGCGCACTTCTCACTAGCTTCGGCTTTGTACCACAGGTTATGAAAATGTGGCAGACGAAGTCGGTAAAGGATATCAGTCCTGTCACATTTGTCCAGTTTGCTGCCGGCGTCTCGCTGTGGGCCATTTATGGAGCTCATCTGCGAGTCCGGTAATAATAGCCGCCAACCTGATAACGCTAGCGACCTTAGTGATCGGGCTAGCACTCTATTTTCGCTTTTTTAGGAGGGGATGGCAATGCAGAATTATGGAGTAACTCCTGAGGCTAGTGCTGCATTGAAACCGCTGGTCTCAGTGACGGTGCCCACCTATAATTCGCAGGAGGTCATTGGCGAATGTCTGGCCTCGGTGGAAGCACAAAGCTATCCAAATATAGAGACTATCGTCATCGATAGTCTTTCTTCAGACCGAACGACGGAGATCGCAACAAGCCGCGGCGCAAACGTGATCACCTATGAAGGACGGCTGCTAGGGGCGAGGCATCAAGGGCTTCTTCACTCTCATGGCGAATACACTCTGCTGCTGGACTCAGACCAGATACTTGAAGCCACAGCAGTCGAGCGAGCGATTCCCCTGATGGCTGATCATGACATGCTGGTGCTTGAAGAGATGTCTTACCAGCCAACCTCATGGCTTCAGAAACTGTTCTCGGCTGATAGGCAACTGATCCACAGGGATATTGACGATAGGAGCTTGGATCCCTTTGACGGGACACTCTTGCCCAGGTTCTTCAGGAGGGAGCTTCTCCTTAAAGCGTTTGAGGCTATACCGCAGGAACTTATCCCGCTGGTAGTGCACGGCGACCACGCCATTCTGTACCTTGAGGCGCACAAGATTACGTCCAATGTAGGGATCTTGCCAAATGCGATGTATCACCGTGAGCCGTCCAGCATAGTCACTATCTGGAAAAGGAACTTTAGATACGGAAGGAGTCTCCGGGAGCTGCCAACGAGCGGACGGTATGAGGAACTGGCAAGAAGGAGGGATAAGGGCTTCAGGAAGGGCAGCTTGAGGCCCGAAAATCTGGGGTTGGGAGTACAGTCCTTCTTGCTCCTCATGTTACTGAAGACAGCCCAGAAAGCGGGCTACTGGCTGGGTGGACAGCTCACCTGATACCTCGTTGGGAAAACTAGCAATTCGGGAGGTTAAAATGATAACACTAGTGGCAACAACAGGCAACGGTGCAATGGACCTCTATGCTCAAAAGCTTGCTGAAAATCTGGATGTAGCTAAACTCTCCTCCGACATTTATCAAAAGAATGCCGAGCTATTCAACATCTCTTTCTTTAGCCCAAGGGCAATGAAGGCAGTCTGGTGGGACTGGCACTTCATCAGGATGCTTAACAAGCTGGATGGCATCGTTCACCTGCCTAATCATCACCTGGGACGTTATGGCTTCTTTCTGAAGGTTCCTTACATCATTACCGTACATGACCTGATAAGGTATTTCGACCTCAAGGGCTACGGTACCTTCATCCACCACCCCAATCTCAGGGACAGGTTTTACCTTTCCCTGGACTACAAAGGGGTGAAGAAAGCCACCAGAATAATTGCCGTATCCCCGACAACAAAAGACGACCTAGTCAAGCATCTGGGTATACCAGAGGAGCGCATCTCAGTAGTCTATGAGGGCATAGACCATCGACTGTTCAGACCGACCTCGCGCCGACTGGTAGATTACCCATATCTTCTCTTTGTTGGCTCTGAACATCCACGGAAGAACTTTGCTGGTCTGCTTAGAGCCTTCAGCAGACTGAAGAGCGAAGGAAGATTCAAAGACTTGAAGCTGCTGAAGGTAGGCAAAGCCGGGGGACCGGAGGCAGAGTTCAGAAAGCACACCCTTCAGGCAGTTAGTGAGCTAGGGCTGACAAATGAGGTAGTTTTTACTGATTATGTCGCCGAGAAGGACTTGCCTGCCTATTACTGCGGTGCCGAGTGTTTTATCCTCCCTTCCTTATATGAGGGCTTTGGCTTTCCGCCTCTGGAGGCGATGGCGTGCGGTTGCCTGGTCATAGTATCAAATGTCGCTTCGCTACCCGAAGTCACCGGGGAGGCAGCCATTAAGGTCGACCCCTACGATACTAACATGCTAGCTAGGGCTCTTGAGATGGTTCTTACCGATGAAGGCTTGAGGCGGGAACTGGTGTCAAAGGGGCTTGAGCGGGCAAGGCAGTTCTCCTGGGAGAAAGCAGCAAGACAGACCATGGAAGTGTATCAGAGTGTGGAGCGTTCTCTTGCCGTCAGTTATGTGCCCGCTGACGTGGTGGAGAAGCCAGTAGTTAGATTACTAAATAGAGTAGAAAGAGAAAGTGAGAAGGTGCAGAGGTGACGAAAGTAGTTTGTGTGAAATGCAAAGCGGACTGGACAATGGCGGGAAATCCTGCTAGGTGTCCGGCGTGCCAGCAAGTAAGCTTTGGCATTGCGGTTCCTGCGACGAGGACAAACCAGAGTAGAGAGGTAGCCGAGAACGCTTACCAGGAAACTATAGAGGCGAAGGAGAGGAGAAGGGAATGAGAGAGGAAAAGGAAATAAGAGAAGCATTAAAGAGGCTCAAGGATGAGCACTTGAGAAGGGCGCGAGACCCAGGACAGCTACTCTCCCCTTGCGTTGGTAGCTGTGATTGGTGTTTTGGAATGGGTCTTGGGTGATGGAGAGAGGTTACCAGATTTTTTGTAGAGTGAGGTCTTTGCCGAGGCGAACCGGTGCTTGAGCTGTAAGGCCGTCGGGCGAGGAGAGTTGGTATGAATAGTTGGAGAGCGAGAGGTGAAAATGAATAATACCCGGCGGCAGGACACCTACATTGAGTCAGGAGTCTGGAAATGTAGTAAGAGTCCCACTGGTGCGCACTACTGGATTATCACTGGCGAGATGATGAGGTGTAAGTATTGTGATGAAAAGAGACGGATACCTCGTAGACCCTGACCGGTGGTGGTATCGGATGGTGGTGGAGCTTATGGAGAGATTGCACCCTGACAACTTTGGTGAATTGCCTGATGGGGTTAGGGATGACATTTTGGCTATGTGGCGGTCGGAGCGGGATAGAGTTGTTAGAGAGCTTGAGGCAATGTTGTCGGTGCATATGCGTGACGAGGTTGTGGTTGACCTTATTAAACGTCTGCAGGAGCGATAGGGCTGTTGCCGGGGCTTAGAAGCGAAATTTTAAGTGGGAAGAGAAGGAAGTATAAGGATGCAAGGTGAGATTCTACTCAAGATGGTATCGGTGCTGACGCCTGATGATGTAAGGCAAATGAAAGCTGGTGGGTCGACTGAGTGCCTTAAATGGGTTGAGGATATATTGCATTTTCTAGACCAATTGGCTGTGTCGTGGCACGATGGTAAATATGGGGTGATGTCTCTGGCTGATGTCCAACTTTGGGCTGATGTCCGGGAGAAACTTAGGGAGCTGCGGGCTGCGCTGCATGAGGGGTAGCTGTGGCTGATAGAAAGCGGGTATTAACTGAGGTGGTGAAGGAAAGAAAGGCGAGTAAACTTAGGATGTGGCACGCACTGAAAGTATGTAAGCATTGCCATAGGGTAAATCTGCCCCAGGTAAGGCGATGTGCCGAGTGTGGCAAATCAGAGTTTGAGGCTCTACGATTATTATACTAAAGGAGTTATATGCAGTGGTGAATTAAGGCTGATAGAAAGCGGGTATCAACTCAGGCGGTGAAGTGTCGGCAGAGTGAGTTTGATGACAAGGAGCGTTACGCGGTCGTTATCCTCTATGAGGATGGGGTTATCGAGGTGCGTTGTACTGCTGGCTGCTCTGCGTGCAAGTATCAACCGCCAGTGTTGAGAGAGGAAGGCAGCAACATCTTCCTGAAAGAGGCAGCGCCGCGAGGTAAAGCCTCTCTGGTTGAGACTCATCAAGTTTACATGGCTTGTCAGAGCACAGAGACCATCTGGGAGCTATCGATGCGGGCAGGGGTAGTTAATGAGGGCTTCTTCACCGACTTTCAGGATGAGGTAGCTCGGGAGCTAAGACTGATGGAGGCAGAGGAGGCTGAAGCTGAGGTTCTGACTAGGCGCATCGAGGAGCTTTACCAGGAGCTACACCCCAACGATAACCTGCGTAGCATACCCGGGGTAGGAGAACACACTGTGGGGAATCCACAGCGCTTCCGCAGCCAGTCCGCTTTTGCCAACTGGAATGGGGTGGTGCCTGGAGCCAGGCAGTCATCAGACGTAGAGGCCAAGGGGCTGAGGATGACCAAGGCAGGTCCAGCTATCATGAGGTGTGGCCTTTACCAGGCAGGGGAGGTGAGCCGACAGTGGGACCCGCAGCTGGCCTATGTCTACTATCGAGCGATGGTTTACCATGGCAAGAACCACATGCAAGCTATGGGAGCGGTGATGAGCCATCTGGGGGCGCGGGTGCTAGCAGTAGAGCGGGAAAATAGGCCTTACGAGTTGAGGGATACTGAAGGCAAGCCTATCAGTGGGCAGGAGGCAAGGAGGCTCATCTTGTCGAAGTACCAGGTGCCGGAGGAGATAAGGCGGCATCGACGACGAAACCGCAGAAAGGATAGTGTTTACAGGCTGGTAACTAAAAAACAAGGGATGACAGAGCTTCCCAGGATACACGAGGCAGCTTCTGCTCCTCAACCTGGCATTGCTCCTGCCATCCCCAAGAGTCAGTCTATTTACTCGGAACTGAAAAATCAAGCGGCACAGGTTACTTGACATGATTTAGGGAATCTCAACTGTGTTGGGCGTATTCAATTGTTACCTCCTTATAGTTTTGCCATTTGCCAATCCTGCTCATCGGCAAGGGTTTCTATGGCCTGCCTTATTATTTCGTCCGTATCCACATAGCGACTTGTGGCGATAGTTTCCATAATGTCGGTTATGCGTTGAGGCGTTACCTCATATCCGTATTCCTCTAATGCTTCCTTGACATCTGAAGACTTGATTTTGATAACTATTTGCATGTTTTAGCTCCTTTCTGGTCTGATTTTTGGGTATAGTTACCCTTTCAATTACGGATACTTTCTGGCCTATTAGAGTTGGACAGGTATCTCGAAAGCCTTTTTGATTGCTTCCTCAATCTCTGCCTTGAGCTTTGCGGGCGGATTTCGCCAACCGAGAACCTCACCACTGAGGTCATCTATGGCTACCGCTCCCCATATCTCACAGGCATCGTGGACGGTAAACCAGCTCCCTGAGGTAGCTGTTGGCATCCGGGTTACGGTAAATCCGTGCCCCCCAACCACTATGTCCTCCTGCTGCATAATTTGGTCTCTCGGCATCCTTTTCACCTCCTCCTATGAAAGCATAGTGCAAGTTTTAAATTGATGAGTTCTCTTGTTATCTATCACCCCCCTCCATGGCTATATTTCTGTTCGTGGTCATCCTCCTATCCGTAGAGGCAAAGCCTCGACATAATAACCTCCGACCCCGGCCCCCTAACCTTTCTGAGATGTAATACATAGTGTCCTCCTTTAAGTTTTGGCTCTATTATGCCCTGAACCTGGGAGGCGCACTATGCTTTCATGTTACCTTTCTGCTTATTTTTGGGCGTAGTTACCCTATGGTATTACCTGCCTTCTCTAGCTTAGCTTCCTAAAAGTAGGGAAGCGTAGCTTGCCGTCGTTACCCCTCTGAAGATACCTTACCTCACACTTGACTATCGGCCTAGTCCAGAACTTGACTGGTCTCCCAATTGAGGCTTGCTCAAAGGGACACTCTCCCTGTATAGTTCTGAAGAAACCGAGTAACATTGTGAGCTGTTGCTGGTCAAAGCCACTGCCGACATTGCCCACATGAACCCACTTACCCCCTGCTAGCTCCCCCAGTATCAGGCTGCCGAAGGTGCTAGCACGGTCATTCTCCCCCTCGGTCAGTCCGCAGACATAGAAAACCCCTTCCTTGAAGTTCTTAATCTTGAGCCACCAGTCCACCCGCTTCCCCTCTATGTAGGGGGCAGACATCAGCTTTGCCATTATCCCCTCAAGGTTTCGTTTCTGTGTCTCTTTGAAGAGAGCTATGCCGTTGCCAGCTTGCCAGGGTAAGACTAACCCTCTCCCACTGTCGGTCATTACCGAACGGAGGGCTTCCTTCCTCTCTATCTGTGGGCGCATTATCGTGCTATCCTTAGAGAGATTAAGGATGTCAAAGGCAAAGTAGGTCGCTGGATACTGCTTCTGGGCAATCCTTATATCCAGAGGCTTCTCCTTGTGGATACGCCTTTGAATCTGGCTAAAGGAAGCACAGACAATCTCACCATCAAGGATACAGGGCTTGGTTACCTGCCGGTGGAGTTGCTGCAGCTCAGGGAACTTATAGGTTATATCGTGGCCACTTCTTCCCTGCAGCCTTGTGTTTGCGTCAAGGTAGGCAATACACCTTACCCCGTCCAGCTTCAGCTCGTAGAGCCAGTCCTTGTGGTCAAATGGCTCTTTGGCTGTCTGGGCTAACATTGGCTTTATCGTTCTCTCACCCCCTTTCGGATAAAATTGCCCGTTTTTGGGCAAGACTACCCCTATCATTCCCACCCCTTACCCACGAGAACCTAATTGTTTAGCTCTTGCTGCCTACCATCTCAAGGCTGGCAAGCAAGGCTTCCGCAACATCTGCCACCGGTGCCGGTTGCTCTTCGGCAACAGGTAGAACTTCTCCAGCAATCTTGGCTTCAATCAGTCTCTCCAGAGCATGACGGTATTCATTGTGATATTTGCCATACTCAAACTGGGAGGCTGACATAGCCTTGACCAGGCTGAGGGCAAGCTCTATCTCCCGCTCGCTGATGGGATACTCCTTTGGTCTCAAGTCATTGTAATCCCGAAGTTCATCAGCGTAGCGGAGAGTTTGGAGCAGCAATACTCCATCGTAGGGACGGATAATTGCCAGATGCTCCCTTTCCCTGTAGGTCAGTTTAGCGACCGCCACCACATTAGCCTTTTCCATTGCCAATAGGAGAAGCTTATAGGCTTTATGCCCAGCTTCATCGGCAGCTAGGAAGTAAGGCTTGTCGTAGCACCTAACATCAATCTGAGTGACATCCACGAACTCCACTACCTCAACGGTCTTAACCGATTTGAGGGGTAAGCTCTGGAAGTCCTGCTCAGATAGAGGCACATAGCCCTCCCCTATCTCATAGCCTTTGGTAATGTCGGCGTTTGTCAGCATCGCTTGGCAAGCATTACAATACTTGGGCATAGAGATACGGCTGCCACACTCCTTGTGGTATTGGTGGAGGCTAATCCTTGCGTCATCTGTTGCGGAGTAGAGCTTGGAAGGGATGGAGACCATACCGAAGGTAACAGCCCCCTTCCAGATACTCCGCTGAGCCATCCGTATCACCTCCTTTCTTTTCGGATTTTGGTTATAGTTTTCCTATGGCATCACCTCCTTTCCGAGCATAGTTATCCCTTTCAAAATCAGGCATTTTGCTAGTCTTTCATTCGCCTAATCTCAAGCCCCTCATAGCCATAGGGTCTGTAGTCGTCAATCGGGTGCCCCCCAAAGCCATTCCAGAAGTCCACTAGCCATAAGGTATAACCGCTATATTCCTGCTCTCGGACAGCATAAAGGCGGTCGGTGAATATCCTTACATTGGCATCTCTATCGCCCCACAGGACGACTACCTTAGTGCCTCCATCGTGTGCCGACCATCCCCTTTCTACCTGTAACCGGGATAGCTTGAGGTTGGTCAGCCAGAAGATAGAGGTTACGCACCAGGATAAAAGCAGTCCCAGCAAGGGAACCAAAGCGGTCAAGAACCTCGTACAGGGATGCCTCGCGTACCTCGCCCGGGACCCGCCTCGGCCTGTAGTCCGTGCTACATATTATCTTCGTGGCGAGCCAATGCACCGCCTGCGGAACTCGATGACTTTGAACCAGAGGTGTGAATCTGTCACAAGGCCGTTGCATAAGAATATCTGGATTCGTCCCCATCCACTGGTAGATGCACTGGTCGGGGTCCCCGGCAATATAATGCCGCTTCACCCCCTGAAGCCAAAAATCGAGAACCTTGTACTGCAGAGGGCTGCTATCCTGGGCTTCGTCGAAAAGGAGAACATCGAGATTAGGTTGAAGGCCTTCCTCTAAAACCCTATTGAGTATGTCATTAAAATCGAGTAACCCCATCTCCTCTTTATAGCCCCGGTAGCGCTCTTCAAATAGACGTGCTACTCCCGAAGACCAGCCATCGGGCAGGGATTCCCGATAAAGGCCCCAGAAACGGCGATAAGCCGGCTCAAACTCAAGTAATAGATTCGCCCGCAACCGGGAGGACTCCATCATCTACAAGTCCCTGCTCAGAAAGCAGGGCATCCAAGTAATCTCTATCAACGAGCCGGTGGAGGATACGCCCTCAGGCAGGCTGCTTGAAGGTATTATCGAGGTCATCGACGAATTTTATTCTGCCAACCTTTCGCAGGATGTGCTGAGAGGGATGAGGGAGAACGCCGGCAGGGGCTTCTGCAACGGCGGCAGAGCCCCGTATGGTTATATCAGAGTGAAAGTCCAGGATGGAGCGACTTCCAGGACCAAGCTTGAGCCTGATCCCAAAACAGCCCCCATTGTGCAGCGCATCTTCCGGGAATGCCTGGTGGGCAAGGGGCTCAAGGCCATTGCCCGGGGCCTTAATGCTGATGGCCTGGCGTCCAGCACAGGTAAGAAGTGTGGAGCAGCTATGGTAGGCCACAGGGGTGGCTATCGCTACCAGTACTATATGTGTGGCAGTGCCCGCAGAAAGGGCAGGGAGGTGTGCCCGTCACCCATTCTACGCAAGGATAAGGTGGAGGGGTTTGTGATCAACCGCATCAAAGACTGCATCCTCACCGAGGAAAACCTAGGAGAGCTGGTAAGGCTGACCAATGAGGAGCTGACCCAGACTTGCGCTGAGGAAAGGGAGAAGCTGGAGCTTCTTCAAGTTCAGATCGCCGAAGCGGACAGCCGACTGGGCAAGCTCTACGATGCGCTAGAGACAGGGGAGTTCAAGGGTGGGGAGCTTGCCCCGAGAATACAGGCTCTCTTCCAGAAGAAAGAGGAACTGCAGCAAGCAAAGGCTGACGCAGAGGAGGCACTGCGATACCAAGTTGTGGACATGGCTGATTCCCAGGTAGTGCGGGAATATGTGGATGACCTGAGAGGTTTGCTGGAGAGGTCTTCCATCATCGAGCAAAGAGGCTTCCTCAAGTCTTTCGTGGACAAGATTGAGGTGGGTGACTCAGAAGTCAATATGTATTATACTATCCCTATGCCCCCATCTAGCCTGCCGCAGGAGACAGTAGGAGTTATACCTTTCGTACACCACGGCTGAAGGAGAGGGGGACAAAGGGGGTGAAGTAGAGTAAATGGCAACTAGAGGGCAAGATATTGTTTCGGTCTTAAAACAGCAGATTGAACAATTTGGCATGGCATTGACCCTGGTGGATGTTGGCACCGTGATTGAAGTCGGTGATGGCATTGCCCGCATTCATGGGCTAGCCGCTGCTAAGTATAATGAGCTACTTGAGTTCCCCAATGAGGTTATGGGGATTGCTATGAACCTGGAGGAAGACAATGTAGCAGCCATTATCCTTGGTGACTACACCAAGATTAAAGAAGGGGATGAGGTGCGGTGCACTGGTCGGATTGCTGAAGTGCCGGTAGGTGAAGCCCTTATCGGCAGGGTGGTTGACCCCCTGGGTCGCCCCCTTGACGGCAAAGGTCCAATCAAGAGCGATAACACTCGCCCTATGGAGCGGGTTGCCCCCAATGTTACCCTGCGTAAGTCGGTAGATACCCCGGTGCAGACCGGCATTAAGGCCATAGATAGCCTGATTCCTTTAGGTCGGGGACAGAGAGAGCTTATTATCGGTGACCGGTCAACCGGGAAAACGGCTATTGCCCTGGATACCATTATTAATCAAAAGGGTGGTGATTTAATCTGTATCTATGTGGCCATTGGTCAGAAGGCATCCAAGGTGGCACGGGTGGTCGCCACTTTAGAGGCTTATGGAGCTATGGAACATACCATTGTGGTGGCCACCAACGCCTCTGATTCGGCTGCCCTACAATATCTCACCCCTTATGCTGGTTGCGCTATGGGTGAGGAGTTTATGGAACATGGCCGGGATGCTCTGGTTATCTATGATGACCTCTCCAAGCATGCCTGGGCTTATCGGCAACTCTCGCTACTCTTGCGCCGTCCTCCAGGACGGGAGGCCTATCCGGGCGATGTCTTTTATCTGCACAGTCGCCTACTAGAGAGGGCAGCTAAGTATGCACCGGAATACGGTGGTGGTTCGCTCACAGCGCTACCTATTATTGAGACGCAGGCTGGTGATATGTCCGCCTATATTCCGACCAATGTTATCTCTATAACTGACGGTCAGATGTATCTGGAAACAGACCTGTTCAACGCCGGCATTAGGCCAGCCTTAAATGTTGGGCTATCAGTGTCTCGCGTGGGGAGCACCGCCCAAACCAAGGCAATGAAGCAGGTAGCCGGTAGGCTCAGACTGGAACTGGCTCAATACCGTGAGCTAGCTGAATTTGCCCAATTTGGCACTAGTGAACTGGATAAAGCGACCAGGGCTCAGCTTGACCGTGGTCAGCGAATCACCGAGGTGCTAAAGCAACCCCAGTATGCCCCCATGCCACTGGAAAAGCAGGTCATGATTCTCTACGCAGCTATCAATGGTTATATTGACGATATACCCCTGGATAAAGTAGTCGCCTTTGAGACTAGCTTCCACCGATTTATGGAAGCCAACCACCCGAAAATAGGTAAGAATATTGCTAAGGAAAAGGAAATTACGGCTAAGACTGAAGAGGCTCTAAAGAAAGCTATTTTGGAATTTAAACAGGGGATGGTGTTATAAGGTTAGTGATGAGGAGTAGCTTGAAGGGGCTTCGCCCCTTCAAAAACCATCCTTTCCCCCTCTCCTTTCAAGGAGAGGGGGAAAGGGGGTGAGGTCAAAGATTGGCTAATATTCGGCTAATTCGTCGTCGTGTACGTGGTGTTCAGGGCATCGTTAAGATTACCCGGGCTATGGAGATGATTGCTACCTCCAAGATGAGGCGGGCGCAGCAACGAGGTCTAGCCGGGCGACCTTATTCGGAAAAGATTAGTCAGGTGCTGGCCGACCTGGCAGCTCTACCCCAAGCTGGTGATTCACTACACCCCTTACTGCAGCGCCGACCGATAACCAAAGTCGCCATAGTGCATATCACTCCTGACCGTGGTCTGTGTGGTGGACTCAATGCCAATGCCAACCGGAGAACAGCCAGTTTTATATTGGAGCAAAGTATACCGGTTACCCTCATTGCTGTTGGTCGCAAGGGGCTGGATTTTATGCGACGATATGGTCGTGATATTCGGGCCGAGTTTACTCGACTTGGCGACCGACCTAGCCTACTGGATACGCTGCCCATATCCCGTATTATTATTGATGACTACACTAATGGTATTATAGACATGGTCTATATAGTTTATGCTCAATTTATTTCTACCATGGTGCAGAGACCAATCTTGCAGCAGATACTGCCTATTGAGCCAGCAGCTATACCCAAAGTGCAGAATGTGGACTATATATATGAACCAAGCCCTGATGAAGTATTAGGTGAGCTGCTACCACGCTTTGTTGAGATGCAGGTATACCATGCCATTCTGGAGTCCATTGCCAGTGAGCAGTCAGCCAGAATGGTGGCAATGCGAAATGCCACTGAAAATGCTAATGAGCTTATTCAAGATTTAACCCTGATGTATAATAAAGCCCGCCAGGAATCAATTACCAATGAGCTTCTTGATATTACCGGTGGAGCGGCGGCTCTGGCTTAGCAGGAGGAGAGGTTATCATGGCTAAAGGCAAAGTAGCTCAGGTGATAGGGACGGTAGTTGATATAGAATTTCCCCCTGATGAGCTACCAGCCCTATTCAATGCTATTGAGATTACCACCCATGGTGTCAAGCTGGTGCTTGAGGTTCAGGGTCACATCGGCAATAACTGGGTCAGATGCCTAGCGCTATCACCTACCGATGGGCTGGAACGGGGGGTTGAAGCGATAGACACTGGGGCAGCACTAGCGGTGCCAGTGGGCAAAGCCACTCTAGGTCGCCTGTTTAATGTCCTGGGTGAACCTATAGACAATCTTGGTCCAGTTGAAGCTACCGAACGCTGGCCAATCCACCGTCCCCCACCTTCACTTGAGGAGCAGGAGACAACTACTGAGATATTAGAGACCGGACTGAAAGTCATTGACCTGATTACCCCGTTTATCAAAGGCGGCAAGGTGGGTGCCTATGGCGGTGCCGGGGTGGGTAAGACGGTTATCATTATGGAGCTTATCCGTAATATCGCTACCGAACATGGCGGTTTTTCCGTTTTCGCTGGCATTGGTGAAAGGTCTCGTGAGGGTAATGACCTATGGAATGAGCTGAAAGCTTCGGGCGTGATTGACAAGACGGTGATGGTCTTCGGCCAGATGAATGAACCACCCGGGGTTCGCCTGCGGGTGGGACTTACTGGACTGACGATGGCGGAGTACTTCCGTGACGCCGAGGGTCAGGATGTCTTGCTGTTTATTGATAATATCTACCGCTACACCCTAGCCGGTATGGAGGTATCAGCCTTGTTGGGTCGCATGCCTTCAGCAGTGGGCTATCAACCTACCCTAGCTACTGAGATTGGTGACCTGGAGGAGAGGATTACCTCGACCAAGCGAGGCTCAATTACCTCTTTTCAGGCCATCTATGTTCCGGCTGATGATTACACTGACCCCGGGGTAGCCACTACCTTTGGTCACCTTGACGCTGTCATTGCCCTGGAGAGGTCTATCGCTGAGCAGGGTTTGTACCCGGCGGTTGACCCGTTAGCCTCAACCTCGCGTATCCTCGACCCCAATATTGTTGGTAAAGAGCATTATCAGGTAGCCCGTGAAGTACAGCGGGTTTTGCAACGCTATAAGGACCTTCAGGATATTATTGCCATACTGGGCATTGAGGAGCTTAGTGAGGAGGACAAGCTTACGGTAGCTCGGGCCCGAAAGATACAGAGGTTCCTATCACAACCGATGTTTGTTACCGAGGCCTTCACTGGCCGGAAGGGTAAGTACGTGCCTATAGAGGAGACAGTGCGCGGCTTTAAGGAGATTCTGGAAGGAAAACACGATGCCCTGCCCGAGCAAGCCTTTTATATGGTGGGCACTATAGATGAGGCGGTAGAGGAGGCAAAGAAGCCAGAGTAGAGGTATAAAATGTCCAGCCTAAAACTTGATATTGTTACCGCAGAACGGGTAGTTTATTCCGATGAGGCGGATGTGGTGGTGGCTCCAGGTATTGACGGCCAACTGGGAATCTTGCCCCACCATGCCCCTTTAATGACTACCTTGCAGCCCGGGGAACTGCGGGTAAGGAAGGGTGGCGAGGAGTTCTCCTTAGCCATTTCCGGTGGCTTCCTTGAGGTGCGCCCCGACCGGGTAATAATCCTGGCTGATACTGCGGAGAGGGCTGAGGAGATTGATGTTAGCCGAGCTGAGGAAGCCAAGCGTCGGGCTGAAGAACGGTTAAGGCACCCCACCCCTGAAGTGGATGTGGCTCAAGCCGATGCAGCCATGCGCCGGGCACTAGCTCGCCTTCAGGTGGTGGAGCAGAGGAGAAAAAGAAGACCAAGAGCTTAAACCCCAGGCTAAGTTAATTAGCCGCCTCTTGATTTAAGCTCAGTAATACCTAAATGGGCATAACTATGCTCCATTGAGGTTCCACTGGGACTCCACCCCTCTCTTCTTCACCAGATAAACAACCCGTTATTGAATCTAGATAATCTCCAGATTAACTCTGGTGCCGGCTTTAGCTGCTTTCACTCGGAGCAAGGTGCGCATAGCTCCAGCTATTCGACCCTGTTTACCAATAACTCTCCCCTTGTCCTCATCGGCAACCTGTAATTTGAGCAGTATGCCGCTCTCATCCGTTTCCTCGGTAACTACTACTTCATCTGGTGAATTGACGATTGATTTGGCGATGTATTCTACTAATTCTTTCATGTTTTCTCCTTGACTTCTTTGAACTTATCCATAATGCCTACCTTTGATAGAAGTCTGGCCGCGGTCACTGTCGGCTGAGCCCCTTGCCTTAGCCAAGTCAGCGCCTTTTCCTCATCAATAACTATGGTTTCTGGGTCGGTTAACGGATTATAGTGGCCAATTATGCTAATGAAGGCTCCATCACGAGGGGCTCGGGAATCAGCGACTACCACTCGGTAACTCGGCTTTTTCTTGGCACCTACCCGTCGCAGTCTAATCTTTACCATTCTTACCTAACGTCCTTATATCTTCGTTATATAGTCTATATTATGCCCTATAACTAGGTGGCTGTCAATGGTAGTAAAAAAGATTGTTTATTAACCTCACCCCTTTAATATTTAATTGGTAACCCTCCCCCTTTGTCCCCCTCCCTCTATAAGGGAGGGGGAATTGGTTATTTTAGAGGGGCTTTGCCCCTCTCTTTTCTACACTCTCCCTTCCCTATCAAGGAAAGTGGGTCGGGGGGAATAGTCTCGTGAAGAACTAGTTGCCATGAGATTATATTGCGGCTATAATCAAGGTGTGAAGGTGGAGAGATTACACAGTTGGCAGGTTAGCCCCGCTCAGGCTCTGGATATACAGCGGAGCCTGGCAGCACAGGTAACCAGAAGTAGCCAAGTCACCACCCCCCGCTTTATCGCTGGTGTGGATATATCAGCTGCAAATGCCCAAGGGGTGGCTACCGGGGCAGTGGTTGTGCTAGAGTATCCTGAACTTAGGCTAGTAGAAACCAAGGTGGCTCAAGGGAGGCCTAATTTTCCTTATGTGCCCGGTCTGCTGTCATTTAGAGAGTCACCATTAACGCTGGCTGCCTGTGAAAAACTTACCGTTACCCCCGACCTTATCCTGGTTGATGGTCAGGGGATTGCCCATCCCCGGCGACTGGGGCTCGCCTCTCACTTAGGGCTCTTCTTAAATACACCAACAATTGGTTGTGCCAAATCACTGCTGTGTGGTCAGCATGAGGAGCCAGGTGCTGAGCCGGGTCGCTATGCCGAAGTGGTGGACCGGGGTGAGACTATAGGGGTAGCCCTGCGCACCAAGCCTGGGGTGAAGCCGGTTTATGTTTCCATCGGTCATAAGGTTGACCTAGAGACCGCTATCTACTGGGTGATGAAGTGCTGTCGTGATTATCGCTTACCGGAGCCTACCCGACTGGCTCATCTGGCAGCTGGAGGAAACCTAGAACTAGAAAAGAAAGCCTTGATGCCTGAAGTTAGCTATCAAGGAAAGCTTTTTAAGTAGAAGAATTACGGTGGGATAGATGCAGGAGTTAAGAGACAAATTAAAGGAATTGCAATCTAGAGTATCTATGGCGCTGGTGCATCTTTGACATGGCTGCTAGAGAAAAAGAAATTGCCCAATTAGAGAAACTGGCAGCCCAGCCCGACTTCTGGTCAGACCAAATTAAGGCACAGAATGTTATGCGCCAGCTGGCGGAGCAGACGAAGGTGGTTGAGAAGTGGCGGGGGTTGGAGAAAAAGATTGCCGATATTGCTGAATTAATTGCCTTGTCGGAAGAGGATGTTTCACTTGAGGCGGAGATTGAGGCTGAGATAGGGAAATTAGCCTCCCACCTTGACGAACTGGAACTAGAGACGGCTTTTGGCAATGCGTATGATGCCAGGAATGCTATCCTAGCGATTCATGCCGGGGCTGGGGGCACCGAATCTCAAGACTGGGCAGAAATGTTACTCAGAATGTACCTTCGCTGGGCTGAGCGCCGTGGTTTTCAGGCGGAGATATTTGATATTTCCTCAGGGGAAGAGGCCGGGATAAAGAGTGCTGTCATCGGGATAAAGGGAGATTATGCCTGTGGCTACTTAAAATCAGAGCACGGTGTCCATCGGTTGGTTCGCCTGTCTCCCTTTGATTTTGACCACGCTCGACACACCTCCTTTGCCCTGGTGGAGGTCATGCCCGAAGCCGAAGCCGATGTTGATGTCAAACTAGAGCCCGATGATTTGAAGGTTGATGTGTTCCGCTCTAGTGGACCAGGGGGACAGCATATGCAGAAGACAAGCAGCGCCGTTAGACTGACGCACCTGCCAACGGGGCTGGTGGTTTCCTGTCAGAGTGAGCGCTCCCAGCACCAGAACAAGGAAATTGCCCTTAAAATACTTCAGGCTCGCCTGCTGGAGTTAGAGTTAGCTAAGAGAGCCAAAGAGAGAGCCAAGCTTAAAGGGAAGCACATCGCCGCTGGCTGGGGTAACCAGATTAGAAGTTATGTTCTCCACCCGTATAAGATGGTAAAGGACCACCGGACCGATTATCAAACCAGCAATGCCGAGGCGGTATTAGATGGGGACATGGATGGTTTTATCACCGCCTACCTTCGATCTAGCTTTAGTAGGGAGGGAGCACTATGATTGAGGGACTTCACCAACGACACTACAAGAATGGTATCTTAAATGTGTTGAAAGCCCCAGGTGATGAAGCTTATCGCCGTGACGTGATAGCCGCTTTAATGAATGACCCCAGACACAAGCTTGACCTTACTGCAGAGGAAAAAGTGCAGATAGACCTCAGTGGGGGGAACACATTTAAGCACGCTTGCCGTGCTGCGGCAGAACAGTTGAGAAAAGACGGCTATATTAAAAAAGTCAAACCTAATAAAAGAGGAATTTGGACAAGGACGCAGAAGCCTTATATACCTTCAGATTATTAATTAAACCTAGGAGAAGGATGATTAAGAGATTGTTTATTAACCTCACCCCCTTTATCCCCCTCTCCTTTGAAGGAGAGGGGGAAGGAATTACTTTTGAAGGGGCTTCGCCCCTTCAATCTACCCTTAATAAACAG
>Ga0209979_1002010_pt1 | contig 20391 bp, 16 predicted proteins | sample AnhtaG_FD_183114 | JGI IMG/M metagenome (GOLD analysis project Ga0209979, IMG submission 183114) | Deep subsurface microbial communities from Anholt, Denmark to uncover new lineages of life (NeLLi) - Anholt_01485 metaG (SPAdes) (version 2) | ecosystem: Environmental > Aquatic > Marine > Oceanic...
GGACTTAAATATTGGTTATCTTTATACAAACTACGAAAGAAACCAAATACAGCTACCAGATAATAAACAGGGCAAAAACAAGCCATTCATCCTTGAAAGCGAAAGGAAAGAGTGGATAAAACCAGTAATTCTTCAATCTACATTCATGGGAAGAACAGATTACAACGATTTAGGGGATTCTTTTCAAATTACTTTTAAAGAGGTCACCGATACATATTTTGATGTTGGAAAGAAGGAGTTTATTGAGAATATAAAAAAGAAACTTATTGTTAAAGGATTGAAATTATATGATGTGAAAGTCCCGATTAAATTAATTGTTGATGCCGAAATTGAAGATTATGATAATTTTGTTAAACAAATTAAGGAAAGAGGGAGTGATTTAATTGGAGACACCTCAAAAAATGATATAGAAAGAATGTATAATCTTCTGTGTTTTAACATCATTGCCAAGCAAGAGGAAGAAGATAAGAAATTTGCCCCTGAAAGGTCTTGGGGAAAGCTGAAAACCGCCCTTAATGTTTGGTTTGCTGAGAAGATACAAGAAAAAAGGAGTGCCTATTACACCATTATTGTAAATGATTTGTTAAAACCTGACAGCATATTAAGAAAAGTAATCGCTAAATCTTTAGAAAAATATAGACCGATAAGACAAGAAGAAGTCAAGAAAAAGGAATCAAGAGCAAGAAGAACCGAAGATTTGGAAATCCCAAGACCTTTTTTATCCCATACAGAAGATTATGAAGAAATCAAAGATTTAGGCAAAAATTCAATGACTCCATTTTATATTGGCAAAAATTATAACGGAAAGAAAAACGAAACAGAATTTATAAAATATATTGAATCAAAAAATGTTGATTGGTGGTATAAAAATGGAAATTCTGGAAGCGAACATTTCTCACTACCTTTTTATGATGATGTAGAGAGAAAAGAAAAACTATTTTATCCCGATTGGATAATCAAAATCAAAGATACAATTATTATTTTAGACACAAAACAAGGTTTAAGCGGAACTGTTGGTTCTGCTGACACTAAAAGAAAAGCAGAAGCATTACAAAGATGGATTAAAGAGCAGAATAAAAACAGGAAAAAATTCAAAGGCGGAATTATCTCTAATGTTGCTGGAATTTGGAAAATAAACAATAATGATGAATACAAAGCAGACGCAAACTATACCGAATGGAAAAATTTAAGCAAAATACTTTAAGACAAGCACAATTATATACTTAACAAAAGTTTTCTTTATGCTATGGTAAAAAAGTGATTAAGTAAATGAGAGATTGGAGGTGATGGCAAGTGGCAAAAGCAAAGAAAAAAGTGGCAAAGAAAAGAGCTAAGAAGAAGAAAAGATAATTCTTTAGTATAGTTTAGTCCTGATTGCGAGGATAGATGCATTATTGCGTTTATTTATAGTTATACGAAAGCCACTTTTATTATAAGGTTGTTACAAGATGCGAGACGATGAATATTACAAGGCGATAGCGAAAGTCGCAGAGGATTGGCGTAGACAGAATGCCTTTACACTGCAGAAAATAGCCCGTATGGCCAAGACTATCCAGCCCGCTTACATCCGCATGGTGAAGGACCTAGAAAGTAGCGTGGTTGGTTTTAGAACCATGCAGGAGCAGATCCGCGCTCTTAGCGATTCAATTCGTCCTATCAAATCTGCACTTGAACAAAACATTCTTAAAGCTAACCTTCAAATGAGCGCAGTACTAGTATCGCTTAAGCCGTACCAAGATATTGCCAAGCAGCTTCAAGAAGATCAACATAGATGGGCTGAGTCTCTCAGAGCTTGTATTGGAGCATTATCTCAACCGGCGGATATCGCGATGGCACTTAGACAGGACTTTTCTCTGATGATGAGTTCTACTCTCTTTGCTCAACAGTCAGTTGCATGTATCAATTTTCGGGCGATCGGGGAAACAATCAATATTGCGCATCATTTACGGGCGGCTTTATATCAGCCACTCATAGAGATGGCTAATTCGTATCGACATCTCTGGGATACATTTCGCATCAATTTCCAAAGAGTTTTCTCCGTTCCCTTGGTGGTAACCAAAGCCCCGAGTAGTGAAATGTACCTTGCTGCTCATCAAGCAGTAGTGTCAACTAAGGAGGCTGAGGTTTCGCCTGGAGAGGAAGAGTTTCTCGCTGAAATCGAACCGAGCAAGCAGTACATACGCGAGCTCTTTGCGTCCATTGATGTAAAGCTACTTCCCTTGTATGAAGGAGCAATCGATGCCATTGCATCTAATAATGTGGACAAAGTGCGTCACGTTACTATTTCGCTGCGAGAGTTGTTCACGCACATACTCCATAAACTTGCACCAAATGAAGCTTTCTTCGAGTGGAATGAGGACGAGTCGAACTTATCAAATGGTCGCCCTACACGCAAGGGACGGATAATCTATATTTGCAGAAATATCAACTATGATGCATTCACCACCTTCATTGAGCGGGACATCTCGGCGGCTATTGCGTTTCTCGATTTATTGGCAAAAGGTACCCATGCGATCGAGAAACCATACGACGACAGGCAGTTGAAAGCATTACTTATTAGAATGGAGTGTCTGCTTGATTTAATTATAAGAATTTCACGGGGTGTCTAACCATAAACATTTCGGAGGCCTTCACATAACATTTCCTAAGAGGTTGTCAAGCCTTTTTAACCCGTACCCAACTTTTGTGAATAGGGGATATCTCCCCAGTGAGCTTCGATGATAGCCTTGGCCTCACGGCTTTGTGGTTCACTACCCTTGCACAAATTGCCCTCGGCACTTCACAAAACTCAAATAAGTTATACTCAAGATGAAACTAACAACAATTTTAATTCAATATTTCAGTTGAAAAAAAGATTTTTCGTACGGGAGCTAAAAGAAAGTGAATGTTGGAAATGTTTTTGATTTAGTTCATCATTTTGGGAACGAAGAAGACCTGTCCTCTTGGACGCTACTAAGAGAAGTCTCACTTAGTTTTTCGCCGAAAAATTTGGTAAATTTTTGGTAATAATTCCGCTTAGAAGCTAACTTTTGGTAGAATCAGTAACCTATGAGGTTAAGGAAGATAGTATACAAACCAGCTTTGGATTCCCGGGAGAGATATGACAGACTTTTAGATATTATAGGAGGGCTGTTAGAGATGGAGAAGAAGAGGTTTTTGTCAGTGAAGGAACTGGCAGAGTATTTAGGGATAAAGCACCACACTATTTATTCCTGGGTGAGTATGAAGAGAATCCCTTATGTTAAAATGGGCGGTAGGGTTATGTTCGATTTGCGAGACATTGAAAAATGGATACAAGATAGGAAAGTAGAAGTCCATAAAATCTGGAGATAGAGATGGAGACAAGATATTTGAACTTAAAACAGTTGTGTGAATATGTAAGCCTTACGCCCGCTAGCGTTTACTGGTTAGTATTCAGGAGACAATAAAATAATTAGATGGGTCGAAAAGAGAATTGAAAAAGCACTCATCTTACCATTAAATGAAGTAAAGAAAAGATTTGACACTGAACCAGATGACCACCCTATTAAGCAGATAGGTCTACCTGTAAGCACGATAATTCTCTGTGCTATTGAGTCTTTCGGTCGCTTTCTTAAAGGAAAAGGAAATAAAAAGAGAGTGGCTGGAAAATGTTTTAAGGCATTTATTAGTAATTATATGAAGGAATTCGAGAAATTCAAACGTGAACTGTGGGATGGATACAGAAACTGTTTAGCACACGGATTTCGGATAACTGAAGGTCGAGTCCGGTTTTTAGACAAATGTTGTTATTCACCAGAAGATTCTGAGAGTGGGGTTTTAGAGATAGATTTATGGAAATTTTTTGACAAATTCAAGGAAGCAGTAATCAAATATTTTGGTGATGTAAAGAATAAGTCAGACTCTAAATTAAAAACAAAATTTGTTAGTTCTTTCAAATCGTTGTATGAGTTTTGGATTAGATACTGGCAAAAGAAAAGTTTAAGACATTAAAGAGAAAAATGCTGGATGGCCTATTGAGAAGGAAGAGTGTCGTAATGTAGCACGAGAGTTACACCTTATAAAAAGGATTCCGCATATCAGTTCGTCTTACATGGTAGCCTCGTAGCTTAGTTGGTAGAGCTAGTAATATGTCCGAACTTGGTTCGGATATACTATCAAAGTGGAAGGATATCGGAATCCAGTTCTGATATGAATAAGTTAGCTGCCATCTCTCACAGGATTAGGAGGAATGATTATGAGCGTCCGGAGACGAAAAGTAGGTCAAAAGAGAACAGCTCTCTATTATCCGACTATCAACGTTCCGAACGGACCTTGGTTAAGGCAGGCTTTACTTTATTGGGACGAAATTGCTTCCATCGTTCCCCACAACACTGTGTTAATTCCCTACAGCCCGGACATCGAGTACCTACAGAGCGAGGGAGAGTTTAGGCCAATTCGTCCTGAAACACTAATCGAGCAACGACCCTTCTCGGAGGTTCGGGAACTCGAGAACGAATTTCGTGATATAGTTGAGTCTGAAGGATATCAATTCCATTTAGGACCAAAGAAGGATTGGACCATCGATTCAAGGGTTCATACGGACAAAGTGTCCAAGGGGTTATTCGACTACCTAACTGAGAAGGGTCTGGCGAAGTCCAGTAGAAAGCGAAAAGAGTCCTTAGATTGGTATCTTTTTGAACGCAAAACTGCCCTACTTTATATGTCACTCCTTGCCAAATACTTAGCAGATATTGACCCACAATTAACTATTCCCTCAACTGATAGGGAGGACTACAGGGATCTTGTCTATTTAGCAAAGGCAAATACTCCAGGTTTTGCCTGCGCTGATATTCTTTGTAAGAATATTCTACCTGTCCCACAGGAAGGAGTATCTTTAACGGATATTCTTGATTTCAAGCATCGTCGACGCACAGAGTTACTGCGATTCCGTGCACTAGTTGACCAATTCGAAAGGGATTTGACATCAGCCAACAGTATAGCAGAAGTACGTGACGTGGGGGTACGTTTTACTGAATCGGTAGAACGGGGCGTGGCTGAACTTACTGATGTCCTCAACGATGCTCGCATTTCAACTACTGTTGGCTCTCTTAGGTCGTTAGTGAGCATAAAGTCGCCTACATTCTGGTCTACAGTTAGCGTTTTGGCGGGAAAAGCGACAAAAATTGCTGACTTTCCTATAGGATATAGCATTGTTGGATTGGGAATTATTGGCTTTATTGAGATTGGATGTCACCTTGTTGACAGGAAGAATGAGCAACGAGCGAAATTGAGGGAATCTGCATTTTCCTATTTGTACTATGCTAAACTACTGACATGAAATCCCTACTGCTTAAGACGGCAGCTAACATGGCAGGGTTCTCTAAAAAGTGGAGGTCGCCCCGCTTTTTTGTCGAATCCCTTCCAGTTGGACAGAGTGGCGGTTTCCTAAGTGAAAAAGGGTAAGAAGAAAAATAAGAAAGACAGGGAAAGTCCCAAATCTGCTTGATAAATTAAGGCGATTTGGGATTTTTTGTTTTACGGGTATTTCTAAAAACCTTGTCCATAAAACCCCAAGGAAATCCTTCGTATTAGCTTGATTTCACCAAGGGAAAATTTCCAAATTTGACCGTCCTTAAATCTACGCATTAAAGGACAGGAACCCTTGATTTTTCACTTGAGTAAATGAACTTAATTTGCTACCATTTGTTAATATAAAACGAAGGGAGTCCTTTCCCGAAGAATGGGAATAGACACTTTTTAATAAGGAGAAGTAATGACCTCAACGGTAATAACTAAATACGAATTATTCAAAGCGGGGTTCTCTAACCGTTGAGGTCGCCCTGCTTTTTTGTTTAGGAGAGCAACAAGAGTAATGGACAAACGTAACATTGAAATTAAAGCCAAAAAATTAAGAGAAAAACTTATATTGACAGCTTTAGAGACCCCTGAGTTCAAATATATGCTAAAAGGGACAGTTAAAGAGATCAGGAATCAAGCAAAGAGGGCACAAAATGAAGCTACAATAGAGAGTTGCTTTGAACATGAATTGTATGGTCTTTTGAAGTTGATAAATTTCAAGTTTTTGCCGGAAAAAGAGGTTGCAATTGACACGAGACGTCATGTCAGAAAAGGAAGGATGGATAGCAAAATAGGTGGAGTTGTTATAGAATATAAACATCGTAAAAAGTTTAGAACTAAAAAAGATACGAGTAAATCAAAGGACCAGTTGGTAGATTACCTCTCTGGACTATCAGAGGAAAAACCTTCATTCTATTATGGTTTTCTTACAGATGGTTTACACTGTAAAGAAATCATATTTGAAGAGAAACAGTTATTGAGCGAAAGCTCTCTAGTTAAATTTACCGAGGCCGAAGCACTCAGATTAGTCAGAAATATAGTTTTGCTAGAAAAAACTGCACTAACTGCTGAGAATCTGATAAAGGACTTTTGTTATCCTGCGGATGATAGTTTGGTTTATAAAATGACCAGAATCATTTTTTCAATATTAAAAACTAATGCGACCGAAAAAACAAATATGCTCAAAGCGCACTGGGAACAATTGTTTAGATTAAGCCATACCGATAGGTCTCAACAAAAGATGATTCAAGAACGAGAGCAAGTCTTGCAGGAAATAATTGGAAGGAAATTTGAAAAGTATGAACAATACACTGCCTTATTTGCGCTTCAAACTACCTATGCAATTATAATAAAACTAATTTCATATCGTATCATATCTGAATTAAGATTTAAGAAGACATTGAAAAGTTATCATTCTTGGATAAGAGCCGACCAAAAAACTTTACGGATTTTTTGTGAAAAAATGGAGGATGGTGACATTTTTAGAGATTTAGGGATTGTGAATTTATTAGAGGGAGATTTTTTTTCATGGTATGTTGATTCTGGACAATGGAATTCGCAAATAGCAGATTACATAAGAAGAATATTGGAGATATTATCAAGATATGAAAATGCCAGTGCAATATTCAAAACTAGAAGGCCTGTGGATTTATTTAAAGGTCTATATGAAAGCATAGTGCCACAAGTTGTTCGTTCAAGTCTAGGAGAATTTTATACCCCTACTTGGCTAGCTGAACATGTTTTTAGAAGTGTCAAACCCAAAGGAAATTGGCGAGGACTAGACCCCTGTGCGGGTTCTGGGACTTTCGTTTTAGTTATGATAGATGAAGTTTTAAAAGAAATTGGTCATAAACCAAAAGAATTTCAATTGAAAGAAATATTACAAAGAGTTCAAGCTATTGACTTTAATCCATTAGCCGTACTAACAGCAAGGGTAAACTATTTTATTCGAATTAGTCATTTAATTCCTGAGAGACCTTCTCATTTGCAAATCCCTGTTTATCTTGGTGATGCCTGCTATGTTCCAGAAAAAAGGGATATCGATGGAGTGGAATGCTTAAAATATACAATCCGAACTATTGAAAAACCAATAAATATTACAATACCCAAAAGCTTAACAGAAAATAGCCAAAAATTCTCAGCAGTCATGACTGAATATGAAAAAGGAATTAGGAAACGTGATGTCAAAGGAGCGCTTGGATTATTTACAGATAATTTGAGGATTAAAGAACAAATACCTGAAGTCATAAATGAACTAGAGAACTTAACTAAACAATTAGTCGATTTAGAAAGGAAGGAATGGAATAGTATCTGGGCTCGTATCATAACCAATTTTCTAATAACTGCGAATTTAGGGCAATTTGATATCATCGTCGGAAATCCACCCTGGATTGATTGGAAGAACTTGCCTTCAGGTTATAGAGGCCGAATTAAATCACTTTGTATTGACAGGAATTTATTTTCTGGAGATGGCAGAACGGGTGGAATTAACTTAAATGTCTGTGCGCTAATAGCTAGTGTTTCTATTGAAAATTGGTTGGTTGAGAGAGGAAGGTTAGCTTTTCTTATGCCAAAAGTTATAGCTTTCCAGCAGTCATACGATGGTTTCCGAAAATTTAGATTTCATAAAGTAGAAAGAGATTTTATCGCTTTCTATGATTGGTCTAAAGCAGGCCATCCATTTTATCCTATAACTGAAAGATTTATGACATTTGTTATAGGTCCTAAAACGGAACGTGGACGATTCATAACATGTAAGAAGTACTCAAAAAAGCGTGACAAAAAAATAGCAGGAGAATATCACATTACTCTGCAAGAGGCTATGAATAGATTAAATGAGAAAGATTGCGTTGCACGTCAAATAATGCCTCATAATACAGCTTATACTATTACAGATAATAATTACAATTTAAGGCGCTTTGAAAAAATTGCGGGAGAACCAGATTATGTAGCTAGAGAAGGAATAGAGTTTTATCCACAAGAATTATTTTTGTATAGAATCGTTAGAAATCCACCAACGAAAGCAAAAAAAGGATATGTATTTGTAACAAATGTTCAGTTTGAAAAATCAAAATATAAAATACCAGAGGATATGATAGAACTTGAAGCAAAGTATTTTTTTCCACTTGTAAAGGGGGTTGAAATTCATAAGTTTAAGCATAATTATTCAAGTATAATTGTGCCCTTCCCATATGAAGAATCGGACCCTAAAAGACCTCTCAGTCAGGAAAAATTGACAAAATATTCACCAAATTTACTAGATCATTTTCTTAGGTATAAAGATATAATCGATGAACAAACTGATTATAGTGATAAGATTAGAGGCCCGGGTTCTGGTGAATACTATGGTTTAGCAAGAGTTGGTCCTTATAGTTTTGCAAATCATTATGTGGCATTTAGAGATAATACCAAATGGTGTGCTGTTGTGATTTCACCAATTGACACATTTTGGGGTGGCAAGAAAAGATTTGTATTTCAAAACCATGCAGTATCAATTTGTGAAGACATAAATAATCGTCTTATTACAGAAAATGAGGCTCATTATATATGTGCTATATTAAATGCTCCTATAGTGGAGAAATATATTCTCGAATCTTCAGACTCACGTTCTTTCAAAATAAGGTTGCCAGTTAGAATTCCCAAATATAGTAAAAATGACAGAATACATAGACAACTCTCCCTACTTTCTAAACAAGCACATTTAAACCCAAAGGCAATAGATAGAATCTTAGAAAGAATAGACCGTTTATACATTAAAATGTTTGATTGAGACCATACAACAGAGACAAAGAATATGGAAGAGAAAATATTACACAAGGCAGTTTATACTCGTGCCAGCACAAAGAAACAAACGAGAGTTATTCGGAATGCGCCAGGTCTCTCGCATTTTCCTAATTTAGGGTATCAGTACGCGAATTGACGCGGTCTGCGAATAATATTGCCCGAAAGATATAGAATTGGAAGGAGGGGCGTAATGAAAGGCTGGCTCACAATAACACTTCAAGGAAAAGTAATTAGTTCACAGGTTCAAATTGTAGAGGGAGAGCCAAGAATCGTACAAACATGGATAGAGATAAGGGATATTGTCTTGGAAGACTTGGCGGGAGGCTTGAAGGTTGGGTTTTCAAATATTTTTTCTTCCGCTGAAAAAATGCAAGAAAAATTCAAGGAAGTATTTAACCGCCATAATGAACCTAAGATACATTATACTTTATTTATTAGAGGAGAGCTTCCTATGCAGATAGAAATGGGAGACATTATTGCTCTCACATTTGATAAAGAAGTCATAAGCGGCATAATGCACAGAATATTCAAAGATGACTCGCCCTTTTTTTTGACACCTGTGCTATTTCCGTATAGAATTGCTAAAATAAGAAATGGTAAAGAAGTTGCTTCTGTGAATATTGACGAGAAAGAAAGATACCACCACAACTGGATTAAAAAGCAGGGAGAGGGGTATCCTTTTCAAAAATCTTTCCAATAACCTCCTTGACAAATTTAGCTTTTTATGGCATTATTTAAAAAAGGATTAACAGACAAAGGTTTAAGATATAGTCAAGAAGTGTAGACATTAATTGAAAACTGAATAAGGCCTTTCCGCAAAGAGGATAGCTCTCTGACGCGTTACTGCGGAGTAGGCTGTCGCTATGCCCGAAAGGGCAAGGGGTGGCAGTCAGACCCGGACTTCGTAACGCGTCGTCGGGAATGATGTTTGCGCCCCTTTTTTATTTGTGGAAAAGGCTGAGCATTTGAAGAGTTGACTTCAATATTATGTAGGAGGAAAAGATGAAAAATCTTTTCAATAATAACAATGAATTTCTGACAGCAAAAGAGGCAGCAAAACTCCTCAAAGTTAGTGTGGGGACAATTAAGAATTACATTTACAGAAAAAAGTTGAAGTCTTTTAAAACCCCTGGAGGTCAGCATTGAATCTTAAAATTAGATCTGTTTGGGGTAATGGGTCATGGAGGAGAATCACAATTTAAGAAAACAACAGATAATGAAGAGATTATCAGACAATTAGTAAACTACTTACATTTTAAGAGAATGAAAAAGTATGAGCTGGCAAAAGAGATAGGAACGGGTGGGGATAATCTCTCTAGATGGTTAAACCGGAAGAATAAAGTCAGTAAAGCTTGGCTAGAGGTAATGAAAGTAAAAGGAATTATTAAAGAAGTATGAAAAGAGAAGATAATTTATATAAAAAAACAAGCAGTAAAGTTAAGGCTACGAGCATTATCACAGCAAGTTATCTTCCAGAAAAAATAATAACAAATCAAGACATTATTGATGCTGGTCTTAAAGCAACACCAATAGCCATAGAGCGTGGTCTTGGGGTAAGGGAACGGCGAGCTGCAGCTCCGGATGAAACTGGAGCGGATATGATGGCAAAAGTGGCAGAGAAGATTTTAAAGAAAGCCGGGTGTTCACCACAAGAGCTTGATTATGTTATTTGTAGTGCCGACCCAGGAGATGCTGCTGCACCAGATACTGCGACTGCAGTTCAGGATAAGATTGGTGCTTCTTGTCCTGCGTATGGGGTTTCTATGTCGTGCACAGGATGGATTGCTGGTATTGATATTGCCTTAAATTACCTTGCAACTGGAAAGAAAAGGATACTTATATTAGCAAGTTCTCTTGTAGGCTCTCGACTTCTCTATCATAATCTAATGCATCGAGCAATATTTGGTGACGGAGCTGGAGGGATTCTTCTTGAGTCACACCATCTAGACCGATTTTTAGCAATAGGTCTTTGGACCCAAGGACAATACTATTCCAAGATATTCGTTCCCTATCCATGGTCAAAAATTCCCGAAGATATTCCTCCAGAATATGATGCTTCATTTTATATGTCGGATGATCAGAAAATATTTTTTAATGAAATGAATTTTAGTCTCGTCCCTTTTACTAAACGTCTTCTGAGTAAAGCAGAGGTTAGCATAAAAGATATTGATATTTTTTTACTTCATTATCCCAGCAAGCCGCTCTTTGAGTATTCTCTTAAACTCTTAGGAATTCCCAAAATAAAAACATTTACTAATTTCGATCGTTACGGCAATCTCGTTGCTGCTGAAATGCCCATTTTACTTGACGAAGCTATTTGTGCAGGTCGAATTAAAAAAGGTGGTCTTATCTACATTTTAGTTTATGGTGCAGGGTTTACTGGCGGCGGTTTGATTATGCGATATTAGTTTGGAGTAAGTATGAGTGTATATGCTATTTCACCTCTTGTGTGTGCAATTATAGCTTTGGTATTGGGCGTATTTGTCTTTTTGAAGAATCTCAGATCACCTATCAACCGAGCTTTCGCTTTGCTTTGTTTTGAGACATTTTGGTGGCAAGCTTGCTGGTTTGCCACTTATTTTCTTAGAACAGCTACGCAATTGGATGTTTGTGCGAAAATCGCCTATTCACTAATTCTCTTTCTTCCCTTTACTTATTACCATTTTGCAGCTCAATTTCTTGATCTCAAAAGAGAAATGGTATGGGTCCGACGTTTTTATTTTGTTGGTTTCTTTTGGTTGATTCTCCTTTGGTCTACTGATTTGTTTGTTGCTGGGTACCATCATTTTGACTGGGGACATTATGCCCGAGCTCGCTTGCTTCATCCGATCTATTTGATATTTGTGGCTGTAGTAATTGTGCGTACAATGGTCTTTCTAAAAAAGTCAACTGCAGACCCTATCCATTCAGCCATTATTCGAAACCAAAATAAATTTGTTTTCTTAGCAGCTTGTCTCTACTGTGCTGCATCTATTGAATACCCCATTAATTACGGCATTGGTTTTTATCCCATCGGTGTATTTTTTATTCTAGGTTCATTCTCTGTAATCGCTTATGCAATCGTTGCGTTGCACCTTATGGACATTACTTTTGTAATAAGAGACACCACTGTTCGCCTGGTTTCTTCCTGCATCCCTGCTGCTATTTTTATAACTATAGGAATAGTGTTCTTTTCGCTTCCGGTTATGATAGTCATGGTTGTGCTGACTGCTGTTGCTTCCCCTCTTCTTTACAGACCTTTAAGAAGAGTCTTCCTGCCAGTTATACTAGGCAGTAAATATGAATATCAGCAAAAGCTTCGCAGGATAAGTGATAAATGGTTTTCTATTTTCAGTCTCGACAGACTATCAGAGAGTCTTGTAAAAGATGTTGCTATTACGATAGGCACGAAGTATTGTAATTTTATGATTTATGATGAAGATAATAAATCTTACTTTGTTAAAACACATATAGGTTTCGAAGAAGGACAGGGAATAGAAGAGATTGTCTTTGAAGAAAAAGGCCCTTTGGTTTCATGCCTTAAAAAGGAAAAGAATATTGTGATAAAAGAAGTGTTAAAAATGCAATCATCTCTTTCCGAACACGAGCCTGTGGTCAAGGAAATGGATAAGGTAAAAGCAGCTATCAGCATTCCGCTGTACATAGACAATGAGTTGAAAGGTATATTGAATCTTGGTGATAAAGTTTCAGGAGAAATATATAACAGACAGGATTTAAAAATACTCTCGCAAATAGCTATAGATGCTGAGATAATGTTTCGTTATTCCTTCTTCAATTATGAGCAGTCTCTATTAGTTTATAGATACAGCCATGACTTACGCACTCCTCTTGATCCTGTTCAGACTTATCTATATCTCATGCTTGGGGGTAAATTGAGTGAAGAGGAAAAACAGAAATATCTAAAAATTGTTAAGAAAAATATTGATTTTGTTGCACAGGGATTAAGTGATATGTATCAATTGAGCCAGATGGCATACGACCATATAAGGAAAAAATTTGTCTTTAAGCATTTTGACATAATAGAAATGGTAAAAAGAATTGTCGAAGACTTCAAGCCAGAGGCAGAAAAGAGAGACATATATTTGGGGTTTAACAGAAAAGTTGAAACGCCATTGGCCTATGGTCATGAACAAAGTATAGAACGTTTGATTAGAAACCTAATACAAAATGGAATAAAATTTACTGATAAAGGAAGAGTAGAAATAAGTATATCTTCTGAAAGGCAGGACATTAAAATAGAAGTGAGTGACACAGGGCATGGCATACCAAGAAGAGATTTACCTAAAATATTTAATCCCTTCTTCAAGACAAAAGGCCGAAACCAAATAGTAGAAGGATCTGGTTTAGGATTAACTATTGTTAGAGAAATAGTTGCTCTACATGCAGGAGAAATCAAAGTGGAAAGTGATGTTGGTAAAAGCACAACATTTGTTGTTTTACTGCCTTTTTTTAAGAAGAGGAAAATCTGACTGGAAGTGAGGGGGGTAATTGATGGCGCCACACATCCTTATAATTGATGATGAAAAGCAAACTATTGAATCAACTCAGCTTCTTTTAGAAAAGAATGGATATGAAGTTTCCAGTATTGATGATCCTGAAAAGGCTGTTATGATTTTGAGAAAAATGACTGTAGGAAAATTAAATCCGGTTGATGTGATTATTCTCGATTTGGATATGCCTGGAATCACAGGAGGACAGCTATTCAGACAGCTCAGAGACTGGTGTCTCGCAAAAGAAGTTCCTGTAGTAGTTTACACAGCAGCTCATACTCGAGGCAAGAACGAGCTTATAAAGGATGCATTCTCAAGAGGATTGTTTGCAGTAGTCCCAAAAGCCTGCCCAGAATATTTATTAATGAGAATAAAAGTAGCCTTAAAATCAAAAAGTGGATTCCTGGGACTTCAACTCTCGATTGAAAAGCAGCAATTGGAAGAAAAATATCTACTTGAAAAAGGTTGTCTTGACGACCCTGATTATTTGAGGTATATGGAGCTTTGTTTTATGGAACAAGGAGAAGAAATTCTGGCAGCCGCGTATAGGGAAAAGAGAATGCGACTTGAGAGCGAAAAATAGAAAGGAGGTAAACATGAAAATTGGAAAGAAAATGTGGAGAAGTATTTTTGTGTGTTTCGTGTCAATCACGTTGTTGACAAGCTTAGTTTATGGTGAGTCTGATAGAGATTTATTTTTGTATCTTGCAAATAAGAAAAGTTTAGGAGGGATTTTCTTACTAAACCTTGTGTGTCCTAATTTAGGAACCCTTTTTCTTGGCAATCCAGAATCGTATGGCATTGATAAGCCATCTGGCTTTAACTTTTACAGGAACCTGGGTTATCTCTCTTTAGTCTTCTACGGTTTGGGGATTGGAGCTTCCCTTTCAAGAGAACAAGATGCAGAAGATACAGCAGCCCTTGGTTTAGGGGTAGGTGGTGTTTGTCACTTTTTCCATCTGATGGGTACTATTCCTATTGTTAGAGAATTTAATGATTCGTTGCAGAAAAAATATGGTATTTCTCAATCACAGATGACTAAAAGCTCAAGGCTGGCACTAAAAATTAAGATTATAGAAATAAAGTTTTAATATCTTTCCAGAGTTTAGGTAATTTAAGTTTATTGCTGGTCTGGACCTTAGCGTGAAATTCTGATTTTATGAAAAAAATATTAATAGTAAACGATAATAAAGCGATGGGAAAGTTATGTCAAAAGATATTGCTCTATTGGAAGAAGCAATTTATTGTAAAGGCTGTTCAGAGTGCAGAAGAAGCATTAAAAATATTAGATAATAGTTTCAGCCTTGTAATTACTGATTTGAACATGCCTGGCTTTGATGGACTGTGGCTGGCGAAGAAGATAAAGCATAAATTCAATGAGAAAATTCCTGTAATTATTATGACTAGGTTTATTAGCAAGGAAAAGATAGCTAAAGCAAATCATGCAGGAGTCTCTGTTTTTTTATCGAAACCGTTTGTTGCAGGTGACTTTCTTCTCGTAGTATCTCGCCATTTGTATTGACAGAAATTTTCGATATGAAACTTGATAAAAGATAACACAAAAATCCATTGAAAGGAGAGACAGAAATGAAAACGACCTTTAGAAACTCGAAAAGAAAGGCTTCTGAGTTTTTTTAGAGTTGAAATCACAAAATTTTATTTTTTGTTGTTAATTCTTTTATAACATCACAACATTCCACTCCTCTAAGAAAATATTCAATTGGTAAACTTTATAAGACTTTCGCGTTTTCTTCTTAGAATGAAAATAAAAGTACCTAAAAAAATAGTAAGAAAGTATGTGTCAATAGCTCTTGGAGCATTAATAGAGTTAAATGCCTTTCTGCCTAAGACATCTGCAGAGTTATTTGCACAAGTACAAAATATGGAATCTAAAGTAATCAATGGTACTAGTTTATCAGGAAGTGAAGAATCTAAATTTCTTTTCTCTTATGAAGATGGTATGAGGATAAAGGCAAAAACGCATCCTGCTGTTGAGGAAGGCACCCCTGTTAGCAAGGCCTCTTTTAATACAGAATTTAAATTTAAACCTAAAGGAGACATATCTCTTATAGACCTTGGAATAAATATGGATTTTAAATCAAAATTGCCAAACTTATCAAATTATGCTACTTTGGGCTTTCTTTTAGACGATGAAAATAAGAGTAAAGCAGCTGTATTACTTAAAGCAGGTTATGGAAACAGATTTAGTTTGAGTAAAAACGGCAGACAGCTGTTAAATAATGATGCGCAAATCAAAGCAGGAGTTCTCTTCAGCAAGAATAAAATAAAAGATAGGGAAAGACCAACGCAGCTTCTTTTAGGTTTAAAAGATAGGATAGGTGTACCTATTCTGGTAGGCAGAACTTCTCTTGATGCCGTGCTGGGCGCGGAGCTAATTGGGGCATCATCTGAAAAGGGTAGCGGGCTGTCGATAGACAGTTATGCTACTAACGCAGTTTTAGATCATACAAGTAACTTGTCTAAAAAAATTATATGGCATAATAAACTAAGTCATAATGCGATATCACTTAACAAAAATAGATATTTCTTCGTTGACAAAAAAATTGAACAAAAAGCAACAACGGCTTTGGGTTATGATGGTAATAAATTCAAGATTATTGGACTTTTTACAGCAGAAAACAGAAAAGACGATGATAACATAATGAAAACAAGAGCTGGCCTGAAGATAGCTTTGTCTGACTGGTTGCTTAAAAGCTACATAGAAAAAGGTATAGTGAATAATAAAGCAAAGAGCAATCAGTATTTTGTTTCGCTGCAGAAAAAGTTTAACAAATTTGCGCTAGAGCTTTTCTATTCTCAGAAAAAATCAAAAAAGCCATGGCTCAGCGAAGATGATAACTTTGTAGGATTTGTTCTTGGCTTTGACCTTGGAAAATCTCCCAATATCACTAAACTTATGGAAGATGACCTCAGCAATTACGAAAAAGATAACTTCTACAATCTTACAGCTTATAAAGACTATGATTTATCATTTAAGGAAAATGTAGAGCAACTAAACAACATAAGAAAATTAAATGAGTGGATATCAAACATAGACTATAAAAGCGAGGAGGGTTGGGAGGTTAGAACTCCTTTTCGAGTATATTCCAAAAGAGGTGGCGACTGTGACGAACAAGCTAACTTGTTTTCTTATATTGCAAAACAGCATGGCTATAAAGCACACATATTGGATTATTCTGTAGGGGAGGAAGGTCATGGAATTGCGTTATTTGAAGATAAAAAAGGCAATACATTTGTTGCTGAATATGGTGAAGTTTATAAAATAAATGTTGATAAAAATGCAAGTCTCGAAGAAAAAGCCAAAACAGCTTTAAATCAATGTGGCTCGGCATTAGCCATTGTCCCAAGTGAAAATGAAAAGATGTATTTTTTTGTATTTGAGCCGAGCAAAGAGGCTAATTCAGATTATTTTTGTACTACCTCTGATTATAGGTATGGCCATATGACATTCAAAGAAGAAAAACCAAAGACTGAAAGAGGAGTGCGAATTTTCATTAATGATTACTTTTTTAAATAATATATTTATTAATTAATTGTAAAATGAGGGGGAAAAGCAAAGGAAGAGAAGGGCTTCTGAGTTTTTTTAAATATTCTTTTTCTTGTTCTGTTAATTCCATTTATACCATCACAACATTCTACTCCCCCAAGCTGTGAACATGTTTGGGTTGGTTCACAAGCATCTCCTATGCCATTACATTAAAACTCAAATCATCATTATCGTAATAAGTGTCAGTTAATGGATTCATGCACTCTTGTGTTCCTTGGTCAGGATAGTATGTTATAGAACATCTTACCCAATGCTGTCCTTGAGTACTGTTGGGAATAAAAACAACGCTTTCATTTGTGATAGAAGTTGAACCCCAATCTATATGGGAATACAATACAAACCAAGCTGAACCATTATAATACGATATATAAGTATCATCACTTGACGTATAAGGGTCAAACTCACAAGTCACATTCAACGCTTCACCATAGCTTATTGTTGTTGCATTAAGATATATTTCTTCTACACTTTCATCTAATCCTTTTCCATTTCCACAATCATCAAAAGTGTTATCGTCGCTTTCTGGTGGTCCTACACCACAATCAAATCCCCAATAACCAGAACAATTAGCACTAGCACAAGGCAAATCTGCTCCGCTGCAATCTTCGTCTATTCCATTACCACATATCTCAGTTGCTCCTGGATGAATGCTTGAATTAGTATCGTTACAGTCTATTGCTCCACAACCAACTCCCTCTATTGCATAGCCATCTCCATCGCTATCTGAGCAGTTTTGCGCTGTTCCTGTGTACTGTAAAGAATGCTTTTTTGTCATCTGACATAACCTTTTCTTTTTGTTAACTTCTAGTAAAGGAGCAACTGCAACTTTAAATGAACTTCCAGTTAAATTAGAAAGATTTATCTTGTAAAGTTTGTCTTCATTTATCCTAGGCAATGGAGCATCAGTTCCATTTATTGTTACTGTTTTTGAATCACCAGTATCAGATGTAATCTTTATCTGAATAGCTGTTAATACTACTTCTGTTTCAGTTCCCATTACAGGGGCCCCTCTACTTATTAAAATTGATGCTTGTCCTGAAGAAGCATTATAAAAACTTTTTTTATTAATTTCAAGAGAAACAGCTTGGCATTTTTCTGTTACTTCTGTACTTTGTTTTGCCAAAGGTATAACAACCTGCCAAACAATTCCAACTGCAGCAACCGTAATCAGTATCAGCAAAACGACAGCAATTAAAGCTGAAATACCTCTTTTATTCATATAATAGGCTGTTATTCGTTCTTTAAATATTTTTAGGATAAGAAGAAAGAGATTTTTATTTGTTTAGTATTTTAGTTATTTTTAGTTTTCAGATAGAAGGAATTGATTTTAAAGAATTAGTTTTTTCTTTTAGGAGATATTTTTGAAAAGTAACAAACATAATAAATAACGATTAACATAACAACACCAATTACATTAAAAAAAGAAAAGAAAGCTAAAGGTGAAGCTGCACTTCCACACAATCCTTTTCCTGTTATCACTGTTGGTTCTCCTTCTTCTGGAATAATTGTTCTTGTATAAGTTAAAACTTCTCCAACACATTCAGATTCAATAACATCACTACAACCCATAGGATATGTAAATCCGCCAGGTCCTCCAACTCTATCATAACTAAGATAACATTGTTCTGTTTCATCTACTATTCCCCATTCACATGCACAACTACTAGTATCTATTTCATACAAATTTCCTTCAACCATCTCAAAACCTGTTCTGCATCCTTGTGTACTTCCCAAAGCAACACCACAAACATCATTACATCTTATCTCACCATCACATTTATTGTAATCAGAACAGCTATAGATGTTAAGACATGAACTGCATACATTACCTTTATAATCCCAAAAACAACCATCTTTATCGCAATCTGCTTTGCTTCTTGTATTACATTCTTCCTCAGTTGGTGTTAAATCACAATCATTACCAATACAAGAAAAACCATATATATTACAACACCTACCACCATATTCACAACTATCAACTAAACCATAATTGCCATTTAATTTCATACATTGCAATCTGCCTTTACATTGTCCTACATAAGTATATTCACAATCTTCATGAGGACAACCATCAATGTAAGCCTGAGAATTTTTTTCACATCCAGTTCCACCACAATTATCTCCTTCTGTAATTATAGAACAAGGGTCACCTGGAAAACTATCATCTGAATCTACAGTGCCATCACCATCAGAATCTACAAAAACACAGTTTCCTGCTCCATCACATTCCATACTTTCTCCGCAAGAAGTTCCTTCTGCTAAATATTGACAATCACTACCACAACATATTCCGGGAGAACAAGGACCTTGTCCAGTACAAGAACTCCAAGAACCCCACTGACAATTAGACTGACATGTTCTTGTTTGTGTTCCACAATTTCCGCATGCTTGTGATTGTGTTTGACCTGGAGAACAAGGACCTTGTCCAGTACAAGAACTCCAAGAACCCCATTCATAATTAGACTGACAAGTTCTTGTTTGTGTTCCACAATTTCCACATGCTTGTGATTGTGTTTGACCTGGAGTACATTCAGCTGCTATACATCTTCCATCTTGGCAATAATAACCTGAAGGACAACTCATCACCATATATTTTGAATAATCTTTGCAACCAGGACATCCTCTTATGTAAGCCTCTGCCACATGTGTAGAGTCGGAGCAGTAGTCGAAAGTCATCTTACCTGTTTCATCATTATAACATCCACCCTTAGAATAAAGATACGCTGTTTTCCAACTACAATAGTTTCTTTTGAGCCAGTGGTTACCGTCGTTACAGTAGTATACATTAGAAAAAGTCGCACCAGCAGATACATCACTACAACAAATGCTTTGGGGGTCTATACTGCTTGTTCTTGCATCAGAACATGGGTCCTGAGCGCTAGCGAAGCTAATTAGAAAAATTGAACAAATAAGCATTATGCTTATTACAATCTGATATTTAAAAAACTTTCTTTTTCTCGATATGTTAAATTATCCTATTTTTTAATTTTTTTGTCTTTTTTCTGGTTTTGGGCTTTTGGTTTTGGCTTGAAAACGGAAGGAGGGAAAGGGAAAATGAGGGGGAAAAGCAAAGGAAGAGAAGGGCTTCTGAGTTTTTTTAGAGTTGAAAGCACAAAATTTTATTTTTTGTTGTTAATCCTTTTATAACATCACAACATTCCACTCCTCTAAGAAAATATTCAATTGGTAAACTTTATAAGACTTTCGCGTTTTCTTCTTAGAATGAAAATA
>Ga0209979_1002011_pt1 | contig 20378 bp, 19 predicted proteins | sample AnhtaG_FD_183114 | JGI IMG/M metagenome (GOLD analysis project Ga0209979, IMG submission 183114) | Deep subsurface microbial communities from Anholt, Denmark to uncover new lineages of life (NeLLi) - Anholt_01485 metaG (SPAdes) (version 2) | ecosystem: Environmental > Aquatic > Marine > Oceanic...
AGGAAATATAGGGCGAATGTCTGTACCGTGGCTAGCGCCATAAAGATAAGGAGGCGCGATATCAGAAAAAAGACAAAATCAGGGTGTGCCTTAACATCAATCCTGAAGCTTTTATACAGGGTTCGTAGGCGAGGCAATTGAGAACGGCCACTCCCGGGTCGCTCTTTAACCGTCAGGACGGTGGCCACCATTGCCCCCAGCAGGACAATACCCAGTGCGCTCAGAACCAGCCACAGCCAGAACCTCCCTTCGCCGGTAGTGTATTGGCTCATAAAGTAGCCTATCAGGCGCACCAGCGTAATTCCCCCGACTATCTCGAGCAGGCTCTTCACTCCCGAGGCCAGCCCCCTCTTCCCCTCCGGCACTAGGTCGGGAATAAATGCCTGATATGGCCCCTGTGCTGTATTGCTGCTGACCTGCAGCAGGCAGTAGATGATGAAAATGGCGGCGTAGCTGCCAAATAAGCTTATTCCCGGGAGAAACACGATGGCGGCGATGGTGCCGAGCAGGATGTAAGGTCGTCGGCGTCCCCAGCTAAAACCGGAGCGGTCACTAATCGCCCCGGCTACCGGCTGGACTGCCATCGCCAGCATCAGTCCGGTGAAGGTAAGTAGCCCGAGGTAGGTGTTCTTTTGCGACTCAGCAACAAAGTCCAGCAGTCGTAGCGGCAGGACGATGCTATGGAGACTGCTCCAGAGGGCAGCCAGGGCAAACCCAAAGATGGTAATCTTGACGTAATCAATGCGGCGAAAGTAATTAGTCCTGTCCACGCCTTAAAGCATAGCAGAGCGAAGGTAAAGAGGCAATCGTTTGGTAGCGGACAAATCGGTCATCTCTTGACAACAAGAGTCAAAGAGAGGCGAAGCCTCTATTCTAGCATCAATCTCTCTCTTCATAAGGGGTGTCTAAGAGGGGCTACGCCCCTCTTCCAAAAACCTTCCCCCTCCCTTATCAAGGGAGGGGGACAAAGGGGGTGGGTTACCCATTTCGCCTGTGGAGAAATGGTGGAGAGGAAGACTTCACGGATAAATCGCCAGCGCCTCAAGCCCGGTTACTTCCGGCAGGCCGAGCATAAGGTTCATATTCTGGACGGCTTGCCCCGCCGCCCCTTTCACCAGGTTGTCAAGACAGCTGATAACGATGAGCCTTCCTGTCCTGTGGTCAATAGTGGGGTGAATAAGGCAAAAGTTGTTCCCCCAGGTGTGCTTGGTGTGGGGTGGGGATTCTACTATCCTGACAAAGTGCTCATCCTTGTAGAAGTCAAGATAGAGACGCCTTACCTCTTCTTCTCCCTTTTTGCCCGCGGCAATTTTACCCTGGACTAAAGGCGCGTAGGCGGTAGTAAGTATCCCTCTGGTCATCGGTATCAGGTGGGGGACAAAGGTCACCAGGGGTAATTCGGTAGCAAGCAGCTTTAATTCCTGAATAATCTCAGGCAGGTGCCGGTGCCCTTCCAGGGCGTAGGCGCTGGTATCTTCATTGACTTCAGAGAAGTGGGTTTGCAGGCTGAGGCTTCTGCCCGCCCCGGATACGCCCGATTTGCTATCAATAATAATCTCAGGCTTAATTAGGCCCTCTTTAACTGCCGGAGCTAAGGCCAGGATAGCTCCAGTGGGGTAGCAACCGGGGTTAGCCACCAGTTGCGCCGAGGCAACCTGCGTCCGGTATAACTCGGTCAGGCCATATACTGCCTGTGATAGCAATTGCGGCGCCGGGTGGGTAAAACCGTACCAGCGCGGGTACTCCTCAGCATCTTTTAGCCTGAAATCGGCACTGATGTCCACGACCTTGATGCCATCATTTATGAGCGGGACAATCACCTCGGCGCTCTCTTTATGGGGCATCGCCGAGAAGACAAGGTCAACTTCCCCTAGTTTAGCTTCAACGGTCATGTCCAGGTCAGCCAGGTGGGGGAAAACTGTGCCCAGCCCCTCCCCGGCCGCGCTCCGCCCGGTAACCGAAGCCAGCTCTACTTCTGGGTGCCGATGGAGCAATCGCGCCAGCTCAACCCCGGCATAGCCGGTAACATTGATAATACCTGCTCTGGTCTTTTTCACCTTATTTGAGTCCTTTTCTTGGCTGGGCACTCAGGAACCATATCGAACTTTTTGCGTCCCGACTTGATTCCCAGATTGCGTGCATTGCTTGGGAAATCAGAGTCTTTATGAACCCCAGCCAACAGCTATTATACCAGTGGAGGCAACGGCAAGACAAGGTTCGAGTCCCCTTAAGTGGATTGAGGGTGGTTATAGAGATTTTAAGTCATATCTCTTTATTTAGTATTTATCAAATTGATAAAATACTGCAATCAAAATCTATCACTAAAACATAATCATCATACACTATTGTCTGGAAAAAGGAACGATTATTGAACATACTGACGGAAAGTGCATCGTAGAATCTACCAGTCTTCTTTTCCACCACATACTAAATAGCGTCTTATTTCACATCTGCCAGAACTGCACGCTCAATTTCAAACACGGTTAAATCACGACCTTTGGGTTTAATATAGCGTTCAAGATACTCTTCATGACCAACATCTTCAATTAGATACAGGGAATATTTTGACAAATACTCATGCATCTCGGCAGGATCAAAACCACAAAACCATAGCGGATTCTTCTTTTTAAGGGCAAATTTATAAAGGCTATTTAAACCATCAGGGATATAGCTGCCATTAATAAAACTCTTGAGAACGTAGGTAAAAACAATTCTACTGCCAGTGGCAGCCTGGGCAACATATTTTAGGGTATTATCAACTGCTTCTTTAGAAATATACTGTGTTACGGCTTCCCATATAAAAAGAGTTTTAGAAGATAAAGTATATCCTGCTTTCTTCAACTCCTCACCAAGATCTTGACTATTAAAATCAATAGGAACCAAAGAAACATTGGAAGGAAGTTCTCCGATCTTTTTATCGATGTATGCTCTTTTGACTTTCTGTAATTCAGGAAAATCTAATTCAAAGTATTGTATATTTTCAATGCCGGGAATACGAAAAGCACGGGTATCCATACCGGCTCCTAGGTTAACAACTGTTCCGACTCCTTCCTTAATGGCATTGTTTAATACATCATCTATATAGCGTGTGCGGCAATTAAGTCCCCCAATTACTCCAGGTGTTAATTTTTCTCTTATCTTTATCAAAAAGTTCAATATTTTGGGAGAATGCATTAAAATCACGAAAAATTTATAAAAAGGTGACAGAAATTTCTCAGAATAGGGATCTTCAAAAAGCCGTTTATCTTCTGGCAATAAATTTTCCATCGCCCGCATCACAGCAGGACCATATCCAGTAGAACTTGGTTTCATAACACTACCTCCTATTGCAGCAGTATAAATAATAGTGAGGAAAGTCTCAATGTCAATTGACAAATCCTCCTTTTTAAGCCGTTGTTATTATACTTAGGCTTCGCATATAAAATTTAGTAGAAACGCTGTTTTTGCTTTGTTTTAGCCTTTTTCACTGTTTCTGATAGTACCTTTTTCATTCGTAAATCCCCTTTATGCTGAAAAATATTTGTAGATGGATTTGTAGATGAATCCCATGGGACAGGGTCAAAATTTAGTTTTGGAAGAGGTGTCCGAGTGGTTTATGGTGCCGCTCTCGAAATTTTCCAGAATGTTTGTTTTACGTTGCAACCACTGTTTTTAGACTTTTCTTTTAGCTTCCATTACAAGCGTAAGACACTTCCATTTTTCAACCACGTGTAATTTTTTGGGTAGCAATTTGGGTAGCAAAAAACGGTTTCTATACTGAACGTTATGGCTATTTGTTGGACAATTCGTGATCACCAGGAATACCTTGATCAGCTACTGTTTATCACTAAGAAAACTACGGTGCTTATCGCTGAACTGTTGTCTAAGTCAGAGGCGCCGCCAATTGTTATTCTGCAGTCAGATACCGGCCCAGGCGAATATGTCGGTCAAGCTGACCGTAAATTGACCGAGGAGAGAATTAGACAAGAAAGGATGAAAATACTGAATGCATATTATTTCCCGGAAAAGGGCTATGAACTTTTGTATGAGTCCATAACTCCTGTAAACTCTTTTAGAATTGTTTCTAACCTCTATTTTGGCACAGATTATGAGTTACTGGATGATAGAAGCTACCATAGTCCTGTAGAGTAGTGAATCATTATGTCATTGCCAAGGAACGCTCACAGACATGTTGCTAACTAATCCTTAGCTGGATTCCTTATCTTTTCGCGTATGAATATGCTCCTTGTATCTCGCTGAGAATTGTCCGTCAGCTCAGTCCAGTGTGCAGGATGCAGATTGTAAGCATTTGATCGGAATTTGGGTGTCTTTCTGGTTGCACCAGCCAGTAAATTGAAAGCCACAATCGCTTGTTTTGTTACTCTATTGCACAAAATAACGTTCAGTTTTCTGGTTGAACAAAAGTCTGTTTTGTATGATTTGAGGAAGCAACGCATCTTACTCAGCATACGACTAAAAATTGCCGGCTGACCAAAGCTAAACGTGATGGCTTACTGTGCGGCGACAAAAAGGTGGCTTCACCTACCAATCTAATGCTGCACCGGCTAGATTCTTGGCTTTTGCAAAGATATCTTCGGCACTACTGCTGAACAACTCATCAATGCTGATCTCGAAATTCACAGAATCAACCTTTTCCCCAGAATAATCTATCCAGCTACAGACAGAGTTGCGCAACCGTATATGAGGATGAAACTTGTCAACGAAAGAGTTTCCAAATCGTTTATTGATGTCCTTACGTATATTTTCAAAGTGCTGCCATCGGTCTAGGCACGGCGATATCCCGACTGCTTTTGGCTGGATCTCAATATGGAACCCCTTATGTCCAGTGAAGAATATTCGATAATCTTTATCTTTAAGATTAGAGCAATATTCAGCAACTAGCAGGCGAGTGTCTTTGAGAGCCTTGTCAAAGTTGGGTAGGTAGCCCCCGCCTTGTTCAATGGTTCGGTCTATGTCAAGCAGAAGTGGGCCGATTATTTCCTCGCTCAGAGCATAGTAGATGTCAGCAGCGCAAGCTTCACCATGCTTTTCAAAGTACTGTTTTGTAAACAGGCCAGGGCGATACTCGTTGGCGCCTCTTCCCCAAGGGATGGTTATTTGCGGAGGATTTCTAGGTTTCCTCTTCCGGGTTGGCGCTTTTCTTGCTTTCTTAATCCCTGGTCTCTGTTGTTTCATCTTCCCATACCCTGTCGTAGTCCTCGTGCAAGTCAGCCACTGAATACTGGAGATAGACTGAAGTCGTGGTTGGAGACTGGTGCCCGAGAATTTTTTGCAGTCTCTCTACGCTCATGCCGTGTTTGATACAGTGGATGCTGAAGCTGTGACGAAGCACGTGTGGATGTAGTTTCCTATGCTTGGAGACAGCAGGGTCGCCTATCTCCTTTATCCCCGCCCTTTTTCCTAGTTTCCAATAAATTTGGTCAACCCTCTGTCTGGTAATGGGAAAGAGAAGATCCCTCTTGTACGGAAATTGCTTTCGCCATTCCAGGTACTCCCTCACCATGTCTAGGCTGCCCTTGTCAATAGACAAATGCCTCCTCTATTTACCATGCTCTAAATTTGAAGTATAATGTAACTCAAATATAAAGACAATAGTTATTGGAGGATTGCTTGTCCGACCTGGAACAAAGACTAAAGAATAGAACTGCGGTTATTGGTATCGTCGGTCTTGGCTATGTTGGGCTGCCTCTAGCTGTTGCCTTCTCGCGGGCAGGCTTTAAAGTCCTCGGGTTTGATATACAACCGCGGAGAGTGGACTTAGTCAATAAAGGGCAGCCCTATATCGCTGATATAGATAGTGAAAGCTTCTCAGCAGTAGTAGCAAAGAATCTCCTGCAGGCAACCACAGCTCAAAGTCGGCTCAAGGAAGTGGACGCTGTCTGTATCTGTGTGCCCACTCCATTAACCAGAACCAGAGAGCCTGATTTATCCTATGTTACCCGCCAGTCTGAAGAGCTATCCCGATACCTTCAACCGGGGCAACTAGTAGTTCTGGAAAGCACTACCTACCCCGGTACTACAAGAGAGGTAGTGCTGCCCATTCTGGAGCGTTCTGGGCTAAGGGTGGGACAGGATTTTTACCTTGCTTACTCCCCGGAAAGAATTGACCCCGGGAATAAGAAATATAGTATCAGAAATACTCCCAAGGTAGTGGGGGGTATAGATTCCTTATCAACCAAGCTTGCCGAGCTTCTCTACCGTCAGGTAACCCAGGTGGTAGTTCCCCTCTCATCCCCTGAGATTGCTGAGATGACCAAGGTATTTGAGAATGTCTTTCGCAGCGTGAATATCGCCCTGGTCAATGAGCTTGCCCAGCTTTGTGAGAAGATAGGTATAAGTGTCTGGGAGGTAATTGATGCTGCCTCCTCCAAGCCCTTTGGCTATATGCCCTTCTACCCTGGACCGGGAATAGGGGGACACTGCATCCCGCTTGACCCTTATTATCTAGCCAGTAAAGCTAGGGAATATGACTTTCATACCAGGTTTATAGAGCTGGCAGCAGAGATTAATGAGCGAATGCCCTATTATGTTGCCTCACGTATTGCGGATGCCTTAAATACCAGAGGCAAAAGCCTGAATAATGCCAGGGTGCTGGTACTAGGGGCAGCCTATAAGAAAGATGTCGAAGACATCAGGGAATCTCCATCAATAAAACTAATTGAGCTCCTTTATGAAAAGGGAACCAATGTGGATTACAACGACCCATATATACCGAAAATTCAAATTTCTCAGGATACCCTGAGTTCGGTGGAACTTACTGATGAATGCCTGTCCTCAGCCGACTGTGTGGTGATAGCCACTGACCACAGTTCCTACAATTACCAGCAGATAGCTGATAAAGCTAGCTTAGTATTTGATACCAGGGGGGTCACTAGAAAGCTTAATAACAATAATATTATAAGGCTATAAATAAAATGAACAATTTCAACACAATCTTCGCCCTTTCACCACATACCGATGATGTAGAACTCGGCGCCGGTGGCACAATAGCCAAATGGATAGAAGAGGGCAAAGAAGTGTTTTATGTCGCCTTTAGCATTGCCGAAAAGTCTATTCCTGAAGGTCTGCCGAAAAATATCTTAGAGAAGGAATGTAAGCAGGCAACAAAAGCACTTGGTATATCAGAAAACAATCTGTTTATCTATAAATTCCCGGTGAGAGATTTCCCAAAGTTTAGGCAGGAGATACTGGAAATCCTAATTGACCTCAGAGATAAGCTACAACCAGCTTTAGTGCTATTGCCCTCGCTAAAGGATATACACCAAGACCACCACACTATTGCTGAAGAAGGCATTCGCGCCTTTAAATATACTAGTATTCTCTCCTACGAACTCCCATGGAATCTTTTCAACTTTGAGCCATCACTTTTTACAACTTTACAAAAAAGGTATATAGATAAAAAGGTAGAAGCAATAAAGTGCTATCAGTCACAGAAGCACAGGAACTATGCCAGTGAAGAATTTTTCTACGGGCTGGCACGAATAAGGGGCGTTCAGATTAATGCCCAGTATGCCGAAGCCTTTGAGGTTATAAGGTGGATCATAATGTAAGGAGGAAGCGTGGCTACAGAAATAAGCGTTGCTGAGCTGGCTGATAGACTAAAGGGGAGAATAGTAGGTGACTTTGACGAGGGATTAAGGCTCACCGGGACCTGTGCCGTAGGCAATTATATCAAGAACAAGATCACGTTTGTCCGGAATAGGAAATACGGCGAGATGCTGGCCCAGTTGCAGGATGCGGTGGTACTCCTCCCTGAAAATTTGGCTGACCTTTGTGAAAAGTATCCGCAGAATACTTATATTATGGTGGGAAATGTAGTTATCTCCCTAATGGATGTCCAGGATTTCTTTTACAGCAGTGCACATATTATAACAGAAGCAAGCATATCCCCAACGGCAAAGATAGATGAGAGCGCTGAAATTGGCAGCCAGGTTTACATAGGAGAGAATGTATGTATCGGGGGAAAGGTGGTCATTGGCGAAAAGACAAAAATAATGCACAATTCCTGCTTGTTTGATGATGTTAGCGTAGGGAGTGGCACATATATTTATCCTGGGGTATGCATATATAAGAACTGCAAGATAGGCAATGATTGTATTATACACTCTGGGGTTAGCATAGGAGTAGAGGGTTTTCGATTGGAGCAAGATATCGAGCAAAAAAGAGTACGAAAGATGATTCACGTAGGAGGGGTAGTGATAGGGGACAGGGTTGAGATCGGTGCCAATGCCGCTATCGCTCGGGCTATATTGGAAGGTGAGGCAACTGTCATTTCGGATGATGTAAGAATTGACAATCTGGCTCATATTGCACACAATGCCAGAATTGGGGCACGGACTATTATGGCAGGCATAGTTGCCATAGCGGGGAGCGCAAAAGTGGGTGAAGATGTTTGGATTGGACAAGGAGTAAGTATTTCAAATGGCGTAACTGTTGGAAATAGGGCCAAGCTTCTACTGAATGCCGTAGTTGCGTACGATGTAGGAGACGATGAAGTAGTAAGCGGTTTTTATGCTATGCCTCATCGACAATGGAAGAAGGTTTGGACAAAGTGGAAAGAGCAAACATGAATAATAGAAACATTGCTGTAGTCGGCTGTGGCTACTGGGGTAAGAATCTGGTTCGCAATTTCGCTGAGCTTGGTGCCCTGCATACCATCTGCGACAGTTACCCTGAAGCTCTAAGTCGGCTCCAAGCCCTCTACCCCAATATCAACCAGGAAAAGAGCCTTGAGTCGGTATTAGCCAGTAAAGAAATAAAGGGTATTGTCATATCCTCCCCAGCAGCAACCCACTATTCTATGGCAAAACAAGCCTTAGCCGCTAGTAAGGATGTCTTCGTGGAAAAGCCACTCTCCCTGACGGTTAAAGAGGGGGAGGAACTGGTCAAATTAGCTGAAGAAAAAGGTAAAATCCTTATGGTAGGTCATCTCCTTGAGTATCACCCCGGAATTGTTAAGCTCAAAAAACTGGTAGATAATGGAGAGTTGGGCAAGCTCAACTATATCTATTCCAGCCGGCTTAACTTGGGCAAGTTCAGGACTGAAGAAAACATCCTGTGGAGCTTCGCCCCCCACGATATATCAATCATTCTGCTGCTGCTCAACGAAATGCCTGAGGAGGTCTCTGCCCATGGTGGCAGTTACCTTCACCAGGACATAGCTGATGTTACCGTTACCACTATGAGTTTTGGCAGCGGGGTTAGAGCTCATATCTTCGTAAGCTGGCTCCACCCCTACAAAGAACAGAAACTAGTAGTTATCGGCGACCAGAAGATGGCAGTATTTGATGACGTAAGCCCAAAAAACAAGCTCCTGCTCTACGAGCACCAGATTGAATGGATTGACCGGGTCCCAGTTGCTCACCAGCAGGAAGCCACACCGGTTGAATTTACTATAGCGGAGCCGCTAAAACTGGAATGCCAGCATTTTCTTGATTGCTTGAAATCACGCCACAAACCTAAAACTGATGGTGCCAGTGGCTTAAGGGTCTTGCAGGTTCTCGATGCCTGCCAGAGGTCACTTCAGGGACAGGGACAGAAGAGTATCCCTATAGCCAGTAAACATAATTTCTTTGTCCACCCTACCAGCCTTGTAGAACAACCAGCTAGCATTGGTGACGGCACTAAAATCTGGCACTTTTGCCACATTATGCCTCATACAAACATAGGCAAGAACTGCACCATAGGGCAGAATGTGTTTATTGGGGAGAATGTAAATATTGGCGATAATGTCAAAATTGAGAACAATGTCTCGGTCTTTGACGGGGTTACCTTGGAAGATAATGTCTTCTGTGGTCCCGGTTGCGTCTTTACCAATGTCAAGAACCCCCGCAGTCATATATCGCAGAAAGGGAAGTTCATACCTACCCTGGTTAAGAAGGGCACTACCATCGGGGCTAATGCTACCATCATCTGCGGCAGTACAATAGGCAGGTATACCTTCGTAGGTGCTGGCTCAGTGGTTACCAAAGACACACCTGATTATGCCCTAGTCTATGGCAATCCAGCCCGAATCCAGGGCTGGGTCTGCGAGTGCGGGGTTAAGCTTCAAAAAGAGGGAGGCAGGGCTCAGTGTCCTGAGTGCGGCAGGGTCTACAAATTGGAGGGGCAGAAGTGTTATCCATTGTTGGAAGGAGAGGAAAGTGAAAATCCCCCTGGTCGACCTCAAGGCTCAGTATAACTTAATAAAAGATGAAATCAATGAGGCTATTCAAAGAGTTATACAGGCTGGGCAGTTTATTCTTGGTCCTGAGGTCAAAGCCTTTGAAGAAGAGATAGCTTCATATTGCGGGACAAGGTTTGCTATAGGTGTTGCCTCAGGCACTGACGCCCTGCACCTTGCCCTCCTTGCCTGCGGGGTTAAACCCGGTAACGAGGTAATCACTTCCCCTTTTACCTTCATCGCCACCGCTGAGGCTATAACCAACTGTGGCGCCATACCCGTATTTGTCGATATTGACCCCAGAACCTACAACATTAATCCTGCCCAAATTGAACCAAAAATTAGTTCTAAGACCAAGACTATAATCCCTGTCCACCTCTATGGTCAGCCAGTAAAAATGGAGCCTGTCTCGGAGCTGGGCAAGAGGCACAATCTCAAAATAATTGAAGACTGTGCCCAAGCTCTGGGGGCGGAGTATAAGGGGAAGAAGGTAGGCTCCCTTGGAGATGCGGGATGTTTGAGTTTTTTCCCCAGCAAAATTCTCGGCGCTTACGGGGACGGTGGAATGGTGGTGACCAATGACCCCGAGATAGCCGAGAAGGTAAGGATGCTCCGCAATCATGGTGCCAAACAAAAGTATTATCATCTAGTACCTGGCTTTAATAGTCGTCTTGACGAGCTTCAGGCGGCTATCCTTCGCGTCAAGCTACGAAATATTCTCAGGTGGATATTGGCGCGCCATCAAAAAGCTGCCCTCTATGCGGAGATGCTAAAAGGAATAGAGGAAGTCGAAACTCCTCACCAAGCTGCTGACGCTCGGCACGTTTTCAACTATTACACTATCCGGGTGAAAAAAGGGAGAGACGAGCTTCAAAAATTCCTTTCCTCCCGAGGCGTTTATACCTCTATCTACTACCCTCTCTGCCTCCATCTTCAGGAGGTTTGCCGAAACCTGGGATACCAGGCCGGTGATTTTCCCGAGAGTGAGCGTGCTCAGGAAGAGGTGCTTTCCCTTCCCATATATCCCGAGCTTGATGATAATAAGATAGAGTGGGTAGCAAAGAGGGTTAGAGAATTTGTCAAAGAGGGATTATGAAGGTAATACTCGTTTGCAAGGAAGCTCTTGATATTCTAGGCGGCCAGTATAAAAAAGGAGGTCGTCCTGAGCTCTGGGATGGCAGAACTGGTGAGAGAATTGTGGAGGTATTGTCACGATGCCAAGTAACCAGGATCGCCTAAAAATTCTGTTCCTTCCCGCTTGGTATCCTTCCGAGTTTAACCGCGTGGAAGGAATCTTTGTCAGGGAACATGCAAAAGCTGCTTCGCTTCATAATGACATCGTTGTGCTTTATGGCTATACAGATCCTTTTCCCCAACTCCGGCGACTTTACAGAATATCCGAGGAGATTGAAGAAGGAATAAGGACTATTAAGGTAAAGCATGGCGGATTTATTTTTTACCTCTGGAAGAAGTTAAAAAAACAAAAGCAGGAAACGGTAGCTCTCGCCAACCTACGAAGCAAGCCCGTCGGCATTGCAGCCCAAGTGCTTTTGGTTCCTCGGATAATCATCGCGGATTTGATTTATTACTGGAGCCTATTTGCTACTTTCCGTAGGCTGATAAAAGGGGGCTGGAGACCGGATATTATCCATGCTCATGTTTTCACCGCTGGAGTACCAGCAGTTATCTTGGGGAAGCTTTATGGAATACCTGTCGTTATAACTGAACATTGGACTGGCTTTCCAAGACATATTCTAACGTTTCTTGATCGCATAAAAGCGAGATTTGCTATGAATAGAGCGAGAATTATCTTACCTGTAAGTGAGGACTTGGGAAGGCACATAAGGGCTTATGGTATAAAAAGCAAGTCCAAAATTGTCCCCAATGTATTTAATGCTGAAATGTTTTATCCCGGATTTTCTCAAAATAAGGAAAGAGTGAGCAAGCGGAAGGAGCTCCTATTAGTAGCTGCTCTCACACCCCAGAAAGGCGTTGCTTATCTATTAGAAGCCCTAAGTCAGATTAAGCAAGAGAGAAGGGATTTTGTCTTAAACATAGTGGGGGATGGCAAAAATAGAGGCGAATACGAGGAACTAACAAAAAATCTGGGACTTGAAAATATAGTTAATTTTCATGGCTTTAAGCAAAAAGAGGAAATTGCTGAATTTATGCGTAATTGTGATTTCTATGTCCAGCCAAGCCTGTTTGAAACCTTTGGCGTAGTTTACATTGAAGCGATGGCGTGTGGAAAACCAATAGTTGCCTCAAGTCTCCGTGTTCTTACAGAGATAGTGAATGAAGAAGTGGGCATTTTAGTTCCGCCCAAGGATGTAAAATCCCTGAGAGAGGCTATTGAGTATATGCTTGATCATTACCAGAATTACTCTCCAGAGAAGATAGCCCAGTATGCAAGGGAAAGGTTTAGTTATGAGGCAGTGGGGAAGATGTTGGATGAGGTTTATGCGGAGGTACTATTAGACATATAGCGAATAAAGTTGAGAAGGGGAAAAACTTACTGAAATGTCTGAAAAAAGAGACACTCTATGCCTGTAACACCGAGAGAAAAATGGGATACAAAAGAACAATACCTTGAATACTTGAGGCATTTAACTGCTTATTTAATGTTAGCTGAACCACTTGTAGGTAATAGCACCGTGTTAGACATAGGCTGTGGTGCTGGCTATGGTGATGACTATTTATCAAAATCTGCCTTTAGAATAGTGGCGATGGATATTTCTAGAGAAGGTGTCTCACACTATTGGGATGAATATAAGAAAAATAATTTAGATTTCGTACTTGGCAATGGAACTAGTCTTCCATTTAAGGCTGGTTCGTTCAGTGTAGTAATTTCTTTTCAGATGATAGAACATATTGAGACAAAATTTGTTTTAGGCTATCTCGCAGAAATTAGAAGGGTTCTTAAAAAGGGTGGAATATTTGTTTGTTCCACTCCAAATAAGAAATTGAGGCTCTTACCTTTTCAAAAGCCTTGGAATCCAGAACACAAAAAAGAATATGACCGTAGAGAACTTAAAAATTTACTTAGTAAGGCTTTTGAGAGCGTCAAAGTTTATGGCTTATGTGGCTCAAGTGAAGTTCAAGCTATTGAAATCAAACGAGTGAAACAGGTATTTTTCAAAGCCTATATTGCGAGACCCTTTTACCAAGTGCTAAATCATCTCTTGCTGTTACTCATACTCACTAAGTTAAAAAGTATAAGGCAACATGTCATCAGAAGCCAGATTAGCTATAAACCGATGCCACAAGAAATCTTCACGAACAAATTTTCCTTAAACGACTTCAGCGTAAACCCCGATTGTCCTGAATATTGTTTGGACCTTTACGGGATTTGCACTAAGGTGAAAGATTGAAATTCATAAAAGACACCTTGGTTACTTTTTCAACCCAGATAGTAACAGTTATCTTGGGTATAGCTGCAGCTATCGTTATTGCCCGGGTCTTGGGACCGGAGGGGAAGGGAGCTTATGCTCTTATTATTCTGGTACCAACAGTACTAGTTGCTCTCGGGAATCTGGGGATAGGTATCGCTAATGTTTACTTTGGTGGCCGCAAGAAGTACGAAATTAACGAGCTTGCGTCCAATTCCCTTATTGCGGCTCTGGGGCTGGGGATTATTTCAAGCATCGCCTTTCTTATTTACTATCATTCTTTTCACCCTTCCTTTCTCAGAGATGCCGATCCCTTTTGCCTATCGCTGGCGGTAATGGTGTTGCCGTTTGGCCTGCTCGCCATGTATTTTAGCTATCTTCTTTTGGGGCAGCAGAAAATAAATGAGTATAACTTTCTTCATCTATTCCAGGGCGGTGTGCTGACATTGCTTATACTGGCCTTGTTGCTGGGCGCTAAGACGGGACTTCTGGGAGCTTGCTCAGCATGGGCAGGCTCCGTGTTTTTGGGTGCTATTTTATCTTTTTGGCTGGTTCGCCGGATGACTGACATAAAGTGGTCATTTTACCCTGCTCCATTTAAACAGTCGGTTAAATTTGGCATTCAGGGATATTTAGGCAATGTGATTCAATTGCTCAATTACCGCCTGGATATGTTCTTGGTTGCTTTCTTCATGAACGTGACCTTTGTCGGTTACTATTCAGTCGCGGTAGCCCTGGCAGAAGCGCTGTGGTATTTCCCCGCTGCCGTAGGGGTTGTGGTCATAGCCAGAACACCGGGGTTAACTGCCGAAGAGGCAAATAGGTCTACACCCGTAATATGTCGTAATACTCTTTTCCTCACCTTAGGAGCTGGCGTGCTCCTTTTTGTTTTGGGTAAATTCATTATTAACCTGCTATTTGGCTCTGCTTTCCTCGCTGCAGCTCAGCCTCTCTGGATTCTGCTACCAGGGGTAGTAGCATTAAGCATTTGCAAGGTACTAAGCAATGAAATAACCGGGCGCGGGAAGCCTATGATTAACACTACTGCCGCTGGCGTCTCGCTTGCAGTAAATATCCCTCTCAATCTCTTGCTCATCCCCAGTATGGGCATTGCCGGGGCAGCTCTAGCTTCAACTATTTCCTACACTATGACAGCAGTCATAGTGCTTGTTGCTTTCATTAGGATATCCAAGAATAGTCTTTTTGACACAGTTGTAATTAAGCCCCGGGATTTGGAAATCTATAGAGGTATGCTGGCAAAGAGTAGATTTAGCTTTTGGAGAAAATAGGAGGATTAATGAACATCGCCAAAGGTAGGAAGAGAAAGGTGCTCATAGTTTCCTTCCTTTTCCCTCCTCTGAATGATATTGGGGCACTCCACTCTCGTCAGAAGGTCAGCGGTGAAGTATTTGGTCAAGCAAGAGAGGTATTCAGAGCGGCGGGTATGTATCCTAGTGGGTATGTCAAGGTCAGTGGTCAGGTATGTTGTCAGGAAGCGGAGAGGCGAAAGGAAAAGCTTTGGTGAAATAAGCCGAAAAGTAGTGCAGAGTAAAGCTGAACAGAGGGTGGAAATGGAGAAACTAGAGACAGCACATGGGAACCTACTTAATTTAGTTAAGAGTGCGAGAAGATAGTGAAGGCTATGAGTAAGCACATTTTCAACCCCATATTATTTCCTTGGCAAATAACCACATAAATGATTATGGGGGAAGGACTGAGAAGATATATTGAGTGGTATAGAAGAAATGCAAACATGTAGTGGTTGTTTTATATCTTGATTTACAGCAATGGTGGCTCAAAGATATGGAGATGAAAGTTAAACATTCCTAGAAATCAAATATCACTGGAAAGTGGTAAAGTGTGGTAAACTAATGGATATTTTGTTTTACGACACGTTGAGAATCAGAAATCTGGGAACATACTCAGTCCACATTTACGAGCTGGTAAGCAATTTATCAAGGTTGGGGCATAATATAGTGCCTGTAAAGACAGATATTCCGAGGGATGGGGAGGAAATTGATGCTAAACAGCACCCATCTTTGTGGGAACGCATAAAAATTGGTTTGCGCTCATCGCCAATATACGAACCTCTCAAAGGCGAAATCACAATTTTCTGGTCTTTTTTAAACGAAACCCGTATTTTTCTGTCGGCCTTTATTCTTATAGTGAAGCTCAGGGGGGGATTTGATGTAATTTACAGGAGACATTCTTACCTTAATAGTGAATACTTTTTGGCCAAATTATTTAGAATCCCTTCAGTTAAGGAGGTCAACGGGATAATCGCTGACGAGGCAAAAATCACCAAGCAAGGGGACAATTTTTCGCTATGGATCACTAAGCGCATAGAGAGATTTACTATTGGAAAGGCTGATAAAATTGTTGTAGTTACATCAAAGCTAAAAGAGGTTCTTCATGATGATTATATAATACCTGAAGACAAGATTGTTGTAATACCAAATGGGGCAAATATAAATTTATTCAAACCAATGGACGCTGTAAAAGCAAGAAGGGAATTAAACTTAAACCAAAGTGCAAGTTATGTCTGCTTTGTTGGTAACCTCTGGCCTCCACAAGGTGTTCAATATCTTATAAGGAGTATGGCCTATATACTAGATAACTGCCCCAATACATGGCTTTTAATCGTTGGCGATGGCATGATAAAAAAAGAGCTTGAGGAACTTACTAAGCAGATTGGTGTGTCAGCCAGGATAATTTTTACCGAGGCGGTTCCTTACCAGAAAGTCCCACTATATATAAGCGCCAGTGATATCTGTGTTGCTCCTTTTATAAGAGAGAGGAATGAGCGATGCGGAGTTTCACCCTTAAAGTTGTGTGAATATATGGCATGTGGGAAACCAGTTGTTGGTAGCAGGGTGAGCGGACTTGAGATGTTAGAACAAAATGATGCCGGAATCCTTACGGAGCCAGAAAATCCAGAAGCCCTTGCAAATGCAATTATAAGGTTGCTTCAAGACCCTGAAATCAGGAAGCAGATGGGCAAAAATGGCAGAAGATATGTAGTAGAAAACCGAAGCTGGGAAAGCGTGGCTAAAAGGGTAGCTCAGGTTTGTGAGCAAACGATAAAGAAGCGTCAAGAGCAGTGAAAAAGGATAAGGCTAAAAGGACTCTCTTCGATTCATTTTTAGCCTCCCTTTGTATGTAGTCAGCAAAAGTGGGACAGTTTAGGCCTTTGAAGTAGCGGACACCTCAGAGGCTGCTCATCCAATAAGATAACTCGCAAGTATATTTATCCAAAAACCTGTCTATTATTGGATGTAGAATTGGACTTAGAATTGTTCTTATTGGTTTAGGAATTGACTTAATCAGTCTTTGTGGAATTTTCATTTGAATTCTTCCGCTTTATAACGGCATTATGTTTTTATGGGTGACTGTTATGAATATCGATGTATTATATGATAGGCTTCGGTTATTTGCAATCTCGGCGGTCTGACATTGATATCGCCCATTGTCTCGTGCTCTCATCAAAAATTTGTACTGTTGTATCAGCAGACTTAACCACCGTACTCTCTGCGCCATCGGTAGTACGTCTGCTCGGTAACGCCAATCTTCCGGCTGGCTTCATGGAGGCTCCTCCTTGGCGGCAGCCCGGCAATTTTTTCATTATGCGTTCCATCGTGGTAACAATCTGACGAAATGTGACTTGGTTATTATTGGTAGGCCGTGCATGTCAAAAGGTAGAACTAAAACCTTCTCCAAAACCTTCGCCTTGGTCTACTGAAGTCGCTATTATGATTTCCCATTGATTGTTTCTTGACCGCAGGTATTTTCAATGGGCTTAAGATAGGTTAGAATATGCTCAAAAAAGGCTGCTTATACATAGGATATTCTTGGAGAAAATGCTGGAAAAGAGTGTGCCGGAAAGTGAGAAATTCAAAACATGAATAAAGATAAGGCGTTTCTCTTGATAGCTCGAACTTGCCTAATATCATCAACACTGGGAATGGCTATCGCAAGCTACACGTTCTATGCCCCATATTATTATCCCTTTTCATCACACATTGAACAACCGATAGGACAGGCGCTCTTATATGGCGGTGTTCTTCTAGGGATAACCGCATTTACCTGGATTTGGCCCGTTGCCGGTGGCATAATCGCTGTACTCTATAGTGTTATACAACTCATTGGGAGTTCTTCTCCCGAGCCTCTTACCCTAATACCATTACAAGTCTATGTACTTCTGTACAGTGTATTCTTAGTCGGTGGTGCAATGTATATGGTTCTTGGGCTGAAAAAGGAAAGACGGAAACCTACGGGTAATCATTCCGCTAAACGGCTTATATGGATAGCTAGAATGACCGCCTTGGCTCCTATAGTTGTAAATGCCATACTGTATTGGTTTATATACCCCTTGCCTTTTGTTCTAGGGTCCATACCTGGACTCGTTACTGTTGGTATTGCTTGGTTCTGGCCAGCGCCCGGTGGCTTCCTCATGCTGATACTTAGCATCCCCGGTTTTTACCTGCTATTTGAAAGCAATTGGGATTTCCAGCAAAAGCTACCTGTCTATATATTCTGTATTGTTTTTATCATAAGCGGATTTCTACATCTTACTGTTGCATGGCGAGGTAGAAGGGCACACTAGAGTAAAAAATGGAGAGGATGAATGAAAGGTCATATCTATCAGAGGGCAAATGGCACTGGACATTGGTGTATGATTTGCCAGTGGATTCAGTAACGGGCAAGAGACAGCAGAAGTCCCGGACTATCAAGGGCAACTTTTTGGCAACTTCCTGACAACAATAGCACACTATAGGACGACTTTTTGACAACAAAAGAAAACTAGGCCGTGCAGGTCTCGAACCGCGTCTTCAGCTGGAATTACAGTAGTTTGCACGTATGGTTAGCCCAGATTATGTTCAGGTAACAGAGTTACCGAATTTGAATTCAGGCCACAAGGAGTATATTGGATAACTTGAGGCTAAAATGAGGTAATTTTATTACCTTTAGTGGCTGCCGAGCCAGGATTCGAACCTGGGCTAGAGGATCCAAAGTCCCCTGTGCTACCGCTACACAACTCGGCATTCTATTGACGGATTAGCGTTTACTTTCTTCTTTATCTGCCGAAGGTCGGACTCGAACCGACACGGAGGTTGCCCTCCAACAGTTTTTGAGACTGTCGCGTCTACCAATTCCGCCACTTCGGCGCCAGTAGCTCATGGTGCCGAGGCCCAGAATCGAACTGGGGACACGCGGATTTTCAGTCCGCTGCTCTACCATCTGAGCTACCTCGGCACAAAGAATATTGTAATGGTTAACAGTATGGGTGTCAAGGTGATATACTCCGCATTGAGAAAACGTTTATGGCAAGCAAGACCCGACTGAAGCAAGGTAGAATTTTTGGCCTTAATCCCAATGTTTTCTTTCTCGGTATGGTCAGTCTGTTGACCGATGTCAGCAGTGAGATGATTTTTACCCTTGTCCCTTTCTTTTTGTGTAATGTGCTGGGGGCAGCCACCACTATTGTTGGTATTGTCGGTGGGGTCTCGGAAAGTACCGATGCTATCTTCAGAATATTTAGCGGCTGGGTTAGCGATAAGTTAGGCAAGCGTAAACTCCTGGCCGTATTGGGCTATAGTCTTTCTACTATCGCCAAGCCTTTTATGTATCTGGCTTCAACCTGGGGCGTGGTGCTGGCGGTTAGATTTGGCGATAGGGTAGGCAAGGGCATCCGCACTTCACCACGTGACGCCTTGGTGGCCGATTCGGTCTCGGCTGGGGAGAGAGGTAAGGGCTTCGGACTGCACCGGGCTATGGATACTTTTGGTGCTGTCCTGGGGCTGGTAATCGCCGCTGTTATCATCTATTTTGTTCAGGGTGGGGGACTAAAACTTGGTTTAGAGACTTACCAGTGGCTGGTGCTGGTTGGTGTCATTCCCGCTGTGCTGGCGGTATTAGTGCTGCTTGCCTTTGTGCGTGAGCAGAGACCCCGTGCAAATGGCAGTTCTCACCACGAGTTGATTTCAGGCAGGATAGCCACCAGCTTTGACACCCGCTTCAAAGTGTTTTTGGCGATTATGGCGGTGTTCACTTTAGGCAATTCCAGCGACTTCTTTGTCATCCTTCGGGCACAGAATCTGGAGGCGCCCCTTATCCATGTGGTATTAATGCTTGTCTTGCTCAATATTACTTATACTGCTATTTCTTTACCCGCGGGCGTGCTTTCCGATAAGTTGGGTAGAAGGCGAGTTATCATCTTTGGCTGGTTCATCTATGCTCTGGTTTACCTGGGATTTGCCCTGTCAACGAGTATCTGGCAGGTGTGGCTGCTTTTTGCCTGTTACGGAATCTACTACGGAATAGTGGAGGGAGTGTCTCGCGCTTTTGTCGCCGACCTCGTGCCTGAGGAAAAGCGCGGTACTGCCTACGGACTCTACCACGGTGTCGTTGGTCTCACCCTTTTACCCGCCAGCCTGATTGCCGGCTGGCTCTGGGACGCTTTTAGCCCCGCCGCTCCCTTCTTCCTCGGCGCTGGCCTCGCCTTCCTCGCCATGCTGGCAATGATGGCGCTGATCAGGGAGTAGGGGATATTTTCTGTAGCGGTTAACAATACGGGTGTCAAGAAAACCCAGCTTACCTTTATTTATTTGGGACAAAAGTACCAGTTAAAAGATGACTAAAGAGGGATGTTTATTTTCACTGAGGGCTGGTATCATTCTCGGTAAGAGGTGAAGAATTATGATCACAGCAACTTATCTTGATACCCTGTCGTCTGGAATGAGGGCTAGGCTTGACCCCACTTCCCGACTGTCACCACGGCGGAGATTGTTTGATGTAATTGGCATTGCTCATCATGGCGTGGCTTCACT
>Ga0209979_1002013_pt1 | contig 20372 bp, 19 predicted proteins | sample AnhtaG_FD_183114 | JGI IMG/M metagenome (GOLD analysis project Ga0209979, IMG submission 183114) | Deep subsurface microbial communities from Anholt, Denmark to uncover new lineages of life (NeLLi) - Anholt_01485 metaG (SPAdes) (version 2) | ecosystem: Environmental > Aquatic > Marine > Oceanic...
TCCTGGATTCAGCCGTCGGGGGAGCATGCTCAGGATATCCCCAGAAGAGGGTTGACGTGGATGTAGGCTAGTGTTAGAATCGCTCTATTCTAAGGCTGGGAAGCGGGACAAAGCTGCCAAGAAATACTCCAAGGAGGAGGAGTATCACCGCTGCGAGATGTGCTATGGTGCCTTCTCCCGCTTCCCAGCCAACGAAGAAAGGCAATCTCCAAGTTGCCTGCCTTTAATTGACAGTTTTCAGGGTTGCCCAGATTCCTAACCGGGGCATCGAGCACTGATCCTGGAGAACAATTAGATGCATCAATCCAAAAAGACGGCACATGCTTTGGTCAGATATCAGGATCGAGCGGGGGTCGAATGGGCAAATTCGTAGAAGTAGGCAAAAGCGGCGAGCTGGCAGAAGGGGCCATGAAAGGCGTCGTTATCGAGGGGCGTGAAATCCTTCTAGCTAGGGTCGGGGACAGGTACTATGCCGCTGACAATCGCTGTCCCCATATGGCGGCCAGGCTCTCCGAGGGCAGCCTAGAAGGAACGGTTGTCACCTGCCCCCGGCACGGCTCTCAGTTTGACCTCAGCGATGGCCATGTCATTCGATGGGCCAAGATGCCGGCTCTAGCCTCGGCGATAGCAAGAGTTGTCAAGCGCCCCCGGCCATTGACTACATATGTTGTGGAACTAGAGGGAGACAGCATTCTGGTGGAAATCTAGTCCTCAGCCTAGAAGGTGTGTAGCGTGTTAGATAATCTAGCCCTAATCAGCAGGCTCAAAGATGAGCATCAGAGCCTCAGACGACATGTGAAGCTTGTAGGAGACTCAATAAGTGATCAGGAAGCGTTAAGGAGCTTGAAAGGAGAACGCGCCGACTGGATCCCTGGCCGACTAGATATTCTGGCCGAGAAGCAAAAGAGGCTGCAACAAGCTCTAAGCTTTCTTGACGAGGGTCTCAAAAATCACTTCGCCTTTGAAGAAAAGGTTCTGCCACCGTTGTTGGGTGAATTATTTGTGCGGGCCCTCATACTTGACCATCGGGAAATAATTAAAGAAATCGATGAAGCCAAATCAAAAGCAGCCAATATAAAGCTTGAGGGATTGAGTCGAGAGGAGTTGGTATCCGAAGAGTTGAGTACACAGCAGCTAATTGCTAGTATAAGGCATCTAGTTGAAGATCACGCTACCAGAGAAGAGGTAATCCTGGAGATGGTGGAAAGAGCACTGCAAGAGAAATAGCAAAGCAAGAGCCGGCAGAAGTACAGAACTAGATAGGGAGTTGCCAGGCAGTGAACCAATTACGGAGGTTCTGCTAAGATGAAGATACGGTTGCGCGCTCAGACAGAGATATTTGAGGTCCTCGACAAAACGGTTGAGGATCTTGACAAGGACGGTTCCGATGTTTCGCTGCATCAAGCTGCTTCGAAAGTCAATATGGCGCGAAAGAGAGCCTCACAGGCTGAAAGTCAAGGGCGGTTGCTACCGTGGCTACCTATTGGGATCGGCTTCTTTCTGGGTGGCGCGCTTGGACTGGCAGCTTGGGCGATGATCAAGTATGAGCTAGTGCTTTTCTGAGGTAACCCAGGGTGGTCAGAGATCGTCTTGGGCGCGGTGCTGTGGGGCGTGGTGGGGTCGGCCACAGATGGGCTTCGCGAACTCCATACTAGGGTTGCTCGCCAGGAGCTTGATCTCAATAGATTAGTCTGGTATTTGGCTCATCCGGTAATCGGCGCAGCGTTAGGAGGTATCCTTTTCCTCGTTGTTTACGCCGGCCTGCTCGCACTTACAGAAGGTGCAGGCAGTTATAACCCTGCTCTAGTCTACGCTCTAGCTGCGTTGGCAGGATTCGGGCAGCGATAAGTAATCCAATATCTACGAGAAACCCTCGCAGATATGCTGCGCATTAAGAGAGAAGCCCCTGAGGAGGCTGGATGAATTAGGTGCACATCGCGCTGGGCTCGGTGCCAGCATCCTGCTCCGTGAAGGCTGCCGTGAAGTGTACAACGTCCTGGGCAGCATGATGGCCTGGAGGGCCGCCGGCCATGCCATCTCCACTGAGTAGCCGACCACCGCAGAAGAAGGCACCTACTTTCGTTATAGGAGGTTTCAAGATGCAGGGTGAGTTGGGTGAACTTTTGCAGACTGCGATGTACAAGGAGGTCGCCTCCCAGGCCTTCTACATAGCGGGACAGAACAAGACCGACGACCCCGGGGCCAAGGCGTTGATGAAAGAGCTGGCAGAGGAGGAGCTTCGCCACTCGCAGATGCTGAAGGAGCTCAGTGAGAGAGATTGGGAGAAGGGTGATTGGCACCTGGAGAAGATACCCAACCTGATGATAAGCGAATACTTGACCGGCGGCGATAAGCTGGAAGGGGCCAGTTTGCAGGATGCGCTTCTTTTCGCCATGAAGCGGGAGCAGCAGGCCGTGCAGTTCTACTCCCAAATGATGAGTGCCCTCCGCCGTGAGGACGCCAAGCGCCTATGTGAGAGGCTGGTTCATGAAGAGCTGAAACACAAGCAGAGGTTGGAGATATTCTATGACGACCTATTCTATGGGGAGGACTGAGCAGCTATTTCGTCCATTGAGGTTGCAACAAGAATAACAACCGCTCAAAAAGAAAGGAGGAGTGAAATGGAAGAGAGAAAAGGGGCGGTAACCTTCCAGGGGAATCCGATAACTCTGCTAGGGTCGGAGATCAAAGTGGGGCAAAAAGCTCCCGATTTCAGGCTGCTGGCAACGGACATGAAACAGGTGGAGCTATCGCAGAGCAAGGGCAAGGTCAGGCTCCTAAGCGTGGTGCCCTCCCTAGACACGCAAGTCTGCGACCTGCAGACGCAAAGATTTGAGGAGGAGGCGGGCAAGTTCAAGGATGTGGTTATCTACACCATAAGCATGGATCTACCCTTTGCTCAAGCCCGTTATTGCGGCGCCCACAATATCACTAACCTGCAAACGCTTTCTGACCACCGTGACGCCTCTTTCGGCGTTGCTTATGGGGTGCTGATAAAGGAGCTGCGCCTGCTCAGCCGTGCCATCTTCATCATCGAGCGGGATGACACCGTACGATACGTGGAATATGTGAATGAGATATCACAGCATCCAGATTACGATAGGGCGATTGAGGCTTTGAAAAGTGTGGTTGCTGACAGCTAGTGCGGCGCCTGAGTTGAGCCAATGATAGGGGGTGTGAAATGGTGTTAAATCTCAATGTGATGGTTGGGGGAGAGGCAGGGCAAGGGGTGCAGTCGGTGGGCTTCATCCTGGCTAAGGCCTTTGCCCGAGGAGGGTTTCACCTCTTTGCCGACCAGGACTACGAATCCAGGGTAAGGGGTGGCCACAATTTCTTCCGGATCCGGGTCAGCGACGGCGAGGTGGGGGCCATCTCCGAAGGGGTGGACATCTTAGTGGCGCTGAACCAGGAAAGCGTAGAGCTGCACCGGGGGGAATTGGTCCGGGGAGGGGTGGTAGTCTTCGATAAGGAGAAGGCCAAAGGCATCAGCGGCGATGGTGATCTCTTCGGCGTGCCTCTGGAGAGGCTGGCGGAGGAAAAGGGTGGGAGCGGGCTGATGGCTAACACGGTTGCTCTGGGCGTGGCCCTGGGGTTGGTGGGTTATGACCTAGAGACACTGAACAATGTTCTGCGGGAGCATTTTGGCACCGGTGAGATGGGCGAAGGCAACGTCAAGGCGGCAGCGGCGGGTTATGAGTATGCCAGAAACAATTACCGGGGAGAGTTCAAGCAGAGCCTGAAGCCTTTAAGCGATCAGAAGAGGATGCTGATAAACGGCAATGAGGCCATAGCCCTGGGAGCCATTGCTGCCGGGTGCACATTCATGGCTGCCTATCCCATGACCCCGGCTACATCCATAATGGAGTACATGGCGGGCAAGTCCGATGAGCTCGACCTGGTAGTGGTGCAGCCTGAGGACGAGATTTCGGCTATAAACATGATAATTGGGGCCGCCTTCGCCGGGGCCAGGGCCATGACCGCGACCTCAGGGGGCGGCTTCTGCCTTATGGTGGAGGGGTTGGGGCTGGCGGGGATGACGGAGACGCCCATGGTGGTGGTGATTGGACAGCGGCCCGGCCCTGCCATCGGCCTTCCCACAAGGACGGAGCAGGGCGACCTTCAGTTCGTCCTCCACGCCTCTCACGGGGAGTTCCTTCGGGCCGTTCTGGCCCCGGCCGACATCGAAGACGCTTTCTGGCTGACTGTCAAGGCTTTCAACCTTGCCGAGAAGTATCAGTTACCTGTCATATTGCTCACCGACCAGCACCTGGCCAGCTCCTATTCAGCGGTAGGTAAGTTCGATCTTTCAAAGGTGAGCATCGATAGAGGGCTGCTCCTTTCGGAGGAGGAATTAGGGAGGCTGGGTGAATACAAGAGGCACCAGATAACGCCATCGGGCATATCCCCCAGGGCCTTGCCCGGAGGGAGTGCTCTGGTGGTGACCGATTCTGACGAGCATGATGAGGAGGGGCACCTTATCGAGGACGCCGAGACCCGGACCCAGATGATGCTCAAGCGGCTGCGAAAGCTCGATGGCCTGAGCGCTGAGATCGGGCGGCCACGAATCTATGGGCCACAAAAAGCGGAGGCCACCCTGATCGGTTGGGGCAGCACTTACGGAGCGCTGAAAGAGGCGGTGGACATCCTGCGAGGCCAAGGCCTGGATGTGAACCTCCTGCATCTGAACGAACTCTGGCCCTTTCCCGCTGAAGCGGTATCCGGTGTCCTCGACGGGGCCGGTCGGAGTTTCGTGGTCGAGAATAACGCCACCGGACAACTGGCCCGCCTCATTCGGGCGGAGACGGGGAAGAAGGTCACGGGCAACATTCTGAAGTTCGACGGGCGTCCCTTCACCCCGGCTCTCGTCGTCGCTGAGCTGAAGAAGGAGGTGACCTGATCATGGTAAAGATAGCTGACTATGCTGGGGGCAAAACAGCCTGGTGCCCTGGATGCGGCAACTTCGGCATCCTGACAGCGGTCAAGAAGGCCCTGGTTGCGCTTGAGATCGAGCCCCGCAGGGTGTTGATGGTATCCGGGATCGGGCAGGCAGGCAAACTGCCCCATTATACTAGGGGGAACCTATTCAATTCTCTTCACGGCCGGACGCTCCCGGTCGCTACCGCTGCCAAGACAGCCAACCCTGAGCTCGTGGTAATCGCTGTGGGTGGGGATGGGGACGGATATGCTGAGGGGGGAAACCACTTCATTAACACTGCGCGCCGCAACCACGACATTACATACATAGTTCACAATAACCAGGTCTACGGCCTGACCAAAGGCCAAGCGTCTCCCACCAGCGACTTAGGCTTCGTGACCAAGACCACACCCCACGGGGCAGATATCCCGCTAAACCCAATCGCCCTGGCCATAGCCGCCGATGCCAGCTTTGTGGGCAGGGGTTTTGCCGGCGATGTGGATCACCTATCTAAGCTTATCATGCAGGGCATTCAGCATCGTGGATTTGCCTTGATCGACGTGCTCCAGCCCTGTGTGGTCTTCAACCAGAAGAATACCTACGCCTGGTATCGGGAAAGGGTCTACAAGCTGGAGGGGTATTATGACCCGGGCAACAAACTGGCTGCCTGCGAAAAGGCTCAGGAATGGGGCGACAGGATACCTATTGGGGTAATCTACAGGAAGGAGAGGGCCACCTTCGAGGAGCGGCTTCCCGCCTTAAGAAAAGGGCCTTTAGTCCGGCGTAAGCTTGACCCGATGCAGGCGGAAGAGCTGCTGGGTGAGTTTTTGTAAGGAGGATGAGATGGCGTTAGCAGGGAAACGGATCGCTATTCTGGCTGAGGAGGACTTCGAGGACTCTGAACTCACTGAGCCAATGAAGGCAATTCGGAGGCCGGTCTGGAGAGGGTCTATCAGGGAAGCTGCCTGGTGCTCCTTCCCCCCTTCCGCCTCACCCCCACTGAGAGCCTTCGCCTGGGGCTGAGCTGGCTTCCTCAGCGGTAGAGAACTACCTTACCCCGCGACCTCCACGGACATGGTTGTCCCCTTCCCTACCTCGGATTGCACCGAGAAGCTGCCATCAAGCAGGCGGGCCCGCTCATGCATCCCCAGTATGCCCAGCTTCCCCTTCGCGACGAAGTCGCTGAGCATATCAGGTAATTCAAAACCCGGGCCATTATCGGTGATGGCCATCCTGATCTTATCGTCGCAAAATTCAACCCTTACCACCGCCTCTGTCGCCTGAGAGTGTTTCCTCACGTTGCTCAATGCCTCCTGGGCAATGCGGAACAGCACCAGCTCCTCCTCGGCCGACAGCCGGCGCGGGGTTCCGATTACCTCCAGGCGGGCATCGATTTCGTAGCTTATGATCATGTCCTCCGCCAGCGATTCCAATGCTGGCAGCAGGCCCAGTTGGTCCAGCACCCCGGGACGGAGCTCATGGCTGAAACGGCGTACCCCCTCCATTATGGGCTCGATCTTGTCTCGAAGCTGTTCCAGTTGCTGTAGTGTCTCCTCCGATAACCGTTCCCTGGCCCTGGTTATGGCTTCGATGTCCAGCGATAGGGTGGCCAGGGCCTGAGCCGTCTCGTCGTGGAGCTCGCGGGCAATGCGCTTTCTTTCCTCCTCTTGGGCCCTGGTTATCTCTGAGATATAGAACAGCATATTCTCCCGCCACCGCTTTAGCTCGGTTCCGTCCCTGACCATAGCCTGCACGCCCACAGCCTGTCCATTTTCGGTGATCAGCCTGATCACCGACTCTATGATCGCCTTGGTCCCGTCCTTGCTCACCAGCTCCAGCTCGTAGCGCTGGCTTGCGGTTTCGCCCTCGACCTGCCTTTGTTGCCTTTCCATGGCAATCTGAAAGCTCTCGGAGGTAAGCAACTCGGAGATGTTCATCCTTGACAGCTCGTCAAGAGTGTAGCCGGTGAGCGTCGCTGCTGCCTGATTGACCTCAATAATATTGCCCTCCAGGTCGCGAACAAAAATGGCGTCGCTGGCGCTGTCAAACAGGTCTCGATAGCGTCTCTCCGACTCTTTGACCGCCTCCTCCGCCCGCCTGCGCTCGGTGAGGTCCTTGAAATTTTCAACAATGCCAATTAGTTCGCCACCACATCCCCGAAAGGGGACTGCCGTCACAATGCAGGGGATTCTGATGCCGTCATTACGTTCTTTTTCAACATCACATTCAACGCGCTCCTCACCGCCGAGGATCCTAGTCAGCGGACAACTGGGAGTATGACAGAGAGAGCCGCCGAACAGTATATGGCACTTTTTCCCCACTGCTTCATTCTTGCCTATGCCCGAAAGAGTCGAAAATGTCTCGCTAATTCGAAGCACGTTGAAGTCTTTATCTATCACCCACATGCCGTCCGATGCCGTGTCGAATATGCGACTGAGTTGTGCATAGGCAAGTTTGGTGGCCTCCTCCGCCCGCTTGTGCTCGGTTTCCGATGCTTCCAATTCAGCAATCCGCTGCCGCAATGCTGCCAATTCATTCATGAGTTGATCTTTTGCCTTATCTTCATCTTGTCCACCAGCGGTCATAACCGCCTCCCGGGGAAGTTTTCGTCCTGGGCCACTATGAGTAGCCTCCTTCCCGCCTAAGGCAGATCGTCGAGGGTGAGCCAGCCCTCCCTCAGGGCATGGAGCACAGCCTCGGTGCGCGAGCCGACCTCCAGCTTCCTGAAGGTGTTGACCAGGTGGGTCTGAACGGTGCGCACACTGATGGCAAGCTCCTGGGCGATCTCCTTGCTCCTCATCCCTTTGGCCGCCAGCTGGAGCACCTCCAGTTCTCGCTGGTGTAGCTCCTGCGGTGTTTCCTTGAGACTGCCCCTGCCTCTGGTATATGCCAGGCGACTGAAAACCTTGTGCGCCGCTGTGGAGTTGAGCACTGTCTCGCCAGCATGTAACGCCCTGACGGCGGCGACCAGTTCGCTAACCCGCACATTCTTCATCAGGTAGCCAGCTGCCCCCGCCTCTATGGCACCGAGCACATAAGACTCATAGCCATACGCGCTGACGATGAGGACGGCGGTGGCAGGACAGGCTACTTTGATCTGCCTGGTGGTCTCGATGCCGTTAAGCGTGGGCATGGCGACATCGATTATGGCAACATCTGGCAAGAGCTCGCTGGCCAGCGTGACCGCCTCTTCCCCGTCGCCCGCCTGGGCAACGACCTCCAGGTCCCCCTCCTCCGCCAGAAGGCGACACAGGCCCTCGCGAAATGTGGGGTGGTCATCGGCGACGAGAACCCTGATCTTCTCCACTCTATCCTCTTTGACAGCCACGAATTCCCTCTACAGTTCCTGGGAAGACTCACTAATATACAGCGTCTCTCCTCCTAAGGAGGTGAACATCCAAGGACCCTACATCAATGGTTGGGAGACCGGAGTTGTGCGCGGATTATACCATAATTAATGACTTTTGTCGACAGATATGCTGGCGAGTGATGCATAAATTACTTGGTGTAGCTGCGTCCCTAAAAGCAAGCCCGAGAGATTTTTGGACTCGCAGACCGCATGTTCTGGCACCACAAATACATGCTTTAGCGGATGGAATTCCGAACCCAAAGGGTTAGCACGTATATGTGAAGGAGATACAGAATTATGATGAGCGAATTTGAATATCGCGGCTTGTATCTCTATGCCTTCCCGGGTGAATATATAGATTGGGAAGGACTTAGGGAAATTCTAGCGCGGCTGGAAGTGCCCGAGGTTTTCAGGTGTGCTTTTGAAATCCCGGATGTATTTCAGCGGGTTTTTGACCATGAACCTGCCCTTAAAGCTAGATCAAGACAAAGATAGAAGTGCCGATTTTGTAATGGTGGTGAACATCCCGCTTCCTCCTGCCACTGTTACATGCAGATAATTGAGTGCTACAGGTATCTGGGAAAATATCAAGAGGCTATCAATAGCTACAAGACTTGTTTCCAGCATGGGCCTGATAGAGCCATGCTTAGCGAGCAGCGTACAAATTGCTTAGTCCAGGCTGCACAAATTACTGCTTATCTCGGCCTCTTGAGAGCGAGCCTGTCATCTTTTTAGCATCGCAAATACATGCTTTTGCGGATGGAATCTGGAACCCAAGGGTCTAGCATACTTGGGCCTAGTGTTGCCGCTACTTATAAAAAATATTTTAGGAGGTAAAAAGTGGCACAAGGAAGAAAAACATTCATTGCTCAAAGTATGGCTGAAGTGGACTCAAGACTTCGCCGAGGGAGAGTACTGAAGAAGGTCGAGAAGAGGGGCGAGTACTTTCCGGAGGAGGCGAAAAGACGCAGACTGGGGGAAAAAGAGATATTCCCGAGTGTGGGCTTCCATCTTGGTGAATCACTATGGGAATGTGGTGTAACTTATGAATTTGGATGCCCAGGTGGGCACTTATGGCACATGATAGACGAAATCTCAAGAGCTGGAATACAAATGATTGTTTTCGGCCATGAGCAAGGTGCTGTTTATGCTGCCATAGGTTATACCATGGTACACAGAGGAGAAAAATCAGTCGTTTGCTTTGGAACCGTAGGTCCTGGAGATGCGAATGCCTTCCCTGCAATGCAACAAGCTTTCCTTCAAGGAGTACCTGTATTTTACATCTCCGGCGGGATTGAAACAGAGCATGATGACCTGCAGAACACCATCCAGGAAAGCTACGCTTATAAGTTCTTTGAGCAGGTAACTAAGATGTCTCTTCGCAGTGAGGTTCCCTGGCAAACAAGGCAACATGTGGTAAGAGGCATAAAGAAAGCTTTGGCCAAACCTACGGGACCAGTTAACTTTGAAATTGGAATTGATGGTCACTACTGTTTAGATAGGGCAAGGAAGCAGCACTGGGGAGGAGAAAAATATACTCCAAGGGACGTAGAATGGGTTTCGAACTGGAGATACGAGAATACCGGCAGGCCAGTGAGAAGTGGTGGCTCTGATCCGGAAGAGGTAAAGGCGGCAGTTAAAGCTCTATCTGAGGCGAGGAAACCATTCTTGATTGTTGGGGAAGACGCTGTGTGGGAAGCCTGCGATGATGAACTCAAAGAATTCATAGAATATTGGGGCCTCCCATTTGATGCGAAAAGAGAAGGGCGGGGAGTAGTTCCAGAAACCCATCCCTTTTATCACCATGGATTCCCCCCATTTAAGGATGAAATCGATTTAATAATTCCACTGGGACTTAAAGCGGGCTTCTTTGAAAACTTTGGTCGTGATTGGCCGGCGGTAGTGCAAATTGCCAATTCTGAAGAGCAAACATGGAATTACCTCAAATCAAAGGCGGTGTGTCAAGGCAGCTTGAAGACTACTTTGAGGCAGATTCTGGATTATGCTAAAGCCAATGGCATAGGTCCCAGCGACGAAGTGAGCCACTGGCTGAGGAGAGTTCAGGAAGATCAAACAAAAGCCAGGGCAAGACTTAGGGAGCTTGCCTATAAATATGGGCCCGATCATCCAAGATATAGGGCGAAATCTATCCTCCACCCGGGATACTGTTCCCAGAAAATAAGCGAAGTGCTCAAAAGCTTATACGATAACAAAGTAAGGGTTGTGGCGGATAGTTATACTATGTCCAGCTTTGCTGATCCCTTCATCCAATGTATTAGACCGGCTTCATATATCACTAGTGGACATCAGGCAGGGTCTGGTCACGGTAATTGTTGCCCCGTTGGCATAATGTTGGCTCAGAGGGAAAGAGGCGAGGAGGAAATTCCAGTTTTGTCGTTGCTAGGTGATCAAGGCCTGTTTATTAATGCCTGGGATATAGAGGTAGCCTCGAGATACAGAATGCCTGTTGTCTATCTGGTGGCAAATAATGGTGGAGCTGCGCCAGGAACGAAATATCTCTGGCATGGGCCTAACTGGGACAATCTGGGAGAGCATAGTGTGGTTGGCACGGAATATCAAGGTCTCATGTCGTGGGGTTTTGAAAGGCCTATTTTGAGGCTTGATAAGTTTGCTGAGATTGTTAATGCTCATGGCATGCGGTGTGAGCGAGAGAGTGAATTTGAGGACAAGCTCAGAGAGGCATTTGCGATAGCAGAGAGAGAAAGGATTCCTGTTATTGTGGATTGCGTGATGGATCAGCACATATGCCCCGGTCCAGAAGTTTACAACTATAATTACGCCCTTTATCATGCTCATATGCCCTGGGATGAGCTTCCACCAAGGGGTAAAGCTATCAGGTTGAATTGGTTACGTGACTGGTTTCCTGGATTAAAGGATGAGCCGCAAGTGCCGTTGCCTGATAATTGGGAACCCCTGACTAAGGAGGAACTCCGGTACGAGCCAAGGCATGAATATTACGAAGCATGAGAGAAATCCAATTAAGTAGAGGAGGATTAAATGAGTGAAAAAGTAAGGGTACCAGCAGACGACATAGTGAAGGAGTACAAGAGAGGGAAGCAGATGACTAAGGCGGAGGAGAAGGGGGAATTTGTTTTCGAGGAGCGCACCAGGCGCAAGATAGGAAGTAGAGAGTTATGGCCAAACGTAGGCTTCGATGTTGCTGCGGCGCTAGTAGAGTGTGGCGTGACCCACGCTTTCGGAGCCGTAGGCGGGCGCACATGGCAGATAGCGGATGAGTTGTCGAGAGCGGGAATAAAGGTTATTACTGTGGGTCATGAACAAACGGCAGTTTATATTGCTGATGCCTATACCCAGGTATGGAGAGGTCAAAAGGCGGCTGCCGTCTTCTGCTCAGTAAGTGCAAATATCTATTCTGCATTGCAGGAAGCATTTCTTACTGCGTCGCCTATAATCGTCGTAAGCGTGGGAACAGAAATAGAACACGATAGCCTACATAATACCCTTCAAGAGTGCTATTCCTATCGGTTTCTGGAGACCATAACGAAATGGTCTGTTCGCATACAGTTCCCCTGGCTGGCTCGTCAAGCCATCGTAAGAGCTTGCAAAAAAGCACTGGCGAAGCCTACAGGGCCGGTTAACGTGGAATTTACGCCTACCGCTATGCTTATGAAGAGGGAAATGATACGCGACACCATCGGAGGTCTTTTTGCCGCTGACCTTTCAACGGAGGACTATTGGAAGGCTGAGCAATGGCTTACTTCATGGATGCCTAAATGGAGGTATGAAGATACCGATAAGCCATTGGAAAATGCTGGTGGTAGCCCGGAGGAAGTGAAGAAGGCCGCCGAGGCTATGGCTGCAGCGCAGAAACCTTTCCTCGTCATGGGGGAATGGGCCTCTTGGGAACTTTGTGATGACGCACTTAGGGAATTCATAGAGTATTGGAGCCTGGCATTTAACACAAGAAGGATAGGACGTGCAGTAGTTTCGGAAAAGCATCCAAATCACCTCCGTGGATTCCCAGCACATGAAGACATCGACTTGATGGTTTCAGTAGGAAACAAAGTCGGCTTCTTTGATGAGTTTGCTGCTTGGTGGCCAGCAGCAATACAATTTAGCGATTGTGAACATCGTTGTTATAGCTATATCAAGTCAAAAGCAACACTGGTAGGTAGCCTGAAGGGAAGCCTCAAAAATGTTGTGGAGTACGCCAAGGCACATAACCTGGGTCCTTCTCCTGAGGCAAAGGAAAACCTAAAGCGCTGCCAGGAACTTCACCTTAAAAGTATACAAAGGAGGAAGGAGAGGGCGTATGAATTTGGGCCCGAGCATCCTAGGTATAAGGACACGCCCCACCTTCACTTTGGATACTGCTCTCAGATAATAAGAGAGGTTTGTGATGAGGAGTATGACGGCAAGCCAAGGATTATGATAGACGGTTATACCATGTCAGATTTCGTTATGGCTTACTGCATACATACTAGGCCGGCCTCTTGCATTACCGCTAATGACCAGGCTGGTGTGGGTCATGGTGTGGGCTTAGCCATGGGCGCGGCGATTGCCCAGAGAGAGAAAGGTGAGGAGGAAATACCGGTCCTAGCATTATTGGGCGATTCTGGCATGCTAAACGGTGGCTTTGACATTGACGTAGCTGTAAGGGAAAGGTTGCCCATTGTCTACTGGATAAGCAATAACGCCGGCTGGATGCCAGGGATGAAATACCCCTGGTATGGACCTAACTGGGATACTATGGGGGCGCATGATGTAGTGGGCACCGTGTTTCAGGGTATCGTACAAATGGGTGAGGAGAGGCCTCTTTTGAAGTTTGAAAAGCTTGCTGATGTTGTCGGTGCCGTTGGCATGGTGAGTGAATGGGAGCGTGATTTTAAAGCTCAACTCTCCGAGGCGATGAAAATAGCCTATGAGCAAAAAATCCCCGTTCTAATGAATTGCATAATGGATTCGCATCTAGTTAATAGGGCGGTGATGAGTCCTGTTTACACGCTCATGTATGCGCATATACCATATGATGAACTTCCCCCAAGGGGCAAAGCCGTCAGAAGACATTGGTATCCACATTTCTTCACGGGATTGCCGGAGGAGCCAGCGGTAACATACCCCTCCGCTTGGGAGCCCTTAGCTGAAGATGAGCTGGGATATGAATCGAGAATGGACTACTTCGATTCAACGCCGGGATACGAGGCCCCTTATGTAGAAGAGTATAGGAAAGCAGGGGTAGCGAAACCACCGATAAAAGAGTTTCCACCTGTAGAGCAAGAATAGCCAAACAACCAAGAGGCTATTCGGGCATTGGCAGCAGGGAGGGATTGAAAGCGGTTTCAATCCCTCCTTGCATAAGTGCATAGTAGTAGGCCGTTATAGTGGGGGATGAGTGTGTCGATCTTATCTACCATATGGGGCTAGGTGAGAGCTAGTGTCAGAAAGTCCTTGAAGACGGCGATCTAGGTTATCTTGACGAAGCTTTCCAAGAACTCCGCAGGGCTTATGAATTAGCCCCAGATGATAAGAGAGTTTGCTTTTTAGTAACCCACTATGCGCGACAGCTCTCACTTGCACGTAATTATCCCAATGGGATTTTCAGTTTTTTCTTAGGACAACTAAGACCTTATTCTCCAACGCTCCAGGAGATAAGGGATGAGTATGGTTTAGAGGAGGAGATAGAAGAAACATCGAGGAGGCTTAACATTACACCTTGGGAGGCAATAAAGATAATTTTAGAAGGCTCGGAGGATTAGAGCATCTAACAGGATAATAAATTTAAAGGGGGGAAAGGCGACGAGAGCGAGAGTAAAATGTCCTTGGTGTGGTTATGAAGATGAATATGAAGTTAAGAAAGAACTTTGGGGTGGATATGGAGTTGGTAAAGGATTATACAGCGTAATTGCTTGTGAAAAATGTGGGAAGGATTTTGAGATTTATATCAGTGAAAGAGTAACTAAATCTACAAAGAATGAGCATTAATCATAGTTCCTTTGCCTTTGATGGGTTCCGCCCTTTAGGGTGAATTTTGGCCAATCCTCCAATTTTCATTAGTTAAATATAGATGTTTAGCAAAGGTTTTATAATTTAATTCCCTCACATTTTCAGATGTTAAGGTTAACAAACAATCGGGATCTTTATCTTCTATGTAGTGTTGAGCTAACAAGTTTTGGGTGTAAAGGGTGTTTTTCCACAATAAACCTCTCAAAACATCAAACTTATCAAGCGATGTGGATGGTGGCAAATTGTCTAGATATCCAAGCTTTTCAGAATGCTGAAATCTGGCTAAATGTTCAAATTTTTCTGCAATAAGTACATCGCTTAAAAAGTTGTGTAAGTAAAAAAGTAAACGTGAAACCTTATAGACAGTTGCCAATCGTGAATCTATACGCTTGCATTCCTCTTCGATTCTTTTACCCATGCTAATCGCTTTCTTACACCTTGGTTCGCAAGGGTAAAAACTCATAACAAATTGAGAATAGAATTCATCCGGCAGTCTTTTTTCCGCGAGCTCAAATAGTTTTGCAAAGCTAAATTTTGGGTCGAAAAGGTTATCTTTCAAATAGTCATACATTCCACATTTTGCTAATCCCCTTGCAAAACATTGTTCAGGGGTATCGATACTTGCTCTACCCTCTAAATCTTCCAGGAATGATCTTTTGCGTCTATCAATATATGTGGATATGCAACACTCTGGATAGTTCAATAGCTTTCCTATTAGATAGTCTGATGGAAGTTTGTAATCTATAGATTCCGGAGTAGCCCATTTCCGATTGTCTAGAGCCCTTCGAGATTGCCTCCCAATTTCCTTGATTTCTGCGAGTTTTGCTTTTAAAGTAATCACAAAATCTCTTGTAGTTACAAAAATTTGAATTCCAGACTCTACAGGTAGACCTTGATAAAAGGTTTTTTTGGGTACGCCAACACCCCACCTTCCTATATTTACATAATCTAGCAATAGATACTCTAAACCTTCATTTTGCAAGGCTCTTACTGTGTAAGTTTTTCTAAGGCTATCTGAGAGTTTAGATTTTTTCTTCGGTAAGAGCTTAAAAGCCTCGCCAAGAAGGGTGCTAATATTAAGATTGATAGGATCTCCGGTTAGTTGAAAATCTACCATTTCATAAATAAGATCAATCTCTGGAAAACTTTCATACGCCAACAGGAAACAATTTCTTATCCCCTTCTTCACTGTAAGTACATTTTCTACATGCGATGAGGGAGGTATTGTACCAAAGTCCAATTTCTTCACCATACATATTTTAAGTGCATTAAAAAATAATGTAAACATGCCTTGGTGAATAACTCCTCGGTCTTAAGGCTTCCTTCTATCTCCTCTACAGGCAACTTGAAGGGATGGTATCGAGTTTCAGCCGAGTTCCCCCTTAAGCTATACGGGGTAGTGAACTTTTCTGTGAGCCCAGCCTGGAATGATTGGTGTTTCGAAGAGGCATACCAAATATTTAGATCGGAGGATATAAGCTGGGAACAGGAAAGCGAATTCTGGTATAATTATCTTTGGAAGCTTGCTGATGAGGTTAGTGGAATCAAGATAATCTGGGAAAAGTAGGAGGGTTGAGAACTTTTCCGGTAACTCTAAGCTAAGGTGTTAAGGGTGGGTTTTTCCTCTAGTTTTGTGCCAATGGGAATGTTAGTACGTCATAGTGAGACCTCAAAGGCAGTGCGAATTAGTTTCGCCATTGTGGTTTATTGAATATGGATAAAATACAATCAAATATCTTATTAAAAAGTTCGCCTAAGTGTCCAGCAAGTGAATTGGGCAAGGTTTTACCGCCTGGCGAGACTGTGCGAAATGTCAAACAGGTGTTGAAACGGAATAACCTGAGGCTAGTTAGGGAGATTTTACGTGTGGATTACCGTCGGTTTGATATTCCAGTCTTTGTCTGTCTGGCTGGGGAAGATAATAATGCCCCCGCCCCAAAATCTATGGGCAAAGGCTACACTCCTGAGCAAGCTGAGGCCAGTGCTCTAATGGAACTCATCGAACGCTTCAGCCATGCCAATTTCCCCCAGCCGCAACACCTCCGGAAAGAGATATATGATGATGTAAAGAATGAGAGCATTCCCTTTGACTATTTTTTCTTTATCCCTAATAAAGAGGCGAAGATACCTGAAGAAAACAAGGCGAAATTTACCGAACTCCCCTTTTCCTGGGTTCCAGCATATAGTTTGCAGCAAAAAAGAGATTTTCTAATCCCTTATGAATGGTTTGCGGATATCGAGGGAACCAATGGTCTATCCGCCGGCAACACTTTGGAGGAAGCCATCTTGCAAGGTCTCTGCGAAGTAGTGGAAAGGCATGTCTCTTCAATAGTCACTATAAAACAGAAACCTGCCCCCACCATTGACCTAGCTACTGTAAAAGACCCAGTGGCCAAGGATTTATTAAAGAGATTCCTTTCTAGAGGAATAAGAATGGTGTTCAAAGATTTTAGCTTGGATACTGGGATTCCAACTGTGGGTGGGATCGCCCTTGATCCTTCAAGTTTCCCTAATAGTGAAATTGTCTTCTGTGCCGGAACAGCCACCCATCCTGAAAAGGCACTCATCAGGGTTCTCACTGAGATCCAGCAAATGGCTATAGATAATTTCCAACGGGACTACTATACCGGAGGTATTCTGCCCAAATTCAGGACGATACAGGAGGCTAGCTATCTATTAAATGAAGGTGATCTTGTCCCTATCGATTCCCTTCCCAATGTTTCAGAAAGTGACATGGAACTGGAGATAGAAAGGTGTACCACAGCTTTGGCCGCGATAGGCTATGAGCCACTGGTTATCAACATCACTCACCCCACCCTAAAAATTCCCGGTGTGTTTGTGATCATCCCCGGTTCCGAGCAGTATGAAAATTTATTTTGTGATTTGAATACCTTCTACTATATCGGCCGCCGTTTCCAACATCTAGGCTGTTTCGACTCGGCTATCAGTTGGTATCAGAAGTCAATATCTAAACACCCAGCTTCCTCCTGCCACTCTTATATGCAGATAGCTGATTGTTACAGGTATCTGGGAAAATACCAGGAGGCTATTAATAATTACAAAATTTGTTTCCAGTATGAACCCGATAAGGTGATGCAGATATCAATCTATAATTCAGTATTTAAATGCGTTGAAAAATTAAAGGCAGAGGTTCCCTGACATCTCAATTAACTTGGTGTATATGTTTAATCAGCTCTCCCCTTTACTAATCAGGGAAGGAGTCCCGGAATATTGCTAGGGATGGGATGGTCAATCCTAAAGGGGCTATTCATTTGTTTCTTAGATACGTTATAATACAGATGTCATTCACCAAGAAATAAAGAGGCGGCATTTGTGAAGTTCGCACGAGTAAGTAGAGAGAAAGGTTGCATAGATTGTAGGTTTTGCCAATATTTGGTGAGCTGCCCAGAAGAGTATTTTGTAAATTGGCCAATGGAAGGTTCTGAATGCATAGGTTGTGAAATATGTATTAGTGGTTGCCCTACGCAAGCACTTAGAATGGAAGAAATAGAGGAGGAGCGAGATACAGTTAATATCTCCGTCGATGGCAGTGCACATGAGGTGCCCTCAGGCATTAGTGTCTTAAGGGTATTGGAGATATTAGGTTACAAAGTTTCGCGATTCTACGGCGGTGGTGTTGTAAACCGGATGTGTAATAGCGGTGCCTGTTACAATTGCTGTGTAGTGATGGACGGTCAACTCAAAAGAAGTTGCGTGACTCCAGTAGAGAAGGGTATGGAAATAATCACCGATAAGGATATGATAGAGCGCTACGAGCCGCTTCAGCTTGTTTCTCAAATCTCCGCCTACTTACATCCAGGTGTTTCATGTTTCACCAATGGCTGCAATTTTGCCTGTTCTTGGTGCCATAACTGGAATATAACTTTCTCCTCAGTTGGGGACCCGCTTACACCCAGGCAATTCGCCGAGATTATAAGCCGAGGTAGAGGAAATTATTCTATGCTTGGCATTTCCGGTGGCGAACCAACATTAAACAGAAGATGGCTTATAGGTTTTCTAAAAGAGCTAAGCCATGGGAATAAGAAATTGTCAATACAAGTGGATACAAATGCATCTATACTGACCAAAGATTATATAGATGAACTTTATTATTCTGGGATGACACATATTTCCCCAGATATAAAGGCACATAGTGTTGAGGCTTTTATGAGCGTAACCGGGGTGGAAGACAGGGAGCTTGCCCAGTTCTATCTAAACAGATCTTGGGAAGCTGTGAAGTATATAATCAATGAGTATACCGGGAAGCTTCTTTATGCCGTAGCCATCCCCTATCACCCCCGATTGAACAGCCTTGAGGAAGTCTATAAAATGGGGCAAAAGCTGGCTTCCCTAAATAAGGATATTGATGTGAACTTAGTTGAGTACCATCCTGCATTTAGGGCAAGGGAAATGACCTTAGCACCAAAGGGAATGGTTCGAAAGGCAGTGGAGTTACTTCATGATGCAGGGCTAAACAATGTATGGCTTCAGGGATTGGAGGATGCTCCCAGCCCCGTAGATCCTGAAGAGCTTGTAGGTTCTCTAATTTTGAAAAGAGGTCAGAATCGAATATAGCGAAGAACTAGGCGGTTGTGGACAAGGGGCCCCAGGATCCAGACAGGGGCCGCCCTCGAGACAACCATTCAGGGGATGATAGATGCGTATCTGGAGTTCATTAGCGCGCTACCGTAGCCTTCGGGCTCCCAAGTATTTGAGGGTGCCGATACTGGCCGGGGTATTGCTCACTCTTTGTATGGCGTTTTTGATATTCACGGGGCTTTCTCGTGGCTAGGCAGTTGCGAAAGTAGGTCGAACCCCCACTTCACCCCAAAGGTGTGAATAACTGGCATGCCAGTTATAGCTTCGAGGTTTCGCAACTGCCTTTATCTACTTAAGAAGGGCCTCCCTGATGAGATGCCGGGCCATTCTTCTCTTGCACTCTGCGGGCTCGATCCCGGTGCCCGACATTGCCGCGGAGAGCCCCCTGGCCCACTTTGAACCCGCTGCGAGCATGTCCAGGTACTCCTCCTCGGCCATGCCAGGTGGTATTTCAGCAATCTGGCCCGGGTTTCTCCCGGTGAGCTTTGAGAAGAGCCTGTAGGGGATCGGGCCGAGTGGTGTGAGGACCGGGATGAGGTCCACCAGGCTGTCGAAGAGGGAACGCTGCCCCTTCGCCTGCTCCCCAGCGATGTATCCTGCCTGCTCAGTTGCTAAACAAACTGGCTTATCGTGCAATCGCGATCCAAGTCCATCAAGCCTGTGACGCACTGTGGCGCACTAGTCTCAAACAGCCAGAAATGCGCTACCCCTTAGTTTCCCAATCAATCATCCCTGAAAAGGGAAAGAACACGGCTAATTATGACAATGAGAAAGCCTAACCCAAAAGCTATTTCGAAATAGTATAGCAAGGCCCCACCCACAGACGCGGGATCGAAACCCGAACCCATGGTAGTAATAACACCGATGCTATGACGGAGGCTTTGCGTGATAGTCTCAAAGGGGGGATAGAAATTACCATATCTGAAGAGAAATGATAATAGCCCGAATATTAGCCATAGTTCAAGATAGTTGATCACAGCCAACACAAGGCTTCTGACTGGAGCGACTACTTCGACTTTCCTTCTCAAGAAAATGTTGAACCACGATTGGGATATGTCCAACAGCCGCCAGACCAGAATTGCGCTAATAACTGTAAGGGCAACTAAAGAAAACGACTGGATCGTAGCTACTAAACAAGCAAGGAATATAAGAAAAAAGCACCATATCAAGACATAGATGTCGACGGCAACAGGTGATGGCTCCCATGATTTGTGAAAAAGACGAACTAGCCGTGCAACGATTGTTAGGGGAGATACGCATTTGAAAATTTTGAAAACCACGGTCAGCAAGGGTACTATGCAGCCATTTTCTTGTCCCACGCGCCACCTCTTCAAGATTCTCTTTGTCACGGCGGCCTCCTCGTTTCGTTGCGTATAGCGATTATAAGCCTAATGGACTGGAGCGCCAAGGGGTAACATTATGACGGAATGTGCAGTACCCGAGGGGGACTGAAAATCCAGGCATTCCACAAACCTATCTCAAAAGCTGGTATGAGTGACATGATTGTCCGCCTTGTGGTTCATT
>Ga0209979_1002014_pt1 | contig 20371 bp, 16 predicted proteins | sample AnhtaG_FD_183114 | JGI IMG/M metagenome (GOLD analysis project Ga0209979, IMG submission 183114) | Deep subsurface microbial communities from Anholt, Denmark to uncover new lineages of life (NeLLi) - Anholt_01485 metaG (SPAdes) (version 2) | ecosystem: Environmental > Aquatic > Marine > Oceanic...
ATTGTAATACGCCAATTTTAATTTCGGGTATTGGACAAGCAACTGATACCCAAATAGTATTTGAACGGGAGGAACTTACCACTCTGAAAGCTTTAAGGATATGTTCTAATCAAGCTTACAAGATGGCTCATAAAGCCCCAAAAGATATGGATGTAGCCGAATTACACGATGCTTTTGAAATCCTTGAGGCAGTGCAGAGCGAGGATATAGGTTTCTTTCGTAAAGGCGAGGGTGCCAAAGCGGCTCATGAAGGCCAAACAGAGATTGGAGGTAAAATCCCCATTAATCCTTCAGGGGGATTGAAAGCAAGAGGTCACCCACTTGGGGCTACAGGAGTCGCTCAGGTTGTAGAATTGGTGTGGCAGTTAAGGGGAGATGCGGGTAAACGACAAGTTGATGGCGCTGAAACAGGAATTACATGTAATTTTGGGGGATTTGGCAATAATATCATTTCAATATTGGTAGAGAGAATGTAATTATTTGTAAAAATATGAAATAAACTTTAATTGGATTCTAATTCTGCTATTTCTGTTTTAAAAAGGTTAGCAATCGTAAGCCAATTTTGTTTTGTTTCAAAATCTGATTTACTCTTCTCTGCAAATTTAATACCTGATTCCAATCTATCGATTGCTAACTTAAACTTACCGAGTTCCTTATAGCAAATCCCAAGTTTGATGTGTGTTTGGAATGTATACCATTCTTCTGAGCCTATTTCGATGGCTTTGAGAAACTCATTTTTAGCGTTTTCATAATCTTGGAAGGACATTAAGATTTCACCATAAGTATCGTGATAAATGCCGTTATCAGGATCTTGTTCAATTAGGTTTTGAAGTATTTCAACGGCTTCTTCTTTTCGGTTTAAATATTGTAACCAATAAACTTTGTAAGTAAGAAGTTTTGTATCGTCCGTATATTTTTCGAGCAATTCATTAATAATGTTAAACCCTTCTTCTATATCTCTCTTCTCTTTAAGGATATATGCTACCTTAATCTTGATGTCCTTCTCTTCATCAGGGAATCTTTCGAGCATTTCATCTAAAAATGGTAGTAATTCATCGTATTTGTTAAAATAAATTAACACGCGCTCTTTGGCAACATAGGCGTCAAACTGGTCAGGATTTAAGCTAAGGGCTTCGTTTACTTCTTTGATGTTCTCATCGTAGTTTGTGAATTCTTGAACTAAAAATTTCTTAGAACTATAGGTTTGTACTTCGTGCCATATTAAACCTTTTAACTTGTCATAAGTGTCAATCAACTTCTTCTCTTTTTCAACTTTGTAGGCCAAGTAAGCAATATAACTTGGTAACAATTTCTTTAAAGAAGAACGCTGACCTTCCTGAAAAAGAGAACCACATACTTCGTCTAATATCGCGTCTATTGTGGACTCTAAAGTTGTTGAGTAGGTCTTATCTTTATCCTCTTCGTACAATTTATTTAAGTATGTGAATTTTGTGATATGTTCTTCGACTATAGCGTTCAACATCGTTTCAAGCTTTTCATTAGCCTGGAAATAATATATCTCATCATCATCTTCCTCCAATTTGAAAAATTTAATAGGAAATATCTTTTTATCAATAATTTGCAGGACGTGAAACTCTAACACCACCAATTCCAACCCATATTTTTTAGCAAATTTCTCAGTTGAAATAGAGATGGGATATTGTGATGGATGATTGAGGGATAAATATAGAAGTATTTTGAAAAAATCTTCTTCACTTTTTAAAGATTGCTTGATTCTTTCGTGGGGTAATCTTAAAAGGTTATTGAGAAATCGAAATCTAGTTTCATCTTCAATGATTCTATATTTTTTAAAGAATTTTAGTGTTTTTTTTGTAACTTCTTTAATTCGATTGCTTTCTTCTTCCAAAATCGACTGACGGTCTAAATCATAATCCCTCAGCATTACAGAATATTCAGCTTTACCCAATTGAGTAATTCTATACTCTTTATTTTCTTTTTTTACAATTCCGTCTTCAATTAAGGAGTTCATATTTTTGGATAAAGAAGAATTATTAATTGAAAGGGGTTCATTTAAAAAATCTGCCCATTTACAGAATGTATTATTATATACCATCCAGAGTATCCAATGATCGTAATTTCTTTTCCACAAAATTGCTTTCGGGGGGTAATTTAACTTCCTTTTTTGTCTCGTGGCCTGTGATAGTTCATAAAATCTATCTTGCCCTTTGGTTGTTATCGTATATTGATTAAATTCTCTCTTTTTAATTAATTCTGTTAATAGAAGCTTTTTTAGATAAATTGATAAAGTAGAAGGTTTAATTTCTTTTTTTAAATTAGACCACGTACATACTTTGTTGTTATTGAGCATCCAGAGTATTACTAATTCAAAGTTAATCTTACCAAAGATCGGCTCTATAACCTCTTTAGGGGGGTAATTGATCGGAGAAGACATAGCTTAGGATCATTTAGTTTTTCTTTTTAGCTTCAAGTTATATTGGGTTATGAGTTTATTTATACATTACGGTCTAAAAGAAATATGGAACTCCAATTATAATTATGTAGTATAAACATTTAGTAAACTTAATCCACCGATAATATAAACAATCTTGTAAATCGATTTAATACTAAAGCTTTATATTAAAAAAAAAACCTACATTATAGTAAGAAATATTTCATGTAATTCTTGAAGACTAGCAATGAGTGAAGCAAGCAAAAAATTTAGGTTCAAAATAACTGTTATTGGAGATGGAGCAGTAGGTAAGACATCTCTAATCCAAAAGTTCACTAATGATAATTTTAAAGAGGATTACATCAAAACCATTGGAGCTCAATTTTCTATATTTGATAAAAAAATCGATGGAGATAAAATAAAGTTATTATTCTGGGACATCGCTGGTCAAGACGCTTTTAATTTTTTAAGACCTTCATTTTTTAAAAACAGTGTTGCTGCAATAATTGTGTATACACTTGAAGAAAATGAACTTGGGGAAGAAAGTTTTAAAAACATTCATAATTGGGATGTAGATATTAAAAAATATTGCGGAGATATTCCTGTAGTAATTTTTGGAAATAAAATAGATTTGATAAATGAGAAGCAGTTAGATACATCAGCTGTCGAAAAAGTTGTTAAAGAAAATAACTACTTGGGATATTTCATTACTTCAGCAAAAACAGGGCATGGGGTAATTGATGCATTTGATGCGATTATCGACGAGCTATATGTTAAATATAAAGACTTGCCCGTTTAGAAGAACTTTTTTATCAAATTTCATGGGTTATTTTTCTAAGTAATTAGGAACGAAATCAAAATGTTCTTCTACTAACGCTCTCGCCTTTTTAAATCTACTAACTTCATACAATCCGCCAAAATGAGACTTGAATTTATCAATGAACTCAGAATTGAACTTCTTAAGTCCATAACGCAAAGATTTAGATGATTTTGTTGTAACTAAAACAGAAGCAACTGGAAAATTCTTATTGTGTTGAATTAAAAGGACTGCTCGGTCCATCTTGATTTCCCGTACTTCCCCTTTCTTTAATAATTCATCTAAAATGCTACCCACTGCTTGGAGTACCATAGTAAAGACATTTTCGTCTATAGCTTTCAATTTTGCCCAATCGTGTTTAAATAATCCTATGCCCGCATTCGTCTCAACAACTAAAAGTCGATAAGCTTTAAATGGAAGGATATAAATGATTTTAGGCTCTTTCCATATAACTATTATTGTAAATAATGCTCCTAAGCTATGAGTTATAAAACCTAATGAATTGAAAATTTTAATAAAAGTTCCTAAAAAATACAGCGTTGCCGTTACAAATGAAAATAGAATACTGCCAAACAACAAAAAGTTGACAAGTTGTTTTAGTTCACTCGGAGCTCTTTTCCAAGTGAGAAAACTCCAACTAAAATAGGTAATTACGTAATAAAAGAGGAAAATAATCTGAACAATTCTAAGAGCGCCAACAATATGGACGCCATAACCAGGTATAATTAGCATACCTCCAGGCGTAATATATAAGTATAGCATTATAATCTCAATTAAAAGCACAATCGTAATATTAACTGAACTCACGCGTTCTTTTTTAATTAGGTCTATGAATATAAAAAGACAGGGAACGCCAATTATTTGTGGAATAATCGCAAGAGTCATTAGTAGGGGTGAATAAAAAAGATGCGAGGCTGCGTCTAAAGCCCAAAAAAAAGATTGTAATAACCAATTTGCTGAAAATAAATACACTAATCGATTTTTTCTTTTTTTCGCGTAAGAAAATGAAAGCAAAAATCCAATAATGTTCAACACACCTGCTACTGATGCAGATGTTACTAATAAGATATTATCAAAACTAATCATTTTCACCTTCTTTCAATCAAGTTTTTGTTTATATAATTTCACTTTTATAACTTGGGACAAAACCGAATACCTGTTCAACTATTTTTGAACCCTCGACGAAATCACTAACTTTTCGTGAATCTTCTAAAGTCTTTTGAAATTGTGTAACAAATTCTTCGTTAAATCTCTTTAATCCATATCTCAACGATTTCGAAGATTTAGAGGCGATTAAAACAGATGCAATAGAATTCTCGTTGTTGTGGTTGATAAGAATTACAGCTCGATCCATTTGGATTTCTTGGACATCACCTTTTTTTAAGATATCATCTAGAACACTTCCAATAGCTTGGATCATCATAGTAAAGATATTTTCCTCAACTTCTCCTGCTTTTGCCCAATCATATTTAAACAAGGCCACGCTTGCTATCGTGTCAACTACTAAAATACGATAAGCCTTAAAAGGCAAGATATAAATAATTCTGGGATCTTTTAAGATAACCAAAATAGTGATGAACGCTCCAATTCCATTAACAAAGAACCCTATAGCATTAAATACTTTTATAAGTGAGCCTATTGCATATAGTACCCCTGTTACAATTGAAAAAATAGTGCTGCCAAATAGCAAATAACTTGTTAAGCGTTTTAAATCCGCAGGAGCCTTACGCCAGGTTTGAAAACTCCATAAAACATAAAAAATCATGAAGTAGAAGAGGTAGATAATTTGCACTATACGAAGTATGCCTTTATTATGAATGCCATATCCAGGAATGATTTCCCAATTATTTGGTACGTAAAAAGTGACAAGAAAAACTAAAGCTTCGATAATCATAAGTATTGAAAATTTAACTGGACTAACATGCTCTTTTGTGCTAAGTTCGATAAAAATGATAATACATGGAACTCCTATCAGTTGTGGAACAATTGCTAAGGCCATTAGTGGTATTGAGTAAAGATAATGAGCTGCAGCATCCATAAACCAAAAAACAGCATACATTAACCACATTGCGGAAAATAAGAAAATAAGCCGATTTTTATTTTTAAAAGCATAAATGAATGTAATCGTACCTCCAATTGCTACTAATGTCCCCGTTATTAAGGTCGATAATACGAGCAGTAAATTTTCAATACTCATTATAAATTTTTTTTATATTTTTTGGCGCTTTACTAATCATTGTTCTTAAGGAAAGAACTTTGCGAGGACTTAAAACATAACTGATCTCTAATTAAATAAATATTGTTTTATTCCTATTTAAAAGATTATTCATTATTGTAAATATTTCCTTTAAAATGTCGCAAATCATTAAAAAATTTCAATGAATATATCCAGAAAAAGATATAAAATGTATGTTTTGGGTTATTTTTTTTTTATTTTTTTTGTTATTTAACGAAAAGAACAGCTCTATTCTATTATTATTAAACAGTCCAGCTCTGATTCAAAACTCCAATTAAATTACATTTTTGTAAACTAAATATGTAAATTAGGTAATTATTAACAAAACATGAAACAGAAGAGAGTGAAATATTATAACACTAACGATGCAAAAAGGAATAGATGAAAACTACATTGATGTTATATTACTAGAGAAAAAAAGAAGGAGAAAATTGTTGAGAATCTGTAAGGAAAGGCAATCGCGATTTTCCTGGACTCCAAGTATGAAGTTCAATGAATGTAATCATTCTATCTTTAGATTTTATCCCGCAAAGGACATGATTATATATGGAAGATGTTACAATTTCTCATGTTTGGGCTAATTGAGAGTGAGGGCGAAATCACCTCAAATACGTTAAAATCCATAAAGTCTCTAAGACTCTAATCAAAATTTAATTTTCAAAACTAAATATGTACTGATGTTAATATCATATTAACGAATACGAAAAGAATAAGTGAGTATATTATGTATGCTCTAAATGCTGAAAATGAAGTAGTCACTATTTGGCTACCACTTCTAAGGGCGAGGTTAATAAGGGTTGAGGGCGAAGTTAACTCTATTAATTTTACACGCTTGTTTTTTTCTATTCGTGCCAATTAGAATGTGAATTGAATTTTTTTTATTTCCCAGCTTAATATTTCTAAATAATGTCATATTATATGTCATTAAGTTTATAGAAATTATAAATTACAGATGAGATTAGTGAATAGTGAAGAGAATATCATTTGGCACAAATGTAGAAATTGTGGATTGTTGCAACATAACACTCATATAAGATGTTTAAGATGTAAGAACGATGATTTTGAGATTATTGAAGCTTCAGGCACATGCAAACTGCTCACTTATACCATCTTAAAAGCTCCCCCTGCTGAATTTCGAGATAAGGCGTCCTATGCTCTTGGAGTTGTGGAATTTGAAAATGGGGTAAAAGGACTCGGTCAATTAACAACTCAAAATAATTTACACACAGGAATGACATTAAAACCAATTTATCGAAAAATTTGCGAAAACTTAGACGGAAAGGAAGTAAATTCTTATGTGTTTGAACCAGTTTAATTAGGTAATTAGTTCTTAGGAGGAAATAAGATGTTTACAAATGAAGAACTTGATAAAATTGAAAATAAAAGGAAAGAGTGGGAAGAACAAACCTTAAATAAGTTTACTGAAAGAGGAGAGAGGAAAGATAACTATGAAACTCCTTCAGGAATTCCTTTGAAACCTGTATATGGACCTGAAGATATTCAGAATCTTAAATATTTAGAGGATCTTGGATTTCCTGGAACTCCTCCTTTTACGAGGGGAGTGTATCCAAATATGTACCGTGGTCGTATTTGGACTATGCGACAATACGGGGGTTTTGCAGATGCTACTAAAACGAATGAAAGATTTAAATATTTAATATCGCAAGGCCAAAAAGGTCTTTCAATTGCATTCGATTTACCAACCCAGATGGGATATAATAGCAATCATAATATTTGTTTAGGGGAAGTAGGAAGAGTTGGTGTAACAGTTAATTCATTGAGAGATTTTGAACAAGTATTCGAAGGAATTCCTTTGGATAAGGTTTCAACCAGTATGACTATAAATGCTCCTACTTCAGTTTTATTGGCAATGTATATTGCCGTAGGTGAGAAACAAGGAGTAAATCCAGAAAAATTGACTGGTACTGTTCAAAATGACATTCTAAAGGAATATGTTGCAAGGGGCACTTATATTTTTCCTCCAAAACCTTCTTTAAGATTAGTGGCAGATGTAATTGAATATTGTTCAAAAAACTTACCTCGTTTTAATACAATTAGTATTAGTGGGTATCATATGCGCGAGGCAGGGTGTAACGCTATCCATGAAATTGCGTTCACATTAGCGGATGGAATCGCCTATGTTGAAGAAGTACTTAATAGAGGTGTGGACATTGATGATTTTGCAACACGATTATCCTTCTTTTTTACTACTCATAACAACTTTTTTGAAGAGATTGCTAAGTTGAGAGCTGCTAGAAAGCTTTGGGCAAAAATTATGAAAGAACGGTTTCACGCTAAGAATCCAAATTCTTTAAGACTGCGATTTCACACACAAACTGCTGGAGTTACACTAACAGCTCAACAGCCTAATGTTAACATTGTAAGAGTAGCTCTTCAAGCTCTTGCGGCAATATTAGGTGGGACGCAATCACTCCATACTTGCGGTGCGGATGAAGCTTTAGCTATCCCAACGGAAGATTCTGTAAGGTTATCGTTACGAACTCAACAGGTACTAGCGTATGAATCGGGGGTCACTGATGTTGTAGATCCTCTTGGAGGATCGTATTACGTCGAGTATCTTACTTCACAGCTGGAAAAAAAAGCCTTAGAGTATATTGAAAGAATAGATAAGATGGGTGGTATAACTAAAGCGATTGAAACGGCTTTTATTCAACGAGAAATCCAAAATAATGCTTATAACGAACAAATAAAAATTGAAAATGGTATCAACAGTATCATTGGTGTAAACACATATTGTACTGATGAAGAATGTAAAATTGATACGTTTAAACATGATAAAGGCGAAGAAGAAAGGATTATTAAGAGTCTAATCAAATTAAAAACAGAACGAAACGAAGAAACTGTTAAAGCAAAACTAACGAAACTAAAACAAGTTGCATTGAATGGCGATAATATTATGCCAATAATGATCGAAACGGTGAAAACTTATGCTACAATTCAGGAAATTTGTGATGTGTTAAGAGAAGTCTTTGGAGAATATGATAGTCCTCAAGTCTTTTGAGTTTTTTTCATATAATATTCCGATATTTTTGGTAATAAGGGAATAACTTCCATAGGATCTCCAAAAATCGGAACTTTTTTTGCCGCTAATATTTTTGAAACACGCCTTCTTTCTTCTGGTGTATGCGTTCTTTGAATTATAGGGATTAGTGGTTTATTGTATTTATGCCCAAGACACAAGGTTTCGATAATAATTTCTTCAAAATTTTGTATTGGAGTAAAGAAATATCTCGAGTCAAAATAATAACTCGGTAAATCCATTACTAAACAATCTATCTTTTTATCGGATAAAGCGATGTCTATGATCTTTTTTATGCTATCACCTTGAAATAATTGAGCAGCAGCGTCTAAAGGATTCTTTGAACTTGTACCTCGTATAAAAAATTGCTCATCTAATTTTTTTTGAATTTCAGGACTGAAATTTGGGATATTTAGTCCCGCTTCTTGCAATAAATCTACTAATACTACACCGTATCCGCCGCTAATACTAAATACTGCAACATTCTCAATCTTTTTAATTCCATAACAATCGATGAGATTCGCAATATGAAGTAACTGCTCCAAAGTGTTAACTTCCATGATTGGATTCTGTTTAAAAACCGATTTCCATATTTTAGTATTACCAGCAATTGATGCTGTATGAGTTTTTGCTGCTTTAGATCCAATTTCAGATTTCCCACCTTTTAATAAAGCAATTGGCTTTGTTGTTCTTGCAATTACGCTCATTAAATCGTGTCCTCGTCCTTCTTTTATCCCCTCAATATAACATAGTATAATATCAGTCTCTGGGTCGTTGTCAAAAAATGAAATAAGGTCAACAACATCTAAATCAGTCCCATTTCCAAATGAAAATACTTTAGAAAAGTTAAATCCTAATTCTTTTGCGGTGTAAATAGCAATATTACAAATGCCACCCGACTGAGCTACGAATCCAATGTTTCCAGCTTCTGTGGGGAATTTTCCTCGCCATTGTATTCCCATTTTTGGATAAAAGAGCCCCATTCCATTAGGACCTAAAAACCTAACGACATTATTTGCTTTTTTTAGTAATTCTAACTCTAACTTGATACCTTCCTTTGTTCCTGCATCAGAAAATTCCGCTGTGAAAATGCTTACTAACTTAACTTTCTTTACGACGCAATCGTCAATAATATCTAAGATTTTGTCTTTAGGCACCGTTATGAATGCAAAATCAACCTCTCCGGGAATATCTTTTACTGAAGGATAAATATTTTCAGATGGAAAACCGGAGATTTCATTGATTGAGGGATTTACAGCGTATATCGGACCTTTAAATGTAGCAAAATGATTTCTTAAAAAGAAGAAATTTCTTTTTTTGGAGGTTCCAATTACAGCCATGGATTTAATGTCGTTAATGAACGATAATTCTTTTACGTTTAAGTGAGAAGACTTAGAAGGTGTCATTAAAAGTATAAAATTAAACATGAATTTAATAGTTTATAAACCAATATGACGTAAAAAAGATAATTTTTAAAAAAGATTAAAAAAGCTATTCAATTAGAGTGGTTTAAATCTCTTATTATTATTTTTAGAAGTTGCAATAATATGGAAGGATGGAAAGACCAATTTAATTACGATCCATTGGTTCCTCTTATTTCGAGTAAAAATAAGGCAATTGTATATTTCACTAAACGAGATCTTCTAGAAAAAGAAGTTGAACCACCTGAAATATTATGGAATTTACCCCCAGCTACCAAGATTATTAAAAAACAACAGGAAGATGGATATTGGAGGTATTCTGCTTGGAAATCTAAGTTAAACGAGCCAGAAAACTATAATCTTCTTGAAACATATAGACAATTAGGATTTCTAGTTGAAAAATATAGTTTTACAAAAGAACATAATGCTATAAAAAAAGCTGCTGAATATATTTTCTCTTGTCAAACGGATGAGGGAGATATTAGGGGATTTTATGGCACTCAATTCAGCCCCAATTATACAGCAGCAATAACTGAATTATTAATCAAAGCAAGATTTGGGAAGGATCGGCGTACTGAAAATATTCTTGAATGGTTATTATCCATGCGGCAAGAAGACGGGGGATGGGCTATTGCAATGCGAACAAATAAAGCTAAATACTTAGAAGTAGTAAATAACTCTATTTCCTTTGAACCCAATAGGGAGAAGCCCTTCTCTCATTTGGTAACCGGAATAGTATTGCGAGCGTTCGCTGCTCATTCTAAGTATAGAAATGATGAAGCGGTGAAAGCAGCTGGAGAACTTTTAACTTCACGGTTCTTTAAACCTGATAAATATACCGATCGCAGAGGTGTGGAATATTGGACAAAAGTATCCTTCCCATTTTGGTGGACTGACATTGTATCTTCGCTTGATTCTCTCTCTTATCTTGGCTTCACTACCTCTCATCCGCAAATAAAATTAGCACTTGAGACATTGAGAGATAAGCAATTAGAGAGTGGAATGTGGGACTTGAAATTATTAAAAACTAAAGATCAAGATCTCTCTTTATGGATAAATTTGGCAATCTGTCGAATATTTAAGCGATTCTATTCTTGATTATATTAAGTTATTAATCTACTTTTTCTGCCATGTAAGGTTTTAACGCTTTAATTGCAATAGCGTAAAGTGGAATCACGGAGAGTTCGATAAAAATCGAAATCACGAAAGGAGCAAATGTGCCTATACTTTCATAAGCTAATCCTCCTATTATAGGTCCCAAAACCGCACCTAATAAGCTCAACCACTGTGCAGCTCCAAAAATCTTTCCACGATGAATTTTTGATATACGACTGAGAATATTCTGTAAAATTAAGTTACCGCCCCAGGCAAAAGTCGAATCGAAGAGTAGAAGGATACCAAACATATAACCTGATGTCGAGTTAATTATTAACCCCGTTACTAAAGCACCTAAACCGCTCACAAAAACCATCCCTAGTACAGGATTAATTTTGTCAGCAATTTTACCTAATTTTGGTGCTAATAATAATGAAATAATTTGACTTGGAAAATAGATTAACATAACAAGCGTGGGATCTAGGATGTTTAATTCATCGTTTAAATAACCTTGAAAGAAAGGAAATGCTAACGATTGATTAAAATTGCTGGTCATAAAAGCAATGACTAAAACACTGAAACCGATAAAAAATCCAATTGCTAAATTATTTCTTGATTCTAAAGGTGCCTCAGTTATGACTGGTTCCTTGGAAATAACACTCGTTTCTATTGAGGATGGAAATAAATTAAATATATGCTTGTCAAATGTTAATTTCTCATCTACTTTGAAATGAAATATAAAACCTCCCAATATATTAGATAGAGCGAATAAAAGTAGTGGGGAGTAGACCAAAAAGAGATTCTCAGGTACAAAAATATTAGACAAGCTAAAAATCGTAATACTAATAATTGATCCAACTAAATTTCCTTTTCCTATCATTCCTCCACGTTTTCCAAAAGCAAACGAACGGTTAGTTTTATTTGATTTCTCGGAAATTAATGTATCTAATGGAGTCCAAAAAAACCCAACAAAAAATCCTAAAATAAACATACCAGCAGTAAACAACAATAAAGACGATAGAAGAATTCCTATATACATTAGAATATAGCAAGTTGCACGACCAAAACTTCCAATTAGGATTAAAAGTTTCTTTGAAACGCGGTCAGTCAAAAAACCTACAAGAGGAGCACTAAGTAAACCCCCGATCATTTGTATTGAAAAAGCAAAGCCTAATTCCGTTGGTGAAGCTTCCAATAATTGATTTATGACATGAGGGATCAAAAATGAAAAGAAGAAGAACCCCATACTATTCCAAAAGATAATTCTTATCATTGGTATAAAATCTGGAGTCATTTTCACATCATTTTCACCCTCTTGTCCATTAACCTTGAAGCTATCTAATTCTTGCTCCTTTGGGGTGCTAATCATATCAGAACGATTTTTAGCGTCAGGATTTTTTGACAGTTAATAAAACACCTTTTGCACAATTATACTAGAAAAAGAGCCATATCCTAAATAGTTCATCATTTCAGCACAAATTAGAATCTTATCGATTATAGGGAATAACCTTTTTTTTATAGAAATACTATACTAATTTTATTACAATTTGATTTATGAAAAAAAAAGTGAAAATTCAAATGTTAACTACAGAACACATTAAAGAAATATTAAATGATTATACGATAAATCTTAGATTCCATGCCCGTGGAGGACAAGGAGGTGTAACTGCTTCAAATCTCTGCGTGGAAGCTTTCTATGGTTACGGCGTGTGCCAACCTAAGTTTGGTGCGGAACGTATGGGAAGTCCAACTGAAAGCTATGTTCGATTATCTGCGAACGCTGATCTAGTTAGATCAAACGAACAAGTGTATGGACCTCACTTTGTTTCGGTTTTAGATCCATCGTTATTGACAGAAGTTGATGTAACTGCCGGTATACCGAGAGGAGGCTGGCTAATAGTGAATACAGAAATGGATCAATTAACAATTCAAGATACAGTTAAACGTAAAGACATAAATATTGCGACCATCGATGCGACTCGAATCGCTCTCGATGTTTTAGGAAGAAACATTACGAACACCATTATATTGGGAGCTTTAATTCGTATATCTCACATCTTTACTCTTGAAGAATTATCTGACGCTATAATGAAGCGATTTAAAGGAGAGGTTGCTGGAAAAAATGTTCAGGCGATTAAACAAGCAATTGAAGAAACATGTATTTATGATATGGGAATCGAACCAGATTTCACTGTTGACAGCAAAATACCGTGGCAACAGGTATCTCTAGGGCTACCCGGATACAAAGATTTAGATAAGGGTGGTGTTTGGTATTGCGATGAAGATGTGATCCCTGTTGGAAGCGACCAAGTAAATACTGGGTCTTGGGGAGAATATGAGATATTATGGGATGAAGAAACATGCACTAATTGTGCGCAGTGCTGGTTTATTTGCCCTGATTTTGCCACTGTTAGAAAATTAGGCGATGACGGAAAATACCACATGTCTGGAATTGACGTTCTCCATTGCAAAGCGTGTCAAAATTGTCTTAATATCTGTCCCGTCCAAGCAATAAGTAAACGAGAAAAACAAGGTCCTGCTGCTTGTGCAATACCAGAAGAAGAAGGAGGTAATTAAAATGTCAATAGAACCAATGAAAATATTCTTTAAGGAGATAAAAGAACCAATTGAAACTGCGATGATCGGTAATTACGCCGTAGCGGGAGGCGTCACTCAGACGGATCCCGATGTTGTATGTGCATTCCCGATTACACCCCAAACACAATCAGTGGAGGGGTTATCAGATGTTGTCCATCAAGGAAGGCTGAAAGCTGCATTTGTTAATGTCGAATCTGAATTAGCTGCTATGAGTTATTCAACTGCTGCATGTGCAGCGGGTGCAAGAACTTTTACAGCAACAGCATCTCAAGGTTACTTATTAATGTCAGAAGCTCTACCTATGCCTGTAGGTTGGCGTCTCCCACTAACGATGTTGATCTCCGCTCGGGCTTTCAACTCCCCAAATATATCTATCTGGAATAGCTGGGAATATGTAATTACCGATTATGGGTGGAACTGTATTGTTTCAGAAAATGTTCAAGAAACATACGATGCTTCTATTTTATCTGTGATGATATCTGACAATTCTTTATTTCCAACTATGTTTGTTCACGATGGTTTCATAATTTCTCATTCTGTTCAGAAATTATGGTTAACTCCCGATGAGATCGTGCGTAATTTAACCCCAAAAAAACCTCGACATACAATCACACCTGAACGTCCAGGAGTATGGGGTGGACTTGTTACCCCAGGCTTTTTTATGGAGGGAAGAATGGGTCTTGATGTCGCCAAAAAATCTGTGTTAAATATAATGCAAAAGTCTTTTGATGAATTCGGAAAAGCAACCGGTCGCCATTATAACTTAATTGAGACTTATAACTTAGATAATTCCTCAAAAACAGCGTTCATTACTATGGGTTCGATGTGTGGAAACATCATTAGTTGGATGACTAAAAATAAAGACATAGGATTAATTAAAATTAGAGCATACAGACCTTTTCCTTACGAAGAATTACAAAAGATTGTCCAAGAGCACAATATTGAAAAATTAATCATCTTAGAGAAGTCAGATGCTCTGAATAATCTTCTTCCACCATTTTCAACCTCGATAGCAACAGCATTATATCCCCTTAATACTATATTTAGAAGTTATATAGTTGGCTTAGGTGGAAGAGATGTCACACGAGACGAATTTGATATCACTAAAAGGAAGATGAAATCAGTGAACGACATGAAAGGGCAACTCTATACCTATCTAGGTGTTAGAGAAAGCAAAGACAAAATACATGAGGTGGATATATAAAATGTCTAAACCAGAGCGAAATGTAATCGTATTTGAAGATATTCTTGCAAGAGTTGAAAAATCTAATGTATTGTTTCTTAACTACGATAACGAAGCTTTTATGAATACAGGTATTCAGGAATCGGGAGCAACTCCACCTTACGCTTCAACAACGACTGGTCCAGGGGGTGAAAAAATACCTGGAAAAATCGGTGTTAAGCAAGATTTGGTCACTCCTTTTGCTTTCTTTGGAACAAAATCTCTATTTTTAGCCACTGCTAATCCTGCTTACCCCGCAGATTTCATGGGAAAAATTGCTGATGCATTAAAATCAAATGGATCTGCTTTCGTTCAATCCTATTCAGATTGCATGAGAGGATGGCGTCATGATGCTGGTGATGCGGCAAGTATTTCAAAACTAGCTACTGATTGCGGATATTGGCCTCTTTATACGATAAGAGTTAAAGATGGAATGCCTACCTTTTCTTATTATCGCGGATTAGATATCGATAAAGAAAAGTTTGTAGAATATCTTAAGTCAATGGGTAAATTTAAACACTTGTTTAAACCAAGATTTATGGAAAAAGAGATTGACGAGATAATTTATTTTACAGAACAACGAAATCTCAAATTAAAAGGGCTGATTGAACAATTTGGAGCTGAGAAACCTGTGGACTTCTATAAAGTTAATCGAAGGACATTAAAACCTCAAACTCATCTGCACCCCGGACATGGACTTTGTCCTGGATGTGGGGCTGGAATGGTATTAAATCAAATGGCGACTGTAGCCTCTGCTATCGCTGGAAACAATATTATATATGTTAATAATACTAGTTGTGTTGAGGTTTCTACTTCCAAAGATTTTGTTGGGTCATGGAAAGTTCCTTGGGTTCACCATCTATTTGAATCAGGTGCAACTGTTGCAGATGCAATAAGCACAACCTATAAGATCTTAAAAGCTAAAGGATTGTACAAAGGTGAAGTTCCATATGTTATCCACATTGGTGGGGACGGATCAACCTACGACATAGGGTTCCAATTCCTTAAAGCCGCTCTTATACGAACAAGCTCTTTCGTCGAAATGAATGAATACTTGATGAACCAAAAATAATTTATTCCTATTTTTTATTCTTATTTTTTTTAAAGTCAGAAAGGTTTTGAAGTAATACGCTAATCTTCTTATTATAACTATTTTATAAAAATTAGTAAAGTGTTTAAAATGAGTCTTCAAGAGTGCTTGGCAAGACGTAAAGATTGCTCGGGGGAAGGGCGGGTGTTGAACTTATCAGTTATTAAAGAAGTGTGTAATTCTACAGTTCAAGCAGGACCTTCAAATTCTTTATTTGTTGTATTACCTGATGGGGAAGACTACTCTGGAGGAATCTATAAATATAATAACGATGGTATGGTTCGATTAACTGATAGAGAAAAAACAAATTTTACTATGGAAATTTATCCCGAATTGGTTTCGAAGGAACCTATTGAATTCGAGGATTTAATTCGGGTAGGGATTACATGGCAATATCTCTCGTTAAAAGCGGATAGTATAGGGCTTGGTGTATCACAAAGAGCAAGTAAACCTAAAAAGTATAACAAGCTCGTTAACAATGTAATGAATCAAAATCATGCCTTCTTATATTCGGTAGCAGTTAGAGAGAGAGATAGAGCTGCATTAGTAGAAGATACTGCAGAACCCCTTCAAAAAAAAGTAGAAGAGGGTACGATCTTACTCGACACTCCAGCATGCTACAAGGATCGCGCAATTTATGAGAATAAATATAGGGGTGTTCCACTAGACGATGCTATTTTTAATCGAGTTGATGAAAAGACACCAGACCATACAAACCTGCACCAAATTTCTCAACTGCTTTGGGCCTGTCAAGGAGAAAACGATCATGCGACTCATGGAAACCGTGATGCTCTAGAAAAAAATGGTTACGGTCGTGTGCATGCATCGGGATGTGCAGGGTATGCAGTCTATCCATTAGTATACTTAAACAATCTTGCTGATGTTTCAAAAGGATCGTATTTTTATAATCCCGTCGGGTATTCTGGATTAAATAGGTGGATTAAGGTTAATGGAACTATAACTTACGATCATTTTCTACAAAAATTTAGCTCTGAGACTTCAAGCACTGAGATTGAAAAGGAGTTTGATACTAATTATTCTAATTATGCCATATTATTATGTATCGATCGAAAAAAGCCTTGCGCGGGATTAATGCACAGAGTTATGAATCTTAAATATTGGGCCGAAGTCGAAGCGGGTATGGCGTTAGCAGGACTACAATTACAGGCAAATGCTCAAGGTTTGAAATGGAAAAAGAAAATATTATCAAATCCAGACGATTCAAAATATAGAAAATTGTTCAATCTCGATTCTGTTGAACAGTTGATAAACATTACGGCAAATAATTTGGTAAATCGTGCAAATAATGAGCGGGTATCCCTTGAAGGAAATTTAGTACCAATTGCATTATTTCATTTACTTGAGGGATAAAATTGGATCTTATACTTGTCGGTGCCTTATTATCTATAATTAATGTGGTTTTATCAATACTAATAGCCTTGATTATCATTAATAAGCTTTACATTTCAAAGAAATTCTCTAAAGAAAAAGACTTTCACTTTTATAACGACTTATTTTCATGGGAAGTATTCTTTTTTATTATAGCCATTGATAATCTTATGAAAATCTTCTCAGTTTCTTTATCGATAGATATCGTTACTTCCGATTTTCTACTAAGAATAAGGATTTTACTGTTATTTTTTCCTTTTTGGAACAAAATCATACATTTGGAGAAAATAATGAATAAAATTACTTATAAAAGGCATTATCTTGCGGGAATCATCCCATTTATTATAATACTTCTTTTAAGTTTCACAGGTTTGCCAAACATAATACTGATATATCTTTTGATTATCATGTCGTTCATTCCTTACTTATTTTTCCTTATATTTTTAAAAAATACAGGGACGCCAAAACTGAGATCATTGAAAGTGATCTTAGGCGTAATTTTAATTGGATTGGGGAGCATTTTAAAACCAGAAATGTTTTTGATAGAACTGATTAATATTACTTCGCCCATAATCTTATTAATAGGAACTGTGCTTGTTTTCGATAGTTTCCGTAAATTAATTGCTTAATACAATACTGCATCAGTGAAATGGACCGATAAGTCCAACTTCTCTCAACATGAGTAATATTTTTTAACATACTATTATTCTACTCCCTAATAATCAACTTCATTTTCAATAAATAATTTATAAAAAGAAGGATGGTATTATCAAAACGAGAAAGAGTTTTTAAAGCTCTCGAGCTTGATGGCGAACCTGACATGGTTCCCATACATTATTTTGGATTTGAACAGACCGGGAGTTCGTTCCAAGCTTATAAAGAATCAGGAGAAATGGATAAACATCGCACTTATGTAGAAAATAAATACTCTAATATTAAGCATTATATCACGGAGCAACGCTTTTGGAACGTTGATCTCTTTAGGATGGATCCTTTTGGAGAAACCAAAATCAAAGTTCGATATGAAAATGCACCTCCAGAATATCCTAACTGTCGTTTAAATAGAATGGATGGTAGATTGTATAGAACTGAAAAACAAGTAAACACGGGTTTAGAATATGCCTGGTATGTTGGAGGGTATTTTACAACCCCCGAAATCTTACATTCTTATTGGGATCGATACGGAAAGCCAACAGAGTTGATTAACAATAGAGTTAAGTACTCATCTCAAAAATGGGAGCGATTTGTTGAAGCCCTTGAGCCATATTTCTATCCTTTGGTAAATTTACCCATAGATCTCTCTGAATTTTTGATAGGGGGTATTTCGTTTACTCGCTTTGCGTATTACATACGAAAAAATCCCAGTTTTATACATGAAATTATGGATGAATACACTAAAGTTAACATCGAAGTACTAAAACGATTAGCTGAAGTGGGCGTCGATATTGTGATGTTTGGAGATGATCTAGGTTACAAGGAAAATCCTTTTTACTCTTTAGAAGTTTTCCGTAAATTTATCCTTCCATACCATAAAAGAATATATCAGGCATGTAAAAAAAGGGGAATATTCATAATCTTACACTCTTGTGGAAAAATAGATCAATTTTTACCGGATTTAGTTGATGCAGGTTTAAATTGTATTCAATCGTTAGAAGCGACGGCAGGTGTTGATTTATTCGGGTTAAAGGAATCGTTAGGGGATAAATTATGCTTCATGGGAGGGTTAGATTCTTCAGGGATTTTAACATATGGAACTCCTAAAGATGTAGAAGAAAACGTAAGAAATACCATAAAAGGTGCCGGAAAGGGTGGAGGCTACTTTGTAGGACCGAGTCACGACATAATCAACATTCCTTGGGAGAATATTTTAGCAATGAGAGCTGCAATTGAGAAGTATCGTAAATACCCTTTAAAACTTTAAAATTGAGTATATGAATATAATGAATTTAGTAATGCCAATTTCTTGAAAAGGTATTATTGATCTCTTTAAGCAAATCCTTTCGATACTTGTTTTCTAATTCAAATTTTTTAAAGAGCAAAAAGTTATTTAATGTTTCCTTAGTAATTTTATTTTCTCCTTGTCCTTTTAACCAATTAATTGCTTCAAGTATGAAATCACCCTCACGTCCTCCGATAAAATTAGGTAAATATTGGTTTGTGATATATTCCGATCGATAAAAGGTTCGCACATATAATCCTTTAGAATCCAGTTTTTTATAAAGGTGTGAAACATTTTCCGGCGCAGAATCAATTACTAGGTTTTTTCCTGCTTCTTGAATTTTTTTGTAAAGAGGTATCCAATCATTCGAGCCCATGGATGCATTCCCTGCGCCTGGAACCCATTGGATTCCTGTTATGCTGGGTTCCTTCAATAGATAATCTAAATGTGGTAAAGCGTTTGGTCCGTCTAGATGATAGATTGCGTAATCCATGTGGTTAGCTTGCTCTACGAGATCTGGCAACACAAATTCTTTAAACCATTTAGGATTCAGCATCGCACAAAAATCGCTCTGTAACGCATACCATCGCTTTTTACCCCAAACTCCCAACCAACAAGTACACCCATCACAATATTGTTCAATACTTTTCTGTAAATCATCGTACACTCTTAATAATTTCTCTAGAATAATAGATCGGCATGTATCTATAATTTCAGGCTTTCTTTTCATGGTTAGAATTATGTTGGTTGGTCCTAAGAACGATGAAAGTATATCCAAAACACCACCAATATCAGTCATCGATATTAAGTAGTTCTTTCCAGCTCTTTTCGCAGCAGTTTTAGTTATTCTGAGTAATCTCGAATACCATTCGTTGTTTTGATTTAGCTTAATACTTTCCAAGTGTTCTACGATATCTTCTGGTTTTGTTGGAAGACTAAACCATACAGTTCCCGTTTTAAATTGGGGTTTTACTCCAAAGACAGCAGCCATAATTCCTGGGCCATAATTGGGAAAATAAAAAGGAAACGATTCTCCTCCAAAATAGGTTTCTCCTGCTCGTTTTTCATATCCATCCAGTGCATCATCAATGTCCTCATAGTTTTTAGCTAAAGT
>Ga0209979_1002017_pt1 | contig 20358 bp, 22 predicted proteins | sample AnhtaG_FD_183114 | JGI IMG/M metagenome (GOLD analysis project Ga0209979, IMG submission 183114) | Deep subsurface microbial communities from Anholt, Denmark to uncover new lineages of life (NeLLi) - Anholt_01485 metaG (SPAdes) (version 2) | ecosystem: Environmental > Aquatic > Marine > Oceanic...
CATAAGCAACCCCCGGTTTAAGCGGCACCCCATCTGGATATGCGGTGAGCTTGGAGAGGCCGACCATGGCTTCGATACCCTCGCCATAGGTAACGTAGTCTCTGTAGGGACCGTCCTGCCCATATCCGGAGAGGGAGATCATGATGATCCGCGGGTTCGTCTCCTTTAGTACCGGGTAGTCAAGGCCGAAATTCTTCATCACCCTTGGGGCGAAATTTTCGACCACAACATCGCTGATGCGGACTAACCTCAGAAAAACATCGACCCCAAGGGGCTTTGTCAGGTCAAGGGTGATGGCATACTTATTCCTGTTTACCTCGTTGTAATAGGCGAAGCGATTATATGATCTCTCGCCTGTGTCGCCGTCGGGGAAGGAAGCGCCAAAGACGCCGCCGGGCTTCATCCTCGGCAGAGCACCTCCCCGACCCGAGCGAGCGGCGCACTCGACCCTTATAATCTCGGCCCCCATGTCGGCTAAAAGTTTCGTACAATAGGGACCGGCGAAGATCTGAGACAGGTCGATGACCCTCAAACCCTCTAAAGCCTGCGTTCCATCTCCCTTAGATAACACCGTTCTCCTCTAGCCAGACCAAGTCCCCTCTGGAGAGGCCGAGCCTCTCACCATAGATCTGCTCATTATGCTCCCCGAGGAGCGGCGCAGGGCGAAAAACCTGATGGGGGGTCTCGCTCATTATGAACGGGGCTCCGGGATAGGTGAGTCCACCGGCTGTAGGATGGTCAATCTCCTGAAAGAAGCCTCTTGCTTGGTATTGGGGGTCGGCCATCAGCTCATCGATGCCGAGCACCAGGGCGAAAGGGATACGCCATTCCTGAGCGGTGGAGAATACCTCCCTGGCATCGTGTTTTTCCAGCCAGGGCTGGATAAGCCCCTCTACCTCATCGGCATAATGGTAGCGAAGTATCGATGCCAGACGCGGCTCCATAAGCTGAGGGGTCTCAAGAAAGGCAGCGAGGTGATCCCAATTTGCCCCCGCCTGAACATGGATAAAGCCATCCTTCGTGGGCATCACCCTTGAGGGGCACTGGAGGTGATGGCGGGCGCCCATCCGGCTTCTAACGAAACCGCTATAGCTATATGTAGTCACCGAGGCCTCAAGAATGGATGCCACCGCCTCCTGAACGGACACATCGACCTGTTGCCCCTGACCGGTCTCATCACGGAAATAGAGGGCACAGAGTGTGGCCACAGCGGCATTGAGCCCCGCCTGAAATTCCGCCTGAGACAGAGGGAGCTTCAACGGCTCACGCTCCGCCTCCCCCGTTAGCGCCATTAATCCGCCCATAGCCTGAGCGATAATATCGCAGCCGTGCCAATCACGATATGGCCCCCACTGCCCGAAATATGAGATGGAGGTCATAATCAAGGCCGGGTTTATCTCAGCCAATACCTCGTAGTCAAGCCCCAGGCTGGCCATTGCCTCGGGACGAAGATTTTCGACCACGATGTCCGCCCCCTCGACCAGCCTCTTGAAAATCTGAGCGCCGTCTTCACTCTCAAGGTTCAGGGTGATGCCTCGCTTATTGGTGTTGAGAAAGAGAAAAAGCCCGCTTTTCTCCGGGTCAGGCTGGTCATCGGGGAAGGGACCCGTTCTCCGGCTGACATCGCCTAAGCAGGGCTTTTCTATTTTGATCACGTCGGCCCCGTAGTCAGCTAAAAGCTTGGTACAGTACGGGCCGGAGATGTTCTCGGAGAGGTCCAAAACCACTAAACCGGATAACGCTTGATCGGGTTTTTCGCCCTTCACTCGGCTCTCCATCGCGCAGTCCCTACACTATGAGGAGTCACCGTCTCTGCCTGCTAGCCCTTCAGGCCTTCGATGGCCGCTTTCTGAGCCTCGAAAAGCCTGGCAATGCCGCGCTCAGCCAGAGAGAGCAAAGAATCGATGCTCTCCTTGGAGAAGGGGCTCATCTCCGCCGTTCCCTGAATCTCCACAAACTGGCCCTCGCTGGTCATCACAACATTGAAATCGACATCGGCCCAGGAGTCCTCATCATAGCAAAGGTCGAGGAGCAGCTCCCCGGCGACAATGCCCACGCTGGTCGCGGCCACGGCGCTTTTTATTGGCAGTGATGCGATATACCCCATTTCCTTCAAGGTATTGAGGGCCTGGACCAGGGCCACATAGGAGCCTGTGATCGCTGCCGTCCTCGTGCCCCCATCGGCCTGGAGCACATCGCAGTCGACGACCAGCGTCCGCTCGCCAAGGGCGTCGAGGTCGGTTACCGCCCGGAGGGAGCGCCCGATGAGGCGCTGGATTTCATGGCTTCTACCCCCCACCCGGCCCTCCTCCCTCGGCGTCCGGGTGCTGGTGGAGCGAGGGAGCATGGCGTACTCGGCGGTGATCCAGCCCTGGCCCTCGCCCCTGAGGAAGGCGGGAACCCGGTCCTCAACGCTCACTGCACAAATCACTTTGGTCTTTCCCAGTTCGATGAGCGCCGACCCCTCGGCGTAGTGCTGAAAGCCGGGGATGATCCTAACCGGGCGCAGCTCATCGTTGGCGCGACCATCCAGTCGGAACAATATCGCCTCCTGTAAAGTATAAGTATACCACTACGATATTGGTGCTGGCAATGAAGCACCCGCTACTATATAATAGTAGCTAATTAGGGAGGTCTCATTGCCCAACTCTCGCCCGGAGGAATGCCCAGAGGAGATTCACCTTCGCCGTCTCACCGTCGATGAGGCCCTGTTCCGGCTCGACCGATATCTGAACGATGCCTTCCTCGCCGGCCTGACCACGGTGCGGGTGATTCACGGCAAGGGAACAGGAACCCTGCGCCAGGCGGTGCGTGAGGAGCTAAAGACCCATCCTCTGGTCAAATCCTTCAGACGGGCTGAACCAAGAGAGGGAGGCTATGGCGCCACCGTAGTGGAGCTGGCAAACCGCTGATATGACGAGGATTGTAGTGATCGCTGATACCCACGCCCGGAGCCTCAAAGAGCTGCCTCAAGAGCTGGTCAACGAGTTGGCCGAGGCCGACATTGTTGTCCACTGCGGGGACTACACCTACCCCTCTCTGCTGGATGAGCTGCGCCGTATGGCAAAGCGCTTCATCGGTGTCTACGGCAATATGGACCCGAAGGAGATTCGCGACCAGTTGCCGGACAAGGTGGTGTTTGAGGTCGAGGGGAGGCGGATCGCGGTCATCCATCCCTCCTGTGGCGGCCCGCCGTGGGGCATCGAGGAGGACATAGCCAAGGAGTTCGAGGGGGTGGACATCATCCTCTTCGGCCACACCCACGATGTCTACCACGAGACGATGGGGGGCGTGATTTTACTCAACCCGGGCCAGGCATACCCCTCCTTCCGAACCCCGGCCTCGGCCGGAATCGTAACCATAGGCCAGGAGGGGATGGAGGTGGAGATAAGAAGCTTTGAGTAGGCCAGTTACCGCTCCGTGGTGAGGGTGATGGTGCCCCGCTCGCTCCAAAGCTATACAGGTTGACAAATGGAGAACCTCGGAGTATCGTTTTCGCACACGAGTCCAGATTGCGAATTTCTAAATGGAAAAGCATTCAATTCGATTGCGACTTCTCGAAAACCCGGGGATGTAATATATGCCAAGTAAACAGAGTTTTGGCTCCGATGAGACAACGAGGCTTTTCTTCAACTTCTTTTACAGCCAGCTCGCTTTGCTGGAAAAGCTTTACCAATATCAGTTCACTGAATTGAAACACTTAGACGACACCCGCCTAAGAACCCTATATCCTCTGCTATTTAGCATCCACCATACAGGAACATCTATTGGCATTCTATCAAGCCACTTGCATTTGAACGAGTGCTACATACTCGCACGGTCGTTTCTGGAAAGACTAATCAACTACATATACCTTCTTTCTTGTAGTGAGGAAGAGTACTCTCGATACCTAGCGTACACAAAGCAAAAAGCATATAGAGTCTTGGACCGGAGCTTCACTGCAGGCGCCTCAAAGGTGGCGTTAACATGGTCAGGCTCTATCGACTGGGAGAAAGAGTCAGAATTGAAGAAAGCAGTAGATATGTTTACGAGCGAGACGGGCAAGCCAAAAACCAGATGGACTTCTCAAAGGCTGTCTGAGATGTTGGAGTCCATAGCAAGCAGAGGAGGACTTGAAATTGGATATCTGATGTTCGCCATCTTAGGAATCTACGATGACGCCTCAGAAGCACTGCACGGAACACTTTATGGATCAATTTTTCACGTGATGCCATTCACTAGGAAGAAACCGGCTACTAAGAGTGAACTGAAGAAGACTTGGAACGAGCAGTTTTCAGCGCTGTTTCTTATGCTTGGTTCGTGCATTCATACATTACTGCAGGCCTTTCATGAAGTAGCTGCGATCGAGAGCATACTGAATGAATCAACAATAAACCTAAAGGATATTGGAAAGGTTATTAAAGAAATCGGTTAAGGACAACGACAAAGGCAATGCTCAGATAGACTAGCGTCATCCTTTGGCCACTCTACCACTCCGTCTCCACCCACAGCGTCTCCCCATCGGTGGTGAAGGTGATGGTGCCGCTTTCGGAGGTGAGGTAAATCCTGTCCTCACCAATCCTTTCGTTGAGCCTGGCCATGACCTCATTGCTGGGGTGGCCGAAGGGGTTATCGGCTCCTACGGAGATCACCGCCACATGGGGGCTTACGGCGGCAAGAAATTCGGGGCACGTTGAGCTTGTTGAGCCGTGATGACCAACTTGAAGTACAGTGCTCCTAAGCTCCAGCCCCTGGTCGAGGAGATATAGCTCTCCATCGGCATAGAGGTCAGCCATGAGTAAGAAGCTGACCTCCCCCATCTCCAGACGCAGCACCACCCCATTGTTATCGATGTCCGATTCCGTGCCCTCGAGGAACTCCGGCGGCGGATGAAGCACCTCAAGGATCGCTCCGTTGCCGAGGTCGATTTGCTGCCCCGCCTGGGACGGTATGGTCTCGATCCCCTTCTCATCGATCACGCCGAGCCATTCAGGGTATGCAATTGAGGTATAGTCGATGCCCTCTGGATACAGCACCTGCCCGACCTCGTAGCGGCGAAGCACCTCAACAAGGCCGGTGACATGGTCGTCGTGGGCATGGGTCAGCACTACCAGGATTGCATAGTCACAATGGCCCCCTCTAGGATAGGCAGGGTACCAGTAATCTCAACGTTGTCGCCGTCCAGCCATACCTTGATATTGAGCATATCAAGGGCCATGCGCTTCGTTTCATAGTCCAGCGTGGTCAGCTTCTGCCGCATTAGCTCAACAAAGCGTTCTAGCTTTGGCAGACTAACGGTAGCTTCTTGACTAGCCTTAGTCCGCGTCTCTAATTCTGCTTTCTGTGCCTCTAATATATCCCTCTTTTCGTTTATGCGCTTGTTCTCGGCAATTACCATATTGTCCGGGAAGCCTTTAAGTGCCCACTGTAATAATTGCTCTTGGTCACGGTCAAGCGCCTTTAAGTGTCTCTCAATTAGCTGTAATTCGTCCTCTAAAACGCCTAACTGATTAGCATCCTGTCGCTGCTTTTCTATCTCGTTAATGATAAGCTCCGGGTTATCAAGGACACGCTCTATCTGCGCCCACACCAAAGCCTCTAGTTTATCGGCACTCCAACTCTTGTTATCACACGTGGAAAGTGGGTAATCCATTTTCCGTCCGCCGATACACTTATAGCGCCGGGCTTCGTAACGTTTGCCATAAGCGTATTTAGCTTTGGTGTGCCCGCAATAAGAATGCCCACACTTCTGGCAGTAGATATGCCCGCGTAACAGGTATTCCCGCTTCATATTTCGCTTTGCCTTCTGGCGGTTAACCTCTAGCTGCTTTTGAGCCGCCCCAAACATCTCCTGAGAGATGATAGCCGGTGTAACGTCTCCGGGTATCTCTATCCATTCCTCTCTAGGTTTGCCATATTTTATTCCACCGCGCTTCATAGTAAAAGCATAAGTCCTGCCAGTATAAGCCAGGTTTCTGACAATGGATAGCACAGTCTGTTTAACCCAGGGCTTACCGGTCTTGGTTGGTGCTCTAAGTGCCCGCAACCTCAAGGTGATGGTGGTGGTGGTCAGTCCTTCATCTGCGAGCCAATGGAATATCTGTTTCACCCATTTAGCCTCAGTCTCGTTTACAACACGCCTGCCGCCGTTCTCGCTTGTAACGGGTATGTAATCGTAGCCATACAGTTTAGCAAAGCCACCACCGGGAATGCGTCCTTCCTTTGCCCGCGCTTTTTTGCCTCGCATGGTGCGTTCCCGTATCTTTTCAGCCTCCAGCTTTGAGGCAAAGCCGCGAATGTAGCTTATTAGCTTGCCGAGTTCCGAGCTGTCTACCGTCTCGGTTACCGCCTCAAGCGTAACGTGGTGCTTTTCTAGCTCCTGAGTGAATATGACGCCGTGAGTAGGATCACGGCTGAGGCGGTCAAGGCAATAAACGACTATAACATCAATATCGCCCGCTCTTACCAGTTCCCGCAACTCATTCAGCCTGGGTCTATCAAGCGTCAGCCCTGAGTATGCCTCACTGAAGCGGTGGGCGACTTCATAGCCCTTGTCTCGGCAGTAGCTAAGGCAAGCCTCAAGCTGTGTCTGTAGACTGGTGCCTTCCCTCTCTTGGTCTTCAGTTGATACCCGGCAATAGATAGCTGCTCTCATGGCTTTTTAACCCCCTTCCACTTTGGCTTATTCCAATATGGTGAATTGCACTTGGCGCATCTTTGAGGTTTCTTGGGTTGCCTCGGTATCCATTCATATCCGCAGCGCAGGCACTTGAGTCTTGGCAATTCAATGTAACCATTGTTTTTCATAGGGTTATTATATAGACCAGTCTAAATAATGTCAATACCCTTTGGCTTCTTGCTAGCACTAAAATCGTTCCTTTGTTTGCCATTCCGTAAGCCCCTACTGTAACAGATAAAAACGTCCGGCATTTTTTACCTGTCCTTTATTTGCTATACCTTTCCTTGAGTGTTGGATTGGCATACCTGAGTAAATACCCGGTGCGCTGTCGCTCTGCTTTGTCCTTACTTCCCTTCGGCCTTCCCAATTTCTTACCTTCCCTCAATGCCCGGGCTAACCCTGCCAATGTCCGCTCGCTTCTGCGTTTAGACTCAAATTCAGCTACCCATGCCGTGATAGCATAAAGCAGGTCAGCCATAGGCCCGCTCTGTTCAGTCCAGGACTCTTGATAGCTGTTAACACGGACGCCGTAGGCTTTGAACCTGTTTACCAGCTCAAAGATTCTGGCTATGCCTTCTCTGGTGAGGCGGTCTAAAGCCCACACCAGACATATATCAACCTTGCGGCGGCGGAGGTCAGCAAAGAGCCGGGCGAGTTCCCGCTGGTGGCCGGACTTCCAAGCCGGCTCATTCTCAGAATAAACTTCAATCAGCTCGTGCCCTCTATCGGCTATCCACTCCTCCAGTGCTGGAAGCTGGTTCTCAACCGTCTGCTCTGCAGTGCTAACCCTGAGGTAAATTATGACCTTCGCCATTGGTGATAATGTCCTTTGTCCTCAGCCCGTTGTCTTTCAGCACTTTGAATATATATCCCTGGCTGCAATTAAGCTCATTGGCTGCCGCCACCACGTTACGGTGTGCCTGTAAGGACTCACAAACATTTTTGAGTGGTATATTCAGCCGCTTACGTCCTAAACCATTCACCACTACTGATTTACCACAGTGCGGACACTGGACTTTCATTAACCTACTTCCTCAATCAAAATATTTTCTCTGACACTTTCATGCCTACTACGCACTGACACTTTGAAGTGTCAGTGACTTTTTTAGGCACGATCCGTGCGTAAGTGTCAAGGTGTCAGAACTGTCAGTCTCTCTATACATTTTCAAACCGCCTCGTATCTCCTGACTCGCCGCCCTTTATCCGTATTAATGTACGAGTTTCTGACTAGCCCAATGTTCACAAGCAATCCCTTCTGTTTCCTTTGAACAATAAGTACAATACACGGTTATAGCCTTCTAACGAAATGCTATTACTATTGTTCCGGTAGCATCCCTAGTTTCCTTTAGAGTACCTACGGAGCTTGTAAGTTTGGCAAGATACCGGGATGTGGTCAAGGGAGAACAACCAACTACCTCTGCTCCTGAGTTAATCTCATCTGCCTTGATGATAAATCCTTGTTCCCTCATAATTCTAAATATCCACTCCCTGTATCTGATTTCATAATAGCTGTTGGCCTTCATCTCCGGGCTACCGGCCCGGAAGTCAACCATTTCCTTGACTATGCCAGTTGACTCTCTCCCTCTCGCCTTCTCTCGCTCTCTCTCATTTTTAGCACTATACTCACGAACAAGGCGGCCATGCTCTGCCGCTGTTTTTTGCCTCATTTCAAGGTTGTGTTTCTGACAGAGAAGGTGAAGATTCTCAGGGTCCCAGTTGCTAGGGTTATTGTCAGCGTGGTCAATCTGCAATTTGACCGCCGGAGGCTTGCGCTTGCATGAAGGGTCCAGACAGTACTCACCGTCCCTGGCGGCAATGAACTTATATGCTATCTCATGCTGGTGAATTTGAAAGCGGTTAGGCATCGTTTAACAACCTTGGATCATCAGGAGGTTCTGTTCGATTCACATGGATGAGTAATAATTGCATTTTGATTTTCATAATTACATGCAGTGTAGGTAATTGTTGCCTTCCAAAATTTTTACCAAAGAGCCTTCCCTCTCGAATTTCGATATGCGAGCACATATTGCGGCTTCCACGTCCTTTGAAATTAAGCACCAGTCCGGCTTTCCGCATATCGGGCATGGGTTATGCTTGGTCACATGAATCCACTTGCTAGCCGTTGCTGTGGTCATTTCTTGGCCTCACTCTCAGCCTGTAATTCACCCTTACACTCAGCGATTAGGCGTGTCCAGAAAGCCCGCACTAGCCTTTTCTGGTACTCGCTAGCCTTGCCCGGTACTATGCAGACGGTAATTATGGGCTGGCTAACTGGCTTTATTCTTGGTATCCCCTGCTTCATTAGTCCCCTTCGACGTTGGTTCAGCTTCTATCGTCAATTTGCGATTCGTGCGAATCCGCACCTTGTCCCCCTGCTTTAATCCTTTCCACGACAGCCATCCAGGTGGTAGGCAAACGACAATACTGTGTCCAACCTTTAGCAACTTCCGCGTTTCTATTGTCGCCATCGTAACCTTCTCAAGAGTTCGTTGATATTCATTTAATTCCAGTTTATACTTAGGCTAAACTCATTCATATACATAAATGCGACGTAAAAGGAACATAAACGGAATATGCCAAGGAGACCTGAGCCCTCTTTCAGTTTGAAGCAAATCGTTTGGGATATTACGGCAACCGTTGGTACGGAAAACTTTTCCGCTATCTATAGAGAGCTTGAACACAAGTTGCGGCAGCTTCACAAGAATGAGGAATTCTATGAAGAGATACCTGACGAAAGAACTGTCCGCCGTATTATCGAACTGGATATTCAGCGCCTACCACCGGAAGTGGTTGTGGCTAAACTGCCTCCGCATGTATGGCTCTTAAGGAACGATTACACGGCTATAAAACAACTTGCGGCGGGGAGTATCAAAGCCGAGCAAGAGCCGTATGAAGAAACGTCACATAAGCAGAAGATGCGGGAATTGGCTAAAACACTGGCAGGTAGAATCAGCTTGCCATCTCTTTGGGATAAGGACTTGTGGAGAGATTTGCCTGTTGAATTCCAGCCAGGAAAGTATTCCCTGTCAATTGGTGTGGTTGAAATAGGTGAAGATAGACAGGTGAAAGTCAATTATTCCGACATAGGTGCTGGAATTGCAGTGTCACATCTCGTAAAGGGGTTATACAGCCATCTCAGCACCTCTGGATTGTCCAAGTTCGCGGAACTAGTGGGTGATAAGGGTAAGCTCGATAACTGGGTAGGTGAAGTTGGACAACACTCTGAAGCACTTCTGAGGTTCCTCAAAGCCATTGCGGATGAAGTGAGTGGGCACAAAGCTCAGGTTAGGTTTCACGATGAAGCAAAGCCTGGGCTTACAAGATGGTTTATCATAACCACATGGAACAATGCCATTCAGAAAGCCATTGGTTATTCCTGGATTGACGACTCATGGTATCACCCGCCCGACCCTAGCACACCTTCCAATCTTTGGCAGCTAAGATGTGGAGCCTATATTATTGGCATTGCCAGAAGCGAGAGAACGCTAAAAACCTATGAGAACTGGCATAAGAAGCTAAGGGTTACGCATAGTGAGAATCCATTAGTGAAAGACATAGCTGCCAAAGGCCAAGAACTGAATGACTCCGCAAAGGAAATTAGGCAACGGCTTCAGGAATTCAGTGATATGCAACCTCTACCTGGGCACTGCGAGCTTTGTTGACACTGTGCCCCGGGCTGCAAATCAAGGTTAGTGTGCTAATTTCCGTCTCAAAAAGCGTTTACTATTCTGCCTTGCAAGCCGGCTTCATGAACTATGCCTAGTTCGAAATTAACATTTTGATGTTTTGTTCAATATCAAAGCAGTTAAAAATACCAAAACAAGTGTATATGTAGTTGCAATCCTGACATATAAGGAGGTGGGATTCTACTTCATCTTATAATTAGGTAGGCGATAATGGAGCCTATAATAGCAATGGCTAACGGGATGATTATTTTCTTTGCATGTACTTTTACTATGTGCCAAATCTTCACGGGCCGTGAACGCATTAATCTATGAGCATAATCTATCCCTTGCAACGTTGGGTATAAAGCAACTGAATGCTTACCGTATGCCCCTAGTTCGCTACTTGTTACCCAGCCCCTATCAATCATGAGTTTTCTCACTATAGGAAGATTATCCCATGCACCATGTAAATAATGCTGCCTTCGTTGGTCAGCTTCCTGTTTTGTGATCATTGCTGCCCTTGCTGCTAATTCCCATATGTCCATCCCAAATCCAGGTTCTGATAATACAGAAGGATTTGTTTCATAAATTTTAACTAGCTCAACTAGAATCTTATTTGCCGCTTTGCTTGTTTTCACTTTATCAAGATCCCTAGTCGTCAGCCACTCTAGAAGTATTCCGAACTTTTCTTTGATAAGAAGGAGCTTATTCTAGCTTTACAGCACTTGATGCTAGCGCATTCCTAATAATATCCCAACGATTACGATACTTTTCTGCATCTTTGTCGTAAATTACACACCAGGTGTCTACCACTTGTCCACTTTTTCCTTTATACTCCTCCAACAAAGATATTAGCTGACCAGATGGGACTATAAACACGTCTGGTGTCTCCGAGGGGTCGTCCTTCAGGTTTACGAATGCGTAAAAGAAGTTCTCATGAGCCGGTCGCCGAGATGAGCCTACTCGCCATTTCCACCAAGACTCTGTCGCGCTTTGTCCTAATGCGTTGCGCATCGTCTTACTCTGAATGGTTACAGATCTCCCTGTGTCGGGGTTAGCGACAACGATGTCAATAGCTCTTGTGCCATGGGCTGTCAGCCCCACCGCACATCCTTCTGCAGCCAGTCGGAAGGCTACGTAATATTCACCTGCAGCTCCTGTTAACGCTTTGTCCCTGGTCATGTTCCCTCCAAAATCCGGATCGAGGTTTAATTAGGATTACTAACTGTGGTCCATTTTTGACAATTCCCGAACTTTTATTTGAGAAGAGGTAACTTATACCAGCCTTACATCAAGTGCTTGTCTCTTCTTTAAAAGCAGTAGGTTAACTTTAACTTGTCTAGAGGTACTCGTCAATGACGAAATGGCTTTTTGTTGGTTTGCATAGTTTTCATTACTGCGGGGGCCAGACTGCAAGCATTCCAAACTTGGCTTTAGTTAACAGGATTTGCTCCTAAAATTACGCGAGCTACTCACATTGGAATCTCTTCACTGTATGAATGGCTAGAGGAAAGGTCAGAGCGTTCGGCTGCCTTTACATGTCTTACGAAGTTGCCTTGTGGGAGGTCCCCGCCACTCTCCACGGTACGTCGAGTAGCAACCTGATCGACCCATACCGTTTTACCGTTCGTCCATTCCCCGCCGAAGATAGCCTCACCTGTAACGAACTCTTTAGCAGCCTCCAGCCTAGCAGGTTCTCTAAAGCTCAGTCGTTCTTTCAATAACTTTATATCTGCTCCGCTCACCAATCGCATAACACATACGTTGTCACACTCCGACAGAACATCGCTCTGCAACTTTGATGGTCGTTGAGTCGCAACAATAAGGAGCAATCCCTGTTTCCTCCCCTCAGCGGCGATTTGGCGCATCACTTCAAGGACACCGCCCTCTGCTGCTCCCTCCGCTTTCTGGGATGCAATCCTGTGGACTTCATCGACCACAACAAATACAGGCCTACGACCATTATCTCGGTCCTGAGTGATTGCCTGCCACCGGTCTTCCGCTGCCGCGTTCCATAGGCGGTCCAATATATAGCGTACTACCAGCAAACGAGCAGGTTCCTTGCTCACTGAAGCAAGATTTACGCACGTAACGCGAGGCAAGTTATCTGTAGTGACAGGACGCTGCTCCAATATTTTATCAAAACATGTAGGTTCCTTCGTTCTATTCCATATGCCATACCTCAAAGCATCACTTAGGCTTGTCGCTATCTGTTGAGAGGCTGAGACCGATGTCGTCATCGAAATGTGACGCTGCAATTTACCGAAGAGTCTTTGTGATTCTTCATCGATTTTAGGGAAGTGCCCGCGACTCCAGGATACGACCAGGGAACCTATCTGCTCCCACTGTTCAACAGTCCATCCATAAAGTTTGGCTTGCTTCGTTAGAAGTTCGAGTAACCAGGTAGCCTCAGGATGCTCAAAAGGAATGAGACCTAGCAGCTGACGCAACTCTGCCTCAGTAAGTCTCTCCCATGATATTTTCAAATTAGAACTTTCCTCTGGAACCGCGCTTATGGGCAGGAAGTCGCTGCATTCTTCCTGCCATGTAAGAGCGAAATTATCAGGACTCTCGTCTAGGCCATACTCTTTGGTTAATAAGTTCTGGACTAACTTCGGATTATTGCCTGCGTCCCAGGCTTTTCCATTGACCTGATTCAACCGACCAAAATCTGCATTTAGATCAAGGATAACAATCCTGGCGTAGGTATGTAGGACCATCTCCTCAATAAGCCTGCCAAGCGTGAATGATTTTCCCGAACCGGACTGACCAATTACTATTGTGTGGTGGCGCAACATCCCCGAAGGATTCAGTTTCACACTTTCTTTATCTTTATCCTTTCCAATCCAGAGTTCCTCATATCTATCTTTGCTCTCAACCATTGTCGTCCTCCTGTGCACTCAAATACACCAAAACCACCCCATGTGGGCAGTTGCTGCGCCTCTTACTTGGCTGCCCTAACAAACGGAAACCCGTCAAGCCTTACGCAAACTCTTCAACTTCTACTACGAATGGTAGTCGTACCTCTGCTATCCGCGCACCCTCTACAGCTTGCCGAAGGACGATGTACCCTGTGAATTCTCTATATTCAGCAGGTACGCTTAGCTCGATTACGGGACGCCCGAACTTGGAGAGCCTAATAGGACTCTGCGACACCAGTTTGATCGCCGGTTCAGTGCACTCCACTTGCAAAGCCGCCATTGACTCTTGAGGGTAGCCACGTCTTCCTAAGTTTCGATTGAAAGTATCCAGCTCTAGGCAGATTCGGTCACCTGGGTGGCACCTAAATTCGCCGTTTATGAATTGTGCTTGTCGCACGTCACCAGCCCTGCTTAGCTCGATCTCCGCTACTCGATAGTAGACATTTTTCTTAAGCTGATCGTCTGTGGCTTCGTTCAAACATTCGGTAGCTCGAAGGAATGCGTCAGCCTGTGCCACCTCTTCCTCTTTGCTAAGCGTCTCTGATTCTCGAGGTGCCCAAACATTGGGTAATGCCATTAACTGGCAAAAGTAACCATCGATCGGGAGATTCCCCCGGCCAGAATAGCTAGCTAGGAAGTCATAGGTCTCCAAGCCTTTTTTTACATTCGTCTGCATCATTTCTTCTGCATTCCAACTACCGCCTGGATAGGAGCGAAGTTCAACCTCGAGGGTCGTGGCAGATGGGGTTGTAAGGATACGTCGAAGCTTGGCCCATCTGAGGGCTGAAACGTGAAAGACCCCGCGGCCCTCGTCGTGGGTAGCGACAATGAGCACATCTTTGTTCTCGTACACCCCTGGAAATATCTGAGAGTGCTCGCGGAGATTTGGCTCCACATATTTACCTTCGAGTTCTAAGGTCATGCGTGCTCCCAGTGGAAGCACTAAAGCTTCCAAGATCTTTAGCGTGTAACTCTCCCGTCCAGAACCCTTGGAAACAAAGATAAATTCATGGTCAGGCCTGTGCCGCTGTTGTGCCTTAAATTTCCCCGCTAGCTCCTTCGTCGACGGCATTTTGTCAGGATCCCATAGTTGATCGCAGAGATGCCGGGGGATGACTCCATACCCGACGCCATACGCAAGTTGCATCATCTTGTTCCACCAGAAGATTGTTGCGGTGCCTGGGTGTAGTCGCGGTTCTTTACGTCTCCTATCGTTCTTCACCTCATTCATACGGTCGCGCGAGGCCGGATAATACAACTCAATTGGCCCTAAATACAACTTTGCTGGCGCGATCCTGTCACGATCATATAGTTGTATAAAGAATCTCTCTGCATCCAGCGGTGTGCAAGTGCACGGGTTCAAACGCGGGTAAACTTGAAGGTTGTAGCTGCGCAACAAATCGTAAGCCTCTAGTAGCATCTCTACAGTGACTGTGCGCAAGCCGGTGTCTTCTCTTATTTTCTCGTCTGTCACTCCATGGAAGCAAGCATGAATGGCAACTCGTTCGTTCAGTAAACTTAGCGCTTCCAGTGCGGCAATCGTTTCCTTTTCTTTTAGCCTACGTGCAATTGGCACAAGATTGGTGTCCACCCACAAAAAGACATCGCTATATTGCTGGATTTCTCTAGCTAAATTCTCCACAAGTCCCGGTTGGCTATGGAAAGGCTCTCCTCCTGATAGCCTTAGGACATTACTCTGCTTCCCCTCTAATTTGTTGTCCCTTTCCTGTTGTTCCTTGAAATGCTTAACAATTTCTTTTGCTGTGATAGGACCTACGGTACATCTTGCTTCAGGTTTGTTGTATCCCGCCTGTGCTGCGCGTTTTGCTTTGCGTGGGTCCCATGCATCATTAAAACAGTACCAGCATGTAGAGGGGCAGTCAGCGACATGCACTAGTACGAGGCGTCGGAAATTCTCCCAGTCTGTTCTCCCTAGTGCGGCCGCAGCTATGCTGGCGAAATCCATCAGCCTGTCGCACAGAATGTCAAAGGGAGGATTCCCCGCAACGTTCACCATGCGACGAATCGTTTGATAGTCAGGTCGATTGGGAATTGGCCATTTCATAGATTCCCAAATCCTGAAACCGTCCCATATAGGCCTATCATACTTTTTCGCGACCTTTGTATCACCGAAATCAGTAACTACGCGATGCTTTCGCTCACTCTTCTTGTCCTGTCCATCCATTTCTTTCTACCTCCATCTGCATGGAATTCCGGCTAATACCCAGTTTGATGAACCTCGTTTCCTCCAAGTCAGTAGTTGTGGCAGATTCTAATGACTGCTGAGAAATAGCTTTGGGAAGAGCAGAGGTGCAAAATGTCGCACGCATTTCGGTCCACAACTCGCCCGTTTTTTTAACCATCTTCACCTTAAATTTTTCCTTTGTGCTGTTTAATACTTCCCTTATACTATCCATGGACATTTTTCGCCCTTGATAGCGAGGAGGCGGATAAATGCAGTCCTACTGTCACCATATCCACCTATGCGCTTTTAAAATCAGGTCAACGGGCAGACTTGGGAGTCCCTGACCTGCTGCGGGTCGCTTCTTAGAATGTCCTCGGGCTCCCTGCCTCCGAATACTTTCTCAGGCGCCTCAATCACAGCCTACCTCTCGAGGATTGATTTATACGCCTTTATATCTATATCCCTCCATTTTTCCTCATCTCCATCCCAGTAAGGAACAGAAGGCAATACCTCCAACTTATCGCCCTTTAAGACAGAAGCTATTTGCATTTCAAACGGAAATCCGCTTTTATCCACTTGCTCTTTTATGAATCTCGCTTTGTCTCCTACGTTCAGTTCTTCTATTAAAAATCGCCTTTCTACGCTATGTGCCATTATAACAGATCGGGTGTTCATGCAAGTTAATATTGAACATTCTGACGGAATGTTCAATATGCCACTGAGGAGAGTTATGCCTTGACACCGTTCTCACTCTTGCTGGCACCAAAACGGCTTCAAAAATCTTCAACCGCGGGCAACACCGGTTTCTTCGCGCCGTGAATGGACGGCTCACTAGCAAGTAGCAATCTTAGGCGCTTAACCGTGTCCTCGGCAGGAGCATCCAGACCGAGCATCTCACGCACCGCTCGCCTGTCCAGCTCAATGCGGGCCGGATCGATTGCGCAGCGATGGAAGGATTCAAACTCTCGGTTGGCAAAATCACGCCATATAGCTTCAGCGGCCTCCAATTGCCATTTTTCGAGCGCCCTTAAGTCAGGGATTGGAAGCTCTTCAAGCATTTCCCTGCTTCCTCTGCCACGACCTTGTTGGGCTTGCTGTGCGTGATCCGCATGAAGTATTAGTCCAAAAGTTGAGTTTGCCCACAATACACATGCAATTTCATACCTTGTCTTGTCCACGGATGGTGATGGGTTGACAATCATTGTGAACCAAGCACTAAGAGCGAGTGCATCTTCCCGGGTGCGGACGGCTGTGACCCTTTGGGAGTTGTACCGAATGTCGGGGGTTAAATGCAGTGTTCCAGATGAGGACCAAACCGATGAATGGCTTCGCCCTGGTTTTGGTACAAGATGAGCATTAGGATCGATCATGAGGTGTCTATGAATGGACTCTTGCTGACGCCAAACAGCAGGAAATTGTGCTAATGAATCATACCCATGGTATGCTTCAAACGGGCCGAGATCCCCGCGAATTTGACGGTGCGATGGGCCGACGGACATCAAGTCGCCTAAACGAGCCATCTTAATCCGTGCTACTACATTTGTCCCATCTTTTGACCATAATTCCCCGCGCCGTAAGGCAGCAGCATACTGTGCCACAACAGCTCTCTTCCACCTTGCTCCTGTCCATGGACCGTTGTCCACAGGGGCGTCAAGTATTTCGCCCCACTGGTCTCCTCCAATCATGAGGGGAACGCCCCCAACTGGTGGGCCGTCACTTCTGTGGATAGCACCTTGCGCAGTTACATCTACCCCATTTAGTAGTGCTAAGGCATCAGTAACCAGCCGTGGTGCCCGCCATAAATTTACAAAAATACCGCGCTTAGGCGGCGTCTCGCCCTCCTGAAGCCGGCGAGCAATAAGCAAAACTTCAGCGATGTCGGTGTCATACGACATTGACCGTAATTCAGGGTCATGTGACGAAACAATGAATTCAACCTGGTAGCGGGAGGAGAGCATGGCGCGCACTTCCGTCCAGGTCTCACCAGCCAGAGACGTTACCGGGAGGACCAGAGCGATTCGGCCACCAGGTTTGACAAGTCTGTCCGCGAGTACTGTGAATGAGGTCCCATGCCCTGCCATCTGATTTGCGGGAGTCCCACGTAATAATTCTGAAGTGCGTTTGGCAATTTTCGATTGTGTATGCACATCTCCCTCGGGTATGGCAAAAATGCGTGCAATCGCTTCTTCATGACCCGCATCACTGCCTCGCCTGGTATATGGGGGGTTACTGATAACCAAATCTACAATCGGTCGTGGGACAAGTGCACCTGTTATTCCGCTCTTTGCACCTACTTGCTCGCCGGTTGTGGAGAAGAACGACTGTACTTGCGACGCCATTAACCAGTCTAAAGAACCCAACCAGATTGCACCAGACTGGTCCACGCCGAGTTTTAGTGTATGTAAGTTCATCTGGCTGAATTTGATAGCCGGTGACATTGCTGCGAGTGTTGCGGCCGTAACATGAATAGCTGCCTGAACCACGTCCGCTCCACAGATGATTTCTTCCATCAAAGCCTTGTGCAGTTCAATCATGGAAGCCTCATCGCCGGATGCGGAACGGTGATTATCAACGATTTGGCGATGGCTTGCCATTAACAAAGTTCCAGTCCCACATGCCGGGTCGATGACGCGAAATTTACGCAGCTCTTCAACGCTGGCCCAGTCGACCTGTGGCCAGCGGTCGGGCAGTAGCGCCAGCCCGGCGAGCAATGTTGCTGCTGGAATGCTAGTATAGAAGGCGGCGAGAAACTTTCGGTCGGATACCAGCCTGTTGAATATACGGCCGGCGAGGTCGTGTCTGCCGACTATTCCCATAGCCAATAGTCTTTCGGCGGTTTGCGCACACTCATCAAGCACGTCGGAAGACTCCATGTCCGAGAGCTTGCTGGCGATGTCACGTGCCATCTGGAAGATAGGCCAGTAGTCGTCATCAAGGATGGCGTCCCAAGCTCTAATCAAAATAACCTTGGAAATGCGCCCTCGGTCTCTGGTCGCCTCGAGGGGAAGAACATCTGGGTTTATACTTGCCAGACGTTCATGGAAGACCATAGCGTTAATTATCACGAGAGCTCCCATGTTAGCGGGCTCGTCCCCGGGCGGTGAGTCAAATACAGCCGCGACCCTTGCCAATGTGCCGGGAGACCCGTACAGTCGAGCACCGGCACGCCTCGCGCCTTCGTCCAGCGTTGCAACGGCCTCCTCAAGGTCCGCAGTGGGTGCTGCTGCCTGCTGAACAGAACGAGCTAGGTTAGCGAATGAACCGGCGATTCTTGGGCCTGATGTTCCATCGCTACGCCATTCCTGCCATCGCATATTGATTGTAGTAAGGCGAGCCTGTAAATGCTGCTGAGGTACTGTCCTAATCACGTCTGGGATTGCTACAGCGAACGTAACCTGTACCTTTCGGCCATCGATTTCGGTACCCAGTCGAGAGAGCGCATCGGCTTCTAAGGTGCGGGCTGGCTCCAATTCCACCTCAACGATTACTGGACCATCCGGAGTTCGTACGATGATATCTGGACGCACCCCAATGTGCAGAGTCTCAGAGGATGCAATTAGTCCTGCCCGCTCACGGAACAATGTTGCCAAGGCGTCGTTAATGACGCTTTCGTGACTACGGTCCGTTGGCGAAACGGGCATGTTTGTTCTCCCCCCACCTTATACTATTGTGCATTATAGCACTATAAACTGGCGTCATTCATCAGATTGCAGTTGGGCATCTGTCACCAGATGGGAGTGATGGTGACTAGCTTGCTACCCGCCGGCGTCTGGAAATCACTGCTAGTAGATTGACGACAGACACGGTAGCTTCGGCACAGAGAGCTGCAGTCTTGTAGTCGGCTGTTCGTTTGTGTTGAAGTGCCAAAGCAAGTCGCAACGCAGCTTTCGCATGGGTTCGTGCCTCTTCATTTGTACTACCATACAATTCAGTCACGAAGATAGACTCAAGTATACGACCAGCGTCGGTATCACTGGGAACCACTCCGTCCGGCGATTTGTGCTTAACATGGTCGTAAACAGCCTGCCCGACTGAGATTAGAACCTCTCTACAAAGCAGTCCAACAGCCTGACACTCCTCCTCCGAATCCGCGGTATCCAAACGCATTCGGACCTCCTGCAGTTGCCGATCCACTTTCAGCCAACCTGTTGGCTCATCGAAAATATCGGTGCGGCCGCCTATCCCCTCAGCAACAAAAATAGGTCGCCCCGATATCTGCTTGCCCTCGACAATTCGCCAGCCATCTGCTTGTAATTCCTTGCTGTAAATTCTTGCCATTTCCCGAGCCTCCGTTGAGTCTGGGCGGACGACGGGGTGCACTGTTTCGCAAAGGAATCGTACGAAGGCTTCATCTGAAGCCCGCAAGAGATTGAACCGGGCATCGTAAAAGACCCAGTCGTCCTGCCAGTCTGACCAGTTGAGTCGGTGCTGTCGAATATCACCGGCGGCATTACTAATGCGGTGGTCTGTTGACGGGAGCGCGGTAAGATCATATAGGCGAGCAAGAAACTCGTCTTCAGACAGCCGGCCTGCCCAGCTTGCTCCCGAGGCTGTCAAATAATCGATAATGCTACGACGCGTCACTTCTGTGATTTCGTTCGCCATTTCTCATAACCCAAACGCGGAACTGATAGTCCAATATTACCACCACGTCTGCTCTGGGGCAAGAAACGGTTATCAAGCACAGCGCACGAATAGCAAAGCACTCTAGAAGACACTCTGCTCCACATTGCACAAAACTGACATTTGTTCAGTCAGCGGCATCTTTGTGGGCATTAGCATAAGAATGCCTCGTTAGGCCGGCTTTTGTTTGCAGCGCTGATACAATAGGGGATGGCTCATTTTACAGTTTGCACACTTGCCTGGCGTATCTGCTGGAGCTGGATGACCTTGCCCCCAGAATTAAGGAACTGAAGGCCAGGCAGGACG
>Ga0209979_1002018_pt1 | contig 20352 bp, 20 predicted proteins | sample AnhtaG_FD_183114 | JGI IMG/M metagenome (GOLD analysis project Ga0209979, IMG submission 183114) | Deep subsurface microbial communities from Anholt, Denmark to uncover new lineages of life (NeLLi) - Anholt_01485 metaG (SPAdes) (version 2) | ecosystem: Environmental > Aquatic > Marine > Oceanic...
CGACGGATTGCTAATCAAAGGTGGCTCAGGTCTGGCCACTTTAGGCATACCCGACTCCCCGGGTGTGCCATTGAGCTACGCACAAAATACACTGATGGCACCCTACAACGATACGAAAGCTGTAGAAAAACTTTTCCAACAGTATCCCAAAGAGATTGCCGGGGTAATAGTGGAACCGGTGGCAGCTAATATGGGTGTTGTACTCCCCCAACCAGGTTTCTTAGCCAGCCTCCGCAGGTTAACCAATGAATTTGGCGCCCTCCTTATTTTCGATGAGGTCGTTACCGGTTTTCGTGTTGCCTATGGCGGAGCACAAGCCCTTTATGGCATTACTCCGGATCTAACTTGCCTGGGGAAGATTATTGGTGGCGGTTTGCCAATAGGAGCTTATGGTGGTAGACGAGAGATTATGGAGATGATGGCTCCAGTAGGGCCAGTCTATCAAGCAGGTACACTATCAGGAAATCCTCTAGTTATGACAGCGGGAATAGAGACACTCAACGTCTTGAGTCAGCCCGGTGTCTATGGTCAACTGGAAGCTAAGTCATCAAGCCTGGAAGAGGGCATAACCACAGCCATAGCCGAGGCTGGCATCGATTTATATGTTACACGTGTTGCCTCGCTTCTTACTGTGTTTTTCACCAGTAGCCCGGTGGTTGATTTTGAATCAGCTAAACAGGCAGATACGACCCTGTTCAGTCAATTCTTCCACCAGTTATTGGCAGAGGGCATATACTGGCCGCCATCCCAGTTCGAAGCTGCTTTTGTCTCCCTTAGTCATAGCAATGAGGACCTCCAGGCTACAACCAGGGTAATTAAGAAGGCACTGAGTTCTCTGCAAGGTTAACTCACATTCAAAACGTGCAACTACATCCCTTACGGGCACGGGGTCATCACAATTTCGAGTAAGCAAACAAAAAGGAAAGCATTACTACTTCCCATCGCAATCTTAGTAGCGGGGGTGGATTCGAACCAACGACTACAGGCTGGCAACTGGGAGTGGCTTCCGGCTTATAGGGGTTTTGACAGCCAGCGAGAAGGGGGGTAGAATAGCCACAGTAGTTGATATAGGAAATCTATACCTACTGCAGAGAAAGGAGATAGCGATGAAAATATTAGGTAGGGTTCTCATCATGCTCACTATTATGGCTCTTGCCCTGGTTCCACTGGTGGCTTGTACTGGACCCTCGGGTCCAGCTGGACCACAAGGGCTACAGGGACCCACAGGACCGCAAGGGCCACAAGGCGAGCAGGGACCAGCTGGACCACAGGGACCGCAAGGTGAGCAGGGACCGGCTGGGCCACGGGGTGAGCCGGGTCCAGAAGATCTAGGCACCGCCATATACAGTCACTTGCACACGGTTTCGCCTTTGAGTAGTGTAACTATCAATCTGAGCACTGATGCTAATGAGGCTCGCCTACTGGAAGTTTATGTCAGTGCCTTATCAGGTGATGAAGGAATCAAGACTCAAATCATATACGGAGACCCTGACCAGCTTACTATAACTAACTCCAGCACTTCGTCTGTCAGCCTCAATGTTATCGTTTACGAACGTCTGCTGCCCTAGTGACGGGAATATCTAGGCTGAAGAACTTAAGAAAATAGGTGCTGATAGTTTCCCAAAGGAGAAAATATCTGCGGATTTGCTCGGCAAGTCCTTGTCCTTCTCGTTGCCGAAGACAGCCTTTGGACTTCACTTGGTCGGCACAAATAAAAAAGGCACAGACTTGGGTCTGTGCCTCTCATTTTCAAGGCAAGGAGTTACCGTCTTGCAAACATTTTGATTGGTACCCAGTGGCACAAGGTGGTATATCCAGATACAAACAAGGCCTATTATCGGTGATAGGATGGCACAAAATTGTATCTGAGGGAACAGGGTGGCACACCCAGCCTGTAAATGGGGTTCAGGTGGTCAGAGGTTCAAATCCTCCACCCCAACTATAGATAGGCATACCCCCTTGACTCCTGCTCTGACTACAACTACACTACTCATCAAAATAATAGTTGGGCATAAAATCCAATTTGAAGGCGTTTACACCAAGCGATAGAAAATTAATCCCGCCGGTACTTTGGGATAAAAGTAGGTCGATTTCCTGGGCATCCGGTCACCGACATCAGCGATGGCTTTAACTACCTCCGGCTTAATAGGCTTTAACAGAAAGGCGAGCTGGTATTCCTGGTCTAATACTCTGTTTACCGCATCTTGCTTGTCATAGCTATAGCCAAGTATTGCCTCCTCACTGCCACTGCTCAGTCCCAGTAGTTTCTCCAGTATGATATGGTCAACAATACTAACATCTAACCTCCTATACAGCTCACAATGAAAGTAGGGCATCATCTGGCTGGCGGCAACCAAGTCACGCAACTTCAGTACAAAAAGATGCTCTGCTTCCAAACCAAAAAGGACTAGCCTAACCTCATTTGTCTCACCAGTCAATAAATCATCAACTCGCCGCCAAACCCCAGACATAGTCAAGGGCAACTCCTCTATTTCAAAGAATGACCTCAACTTAGCCATCAGCCCATCCAGGGTTGATTTCGAGACACCACGAACCAGCCGGTGAGGAGGTAGAATCATAAGCCCAGGGTCAGAGAAGTCTACCAGCTCCATCAAAACAAAATTAAATGCCTCATTATCCGATACTGATGGAGAATAAGCACGCCTCTCACGCTGGTAAATAAGAGCACTCTCGTAGCGGTGATGACCATCAGCAATGTAAAGCGGTTGACCGGCTAGACTACTACATATCTGATTGACCACTCCAGGCTCAGTGATAGCCCAAACACAATGACTTTCTCCACTGGCACCACTTAAACTGATTATAGGTTCACTTAGCTCTTGTGAGATTAGCAACGATGAAACCCGTTGCCCCCGGTCTTCAAACAGTGCCAAAATTGGGCTGGTATTGGCTCGGCATGCCCATAGCAGGCTCAATCGGTCACTCTTAGGCTCAGATAGCGTGCCCTCATGGGGACGAATAACCATCTTATCCCATTCCTCTAACCTGACACAGACCACTATACTACGGCGTTTATATTCCCTCCCTTGGTAAGTAAAATAGTGGTCGTGGAGATAGATAGCTGGCATCTCATCAACCTTAAGAATGCCTTCCGTTAGCCATTGCTCCAGGGTAGCTGCCGAACGAGTATTCTTGTTGTCTATAGCTGTATCCTGGGGCAACTCACGACTATGCTCCAACCGAACAAAGTTATACTGGCTCCGCTGATAAAGCTCCTGCTGTAACTGTGGGGTAATAATGTCATACGGAGGGCAGATTACTGCTGATAAATCCTTAATCAGCGATTGGTTATAACGCACAGCACAAAAGGGGTGTAGCTCAGCCACGATTGCTCTCTAATCCTCTTCTAACAAATCTATAAGGAGGTAGTTAGTAATAACCCTAGTTTACCGTATGCCACAGCAGAGGCGCAAGCCCTTGTACTCGTTCATATGATTAGTGACTCATATTGTTTCTTTACCTTGTCTTTGCGAGGAATGTCATTGCGAATGTAATGAAGCAACCTGAAGTGCCGAAGCAATCTTTTGTTTGTTTTCCTCTTTCCGGGATTGCTTCGCTTTGCTCGCAATGACACAAAGAACTGTTAGGGCTTGACCCGAACTTAAAGCTGAACATACACCATACTTTAAAGTGTAACCTATCTATCTGAACTAGCTCAGCCCTACCTTACCATACCATTTATCTTTTGCCCAAATATATGCTATAATAAATATAAAAATAGCCTTCTATTACGGTCAAATGAATGACTTAGACAAAGTAAAAGAAAGAATAGAACAGCTAAGGGGTGAAATTAACCACCATAATTATCGCTACTATGTGCTGGATAGTCCTGAGATTAGCGATGCTGAATATGATGAGTTAATGAAGGAGCTGAAGCAACTGGAGGAGCAATACCCCCAGTTCCTGACCCCAGATTCACCCACACAGCGGGTTGGCGCTGCTCCGGTTGAAGCTTTCGGTGTTGTCGAACACCCGTTACCGTTACTATCCCTAGGTAATGCCTTCTCCCAAGAAGAGTTATTAGCCTGGTATACCCGAACCTTAAAGTTAACCGGCGAGAAACAATTTGACTTTGTTTGTGAACATAAGCTTGATGGGCTAGCTGTGGCTTTGACCTATGTCAACGGTCAATTAACTACCGGGGCTACCCGAGGCGATGGCTTCCGTGGTGAAGATATTACTCAGAACCTGAGAACTATCAGGAGCATACCACTGTCGGTGTCTGGGGTAACTAAACATTCCATAAACCGCAACAATTTCCCTCCCTTCGCTAAAAGTCTCATTTTGAATACGGGAAAGCCCATCGGGCAAGCTGGTGGTGAAGATATCACCCAGAACCTGATAACTATCAGAAGCATACCATTGTCAGTGTCTAAAGAGGCACCGAACCGGTTTGAAGTGCGGGGTGAGGTCTTCCTGCCCAAAGCCGGCTTTGCTAAATTAAACCAGGAACGAGTTGAGGAAGGGCTACCCCCTTTTGCTAACCCTAGAAATGCCGCCGCTGGCTCAGTGCGCCAGCTTGACCCACGCACCACCGCCAAGCGCCCGCTGGATATTTATATCTACATGCTGGGTTACGCTGAAGGCAAGGCAACTCCCCCAACCCATTGGGAAACTATGGAGTATCTTAAGTCCCTCGGCTTCAAGGTAAGCCCCAATAATAGCCTGCTTACCAATATTGAGCAGGTTGAAGAATATTATCGTACCTGGATGGAGAGAAAAGAAAGCCTCCCCTATGAAGCTGACGGCATTGTGGTCAAGGTAAATCAGCTTGACCTCCAAGAACGACTGGGAAACATTGGGCATGAGCCGCGGTGGGCTATCGCTTACAAGTTTCCCGCCATCCAGGGCACCACGCGCCTAAAAGAAATTAAAATCAGTGTGGGCAGAACCGGCACCCTCAACCCCTATGCCGTCTTAGAGCCAGTGTCAGTAGGCGGGGTAACTATCAGACAGGCAGCCCTACACAATGAAGATGACATCAGGCGTAAGGATATCCGTGAAGGCGATTGGGTTTATGTCCAACGAGCCGGCGAAGTGATACCCGAGGTCATCGGACCCATTATAAGCAAGCGTAGCGGGCAAGAAAAGGAATTCAGCCTCCTGGAAAAGACTTTTGACAGTGACCAGCAACGTCCGGCATGCCCGGTGTGCGGGGCTGAGGTGGTTAAACCCGAAGGCGAGGTTATGTACTACTGTTCTAATTCCGCCTGTCCCGCCCAAGTGCAAGAGCGACTAGAGCATTTTGTCTCTCGGGGGGGTATGGACATTAGGGGAATAGGCGAATCACAAAGTGCCATGCTGTTAAGAGAAGGGCTGGTCAAGAATATTGCCGACCTATACGACCTTAAAGATAAAAAGGAGCAACTCCTAAAGCTAGAAAGAATGGCTGAGAAGAGCGTAACCAATACGCTCAATGCCATTGAGAAGAGTAAAGAGACACTGCTACCTAGAGTTATCTTTGCCCTGGGCATACGCCATATCGGTGAAGAGATGGCGGAGCTTCTAGCTCAGCACTTTGGTAGTATCGACTATGATAATCCTGATAGCTTGGCTAATGCCTCTAGAGAGGAACTCATGTCCGTCCCCACTGTTGGACCCAAGATTGCCGATAGTATTATTGCCTTCTTCCGACAGGAGGCAAATCGCAATATTATTGAAAGATTAAAAAGGGCAGGGGTTCGGCTGGAAGAATAAGTAGCTAAGCCAAAAGAGCTACCCCTGGCTGGTATGGAGTTTGTTATTACCGGCAGGCTAGAAGCCCTCGCCAGGCAGGAAGCTGAGGCAAGAATAAAAGAACTCGGCGGCTCAACCGGAAGCAGTGTTACTAAGAAGACAACATACTTGGTAGTAGGCGCCGACCCCGGCTCAAAGCTCGCCAAAGCCCAGACTCTAGGCACCAAGCAGCTTACCGAAGAGGAATTCCTCCACCTTCTGAGGCAGAGACAATAGAAAGAGGTATGGTTATGACCATTATGATTGGTGCCCGGTGTAAAGACGGCGTGGTCTTGGTGTCGGATAGGAGATTGGTTCGGGCAGGTGGCTTGGAGCTACAATCCCCCGAATGTAAGCTAAGAGCAGTGAGGGGAGTCCTAATTGGGGCAGTCGGAATGTCGGCTTTCTATGATACAGTCGAGAGATTGTTAATGAGCAAGTTCCCTGATAGCACGGGTTTTGGCGACTGCCTGGGACATTGCTGAGCTAGCCGATGAGGTTGTTAAACAATATGAGGGTTAAAGGATGACCGCCCGTTCTTTCCTGTTCTTGACCGGGTCAATGGAAAGGCGAGGCTGTGGCAAGTGACAGCAGGACTACCACCTGGTGAGATGGACTATGAGGTCTGGGGACGTTCCGAGGCTTATGGTGCTATTGGTCGGCTGTTTCCCTGGCAGGAGACACCTATGGAGACTGGGTGGCGGGTCATGCTTTTCTTTGTTGCCATTGCCGCTAAAGTTTCGTTCAGCGTAGGGGACGGGGTTGATGTCGGGCTTGGAGGGGATGACACCGATAGCATTGAAATCAAGCACTACTTGCAGCCCAGGGATAGCAGTGTTTTCAATACTTATGAGAAAGCTAAGCGATTGGTTGAAACACTTCCGCAGTTCATAACAGACGGGATATGTCGTAGTGATTAGTAGCGCGTTAAAGTAGCATGAAATTAATTGTCGGCTTAGGTAATCCGGGGCGGGCTTACGCTAATAACCACCATAATATAGGCTTTATGTGTCTCAACCACTTTGCCCGGACGCAGGGCATCCGATTTGATAAAAAGCAAGGAAAAGCCCGAATTGGCACCGGTGAGGTAGCTGGCTGTAAGATAGTAGTGGCTAAACCTCAAACCTATATGAACCTAAGCGGACAGTCAGTAAGCCGGCTAGTAAGGAAATTTAACATCAACCCTGATAACCTCCTGGTCATCCATGATGACCTTGACCTCCCCTTAGGTAAGATTCGCATCCGCCAGGGCAGTAGTTCTAGCGGACACAAGGGAATTAATTCCATCATTACTGAGCTGGGAAACCAGGATTTCCTTCGCCTTCGGGTAGGTATCGGAAGACCCGTCAAAAATAGGAGCTTCACTGAATTTAGTGAGGATGAAATTATTGCTTATGTGCTTAGCGATTTCACCCCTGACCAAAAACAAGTCGTCATTAGTGTCATACCCAGGGTAAGTGAAGCCATCCTCTGCCTCCTTAACGAAGGGCTGACCGTCACCATGAATAAGTATAACTAGTTCTTTGTACGAAATGCTCGGCAAGTTATTTTTTATCAAATTATTTCATACAATAATATTCATCCTTATGTCAGCTTGCGTAATTTACATTCTGTATTGTGGTATTACAAAAACCTATAATTTGACTTTATTTTTAGCAATCGGTGCTATGTTGATTGAGGGCTTAGCACTACTTTTTAATCATTTTCAATGTCCACTCACTACTCTTGCCAGGAAATATGGTGATGAAAACGGCCGTGTTACAGATATGTTTTTTCCAGCATGGTTTATGCCTTATGTTTTTCCATTTTTCACTGTTTTGTTTGTTATCGGACTTGTCTTATCAGGTTTAGGATATTTCATGAAGTGATTCTAGACAATCTCTCTTTGCCAGAACTCTGGCTCAGGTGATATAATCCCTATATTCATTAAAGTGAAGGATTTGCGAAATGATAAATAAAAAGAGGTTCATCGCCGTTATTGGGGGTAGCGAACCTACAACAGAAGAGACCCGGTTGGCTGAGGCAGTGGGTCGTGAGCTAGCCAAGCGAGGGGCTATCTTAGTTTGCGGTGGTATGGGTGGGGTCATGGAGGCAGCTTGCCGAGGAGCTAGCTCAGAGGGTGGGATAACTATCGGTATCCTACCCGGGGATAGCCGCCAGGCGGCAAATCCCTATGTCCAGATTCCTATAGTTACCGGTATAGGCTATGCCAGAAATATCGCTGTGGTCAAATCGGCTCAGGCAGTTATCGCTGTTGGCGGCAGCTATGGCACCCTATCCGAGATAAGCCACGCTCTACAAAGCGGCATCCCTGTTATCGGTTTAAATACCTGGTCATTATCCAGAAATAGTCAGCCGGATAACTCAATTATCCCAGCTCAAAATCCGACTGAGGCGGTAAATAAAGCTCTCGATTTAGCCATAAAGTAGTAGCCCAGTCAGCCTCAAGTTTGGAGAGAAAAATGTCATCTATTGAGAATATCAAAGCTAGAGAGATCCTAGATTCCAGAGGCAACCCTACCCTGGAGGTTGAGGCGAAGCTATCTGACGGCACAATAGGTCGGGCTGCCGTGCCGTCTGGAGCCAGCACCGGTAAGTACGAGGCAGTAGAACTCCGAGACGGGGATGATTCTAGGTTTAATGGAATGGGAGTACTTAAGGCAGTGACTAATGTTAATGAACATATCGCTGCCGCTATAATTGGCATGTTAGCTACTGACCAGACAGCTATCGACCATAAGCTAATAGAGCTTGATGGCACCGCCAACAAATCACGCCTGGGGGCTAATGCCATCGTGGGAACATCGCTAGCGGTGGCTCACGCTGCGGCTAACCACCTCAATATGCCACTATATCACTATCTGGGCAGGACAACTACTTACAACTTACCGGTACCAATGATGAATATCGTAAACGGCGGCAAGCATGCCGCCAATTCAACAGACTTTCAGGAGTTTATGGTGGTGCCGGTTGGAGCTAGCAGCTTCAGTCACGCCCTTCAAATGGGCACCCAGGTTTACCACCAGCTAAAAAGGGTGCTTAAGGATAAAGGTCTAAATACCAATGTCGGCGACGAAGGAGGCTTTGCCCCGGCTTTGCCCTCAAACCAACAGGCGGTAGAGGCAATTTTGTCGGCTATTGAAGGAGCTGGCTATAAGCCAGGTAGAGACTGCTTCATTGCCTTAGACCCAGCAGCCAGCGAATTCTATAAAGATGGTCAATATATCTTGGCTAGAGAAGGAGCTTCGCTCAGCACCAACGAAATGGTTGATTATTATGTTAAATGGGCATCAAGCTACCCCATTATTAGTATTGAGGACGGAATGGCAGACGATGACTGGGATGGCTGGCAACTCCTGACTCAAAAATTGGGCGGCAGAGTCCAGCTTGTTGGCGATGACCTCTATGTTACCAATGTAAACCGCCTTAGCCAGGGCATCAACCTAAGAGCATCTAACTCCATTCTTATCAAACCTAATCAAATCGGTACGCTCACCGAAACAATCGCTGCCATCAAGATGGCACAGCAGGCAGGCTGGACAGCAATCGTAAGTCACCGTTCCGGTGAGACTGAAGATACCACCATAGCCGACCTGGCTGTAGGCTTGAATACAGGTCAAATTAAAACCGGTGCCCCCTGCCGTTCAGAACGCACTGCCAAGTATAACCGTCTGCTAAGAATAGAAGACGAGCTAGGGGAAAGTGCCAACTTTGCCGGAACACAGGCATTTATCAATTTGAAAAGAAGATAGACAAATTTTTGAGTATAATGCTATATTCAACTATATAAATATAAAGTTGGAAAACCACTAAGGAGGGGCAAAATGACAACCAAAATTGGAATTAACGGCTTCGGGCGGATTGGGAGGCTAACCCTCAGGGCAATTAACCAATATCATAGTGGCAAACTGGAGGTAGCAGTTGTTAATGACCTCACTGATACTAAAACTAATGCGCACCTATTAAAATGGGACAGCAGCTACGGTCGCTATCCTGGTAAGGTAGAAGCCACTGAGGATTCAATTATAGTTGATGATAAAGAGGTAAAGGTGCTGTCAGAGCGCAACCCAGGCAACATCCCATGGCAGGATTACGGCGTAGACATAGTAATAGAGTCAACCGGGTTGTTTACCGATGCCACCAAGGCAGCAGCTCACCTAGAGGGCGGTGCCAAAAAAGTGCTCATCTCAGCCCCAGCCCGTAATGAAGACATAACCATTGTCCTCGGCGTCAATGAAGACCGGTATAATCCACATAAGCATAACATTATATCCAACGCCTCTTGCACCACCAACTGCATTGCCCCTGTGGTCAAGGTATTGCACCAAAACTTCGGAGTTAGCAAGGGGTTAATGACCACCATTCATGCCTATACCAACGACCAGAGACTCCTGGATATGTTTCACCGCGACCTGCGCCGAGCTCGCGCCGCAGCTATAAACATCATCCCCACTACCACCGGTGCCGCCAGAGCAGTAACCACGGTTATTCCTGAACTCGAAGGCAGACTTCACGGATTAGCCTTCAGAGTGCCTGTAGCTGTGGTTTCTGTTGTCGATTTTGTCGCCGATTTAGACAAAGAGGTTACTGTTGAACAAGTCAACCAGGCTTTCCAGGTAGCGGCTGAGGGACCTTTAGCCGGCATACTGGAGTATTGCCAAGATGAGCTGGTAAGTATGGATTTTAAAGGCAATCCTGCCAGCTCTATTGTTGACGCGCCTAGTACTATGGTCATTGGTGGCAATATGGTCAAGGTGCTTGCCTGGTATGATAATGAGTGGGGCTACACCTGCCGCTTAGTTGACCTTGCTGCCTATGTGACTGATAAAGGTCTGTAGCTAACAATAAGGATTTGACATTACCATATAAGTATGCTTAAAATAATTGAATTATTTAATACTGAGGTGAGAAATGAAATTAGTGGTTATTGGTTTTGGGCAATGTGGCAGTAGGGTTGCCGATGAGTTTGCCCGACTAAATAGAAGGGCACGTGGCACGCGTGGCATCGAGATAATTACCGGAGCCTTCGCTGTGAACACAGATGCTGCCGATTTAAGTGGGCTAACCACCATAAAGCCTGATTATCAGCACCGAATCCTTATCGGCGGTCGAAAGACTGGTGGTCATGGCGTAGGCAAGATAAATGAACTGGGTGCCGAGATAGCCAGAGAAGACGGCGATAAGGTTATAGACGCCATAAGAACTGCCCGGCACTTCTTTGAGTCAGATGCCTTCTTACTAATTGCCGGTGCTGCCGGCGGCACTGGCTCTGGGTCAATACCAATAATGACACAATATATAAAAGAGCGCTATACGGATAAACCGGTATATAACCTTATTATTCTCCCCTTTGAGCATGAAGAGACGACAGAGGAAAGAACTATCTACAACTCAGCCACATGTCTTAAATCTGCCAATTCAGTGGCTGACGCGGTAATTCTTGTTGACAATCAAAGGTATGTTAGAAAGGACTTCTCACTTAGAAACAACTTGGCTAAAATCAATGCCCTAATAGTTGAACCGTTCTACAATCTACTTTGTGCCGGCGAGGAGAAAAAGTCCAAATACATCGGGGCAAAGATGCTTGATGCTGGCGACATAATACAGACCCTGTCAGGATGGACAGTAATCGGCTATGGTAAATCACAAATTCCGCTATTCAGATTCCCCTTTAGAGGACGTAATTTCAGGGGAAAAAGCACTGAAACCCACAAGGGGATCCAGGCAATGGACGAAGCTATAAGTGACCTATCACTCAGATGCAACCCTGCCGATTCCTACCGAGCACTATACCTTATCTCTGCCCCAGCCAAGGAAATGAATATGGACCTGGTCAAGGAACTGGGAAACTATCTAAAAGGAATAGTCCCCGAGGCTCTAGTAAGGGACGGCGATTACCCCAGGGAAAAAGGACTGATGGATGTAACTGTAATCCTATCTGAACTTAGCGAAGTGGAAAAAGTCAAGAAATACTATAATACATCAACCGCCTTTATCCAAGAGGTTAAAGTGAGAGAAGAAGACATCAAGCGTAAAATTGAAGGGGTAGAAGAGTTATCAAAGGATTTACCCTCGCTACTATAATTAATTAGCCAACTTTAATTGCCAGCTTTATGTAGGAGGCTAAACCTAATAAAGCTGGCTTTTACTTATTACCGTCTCATATATCGCCCTCACCAATTTAATATTTATCTGTGCTACCCCCTTTTGGAAAACAGACAATAAGAGTTATAATAAAAGCAAACGAAGATGGCTTCCCAAGTATTTTATCGTAAATGGCGTCCCCAAACTCTAGCTGAGGTAGTTGGACAAGAACAGGTAACACAAACACTAGGCAATGCCCTCACTAGTGGTCGTGTAGCTCATGCCTACCTTTTTTGTGGTCCTCGGGGAACAGGTAAGACCACCACCGGGCGCATTTTGGCTAAGGCAGTGAATTGTGTTACCAACGGCAAGGGTGAGCCATGCAATACCTGCCACATTTGCCAAGCAATAACTGAGGGTAGGGCTTTAGATGTCATTGAAATTGATGCTGCTAGCAACCGGGGTATTGATGAAATCCGAGACCTCCGTGAGAGGGTCAATTATGCTCCAAACCAAGCTCGCTACAAGGTCTATATAATAGATGAAGTCCATATGCTTACTAAAGAAGCTTCCAATGCCCTGCTCAAGACCCTTGAGGAACCACCACCCCATATTATCTTCATCCTAGCTACCACCGAAGCCCACAAAGTCCTGCCCACAATTCTGTCACGATGCCAGCGCTTCGATTTCCGCCGTATCTCTCAAGCAGCTATGGTTTCAAAACTAACCTATATTTGTAGTGCCGAAGGCATCCACATAGACCCAGAGGGGCTACGGCTTATTGCTAAGTTCGCCACCGGCAGCCTGCGAGATGCCGAAAACCTGCTGGAGCAGTTGACCGCCTATTACGGCTCTGAGATTGAACTCCACCAGATTCAGGCTATGCTGGGCATTACTGGAGACTGGCGAGCCAAAGAACTGGTAAAGCACATCATAAATAACGATATTTCCGCCGGGATGACAACCATAAACAGCGTCAACAGCGACGGTCTGGATTTAAAGCAATTTAATCGGGAGCTGGTGGAATACCTTAGAGGACTTCTACTAATAAAGACTAGCTCTGAGGAGGCTATAGACCTTACTACCGAGGATATAGCCGAACTGAAGGATTTAGCCGCCAAAGCCCCCCTATCTCAGATATTGAAAGCAGTCAAGCTCTTTGGTCAGCTTGAGCTTGGTTTTGATAACTACTCTACCTTACCTCTGGAACTAGCCCTGGTTGACTGTGTCTTGCCCGTTGAGGAGGAAAAGGAAGGCATTACCACACAGACTGAATATGAATCTCGTCAGCCGGTAGAGGTGGCGCCTCCACCAGCCACTCCAGCCAAACCTGAGCCGGCTAATGTGCCCACACCAGCAGCACCAGAGGTCGCCACTACTATCACCCCGCCACAACCGGGTAGTGAGATTGAACAACTGAGACTGAACTGGAAGCGAGTTATTGATGAAGCCCCAGCCAGCACTAAAAAGACCTATGCCATCGCTATCCTTAGAAGCGCCGGCGTCAAACCGGTGGCATTTGAAGATGACACCATAGTCTTATCCTTCAGATATAACATTCACAAGGAGAATATGGAGAAACCGGAAAATCAGCGTGTTGCCGAAGAAATTATGGGTAACTTCCTGGGACATCCCTGCCATGTGCGCTGTATCTACGAACCAGAAGACAATCACCTGGTCAAGGCAGCCCTGAAAATGGGTGCTCAAATTATTGATGTGGAGGAGAAATGAATTTATCTATGCTAAATCAAGCTCGGGAACTTAAATCCAAGCTTGACAAGGCTCAAAAAGAGTTAAGCAACACTATTATAGAAGTAAGCTCAGGCAAAGGTGCAATTAAGATTACCATTAACGGTCAGCAAGAAATAAAGTCAATAAGAATATCACCCGAAGTGATAAACCCCGATAAGGCAGAAAAGCTAGAAGAACTGGTGTTCAAAGCGGTGAACGAAGCCATTGCCAAGTCTCAAAAACTAGCCGCCAAGCAGCTAAAGGGGTTAACTGGCGGTCTTAAAATCCCAGGGCTACTTTAGTATAGTCAAGGAGAGCTGATATTGAATCAAAATCTCACCTCTACCGCCGAAGCCATAAACAAGCTCATCCAGGAGTTTAACAAACTGCCTGGCATTGGACCAAAGAGTGCCCAGCGCCTTACCTATTACCTGCTGCGTGCCCCTGAAGAGCAAGCTAAGCTGTTAGCTGAAGCCATCTTGGCGGTAAAACAGAAGACCAAGCTATGCTCCGTTTGTTTTAATGTTACCGAGTCTGACCCCTGCCTCACCTGCCGCAGTGACCAGCGCAACCGCACTAAGATTTGTATTGTGGAACAGCCACAAGACATTTTAGCTCTGGAGCATACCGGCATTTATAACGGTCTTTATCATGTGCTCCACGGCGCTATCTCACCCACCGAAGGGGTGGGAGCTGACGACATAAGAATTAAAGAGCTTATGAGCCGATTACAGGATAGCTCGATAGAGGAGGTCATTCTGGCTACCAACCCCAATCTTGAGGGAGAAGCCACCGCTATGTATCTAAGCAAACTCATTTCCCCCCTGGGCATCCGGGTTACTCGCCTCGCCCGGGGACTGCCCTTCGGTACCGAACTGGAATACGCCGACGATGTTACCCTGACCCAAGCCATTGAGGGGAGACAGGAGTTTTAGCTTCGCGTATGTGGCTGTTATATGAAATTGTGGGCTTCGGTGCTAAAATGATAAAATTTAGAAAGGTCGAATCTATAACTAAATAATTGGAGGTGAAAACTATGTTATCACAAATTCCCATAAACCTTGAGAAAGTAAAAAAGGAAGACCTGGACAAAGAGATACTAAGAGTCGGGATGATAGCTGAATTAGATGCTGTAAATCTTTATGAGCAAATGGCAGCCATGACTGAAAACAAGAACATAAAGAACCTTCTTCTGGACATAGCAAAGGAAGAAAAGACACATTTAGGAGAATTCCAAGCTCTATTGTTAGAAGAAGACAAGGAGCAAGAAAAAGAATTAGAAGAAGGTAAAAAAGAGGTCGATGAGTTAACAAAATAGGGAGGTAAAACAGGACAGAACAAAAGCAAATCTATAAATGCAAAGTGAAGGAGGGGTTATATGCTATACATGAACATCCTTACTTGGGCTCCCGACAAAAGGGATGAGCTTCTGAAAAGGGCGCAGACAATAGGATTTGGACATGAAGGTATGAAGGTGATTGGTACTTGGGCTGACTTGGACGGATGCCGAGGTTTTCAACTGACTGATGTGCCACCTGCTATGGGTCCTAAACTCATGCTAAAAGCTAACTTTGCTTGGAACGACATTATGAAGATTGAGAGCATAGCTGTGATGGAAGCGGAAGAGATGGTGAAACTTCTTTCAAGTATATAGTGAGTTCACCACTTTGCCTGCTTTTTGTGACATGCACCCGTCAGACAAAGAACATTTACTGACAGAACAAACCCAGGAGAAGAGGCACATCACCTAACCCAGGCTTTATGGCGAACTCAAATTCGCCCGCCCCTTATTCTATGCGGGAGGTGATGCCTATGTTAAACTAAAGCTGGCTTCTTATCCTGCTGGCGGTGAAGGGGCTAGGTGTTGTAAGCTGAGCTTAATATGCAGGACTTAGCAACACAGGAGGCAAATCATGTCGTTAGTAACTGTAACTTATGTACCGGAAGGCATTGTGATGGCTTCAGATAGCCGGCAGTGGGTAAAAATTGAGGGAAAAACTCCTGAGGGGAAGGATTTCAGAGTCGAGACTATCAGCTCTGATGCCGTGATGAAAACCTTCCTTCTTGAAAAACAGCAGGTTGGTATCTCTAATCATGGACAGGACTTGCTTAACGGTGTGCCAATGGCAAGCTACATCAAAAGATTCATCGAGGAAGAATTGGTAGCCGCTGATGACGTAACTACTATTCCAGAGAAGTTAGTTGGGTATTTCAGTAAGTCTTTCCCTAATGCTGATGCTGGCTTTCACGTTGCCGGATACAAGAAGGAAGCCAAAGCAAGCGTCCCCTATGTTTACCGTTGTCATGTAGCCAAAAACACTGTCGAAAGAAGAAACGTTAAACCTGACGGTTCACTTGCTTACGGTGCTAGTTGGTCTGGACAAATTGATGTTCTCACTTCTATCGTCAGCCCCATAATTGTTAAGGATGAGAAAGGTGCAAATAAAGTGATTCGAGCATCAGCGCCAATCATTTGGGATGCAATGACACTCCAAGATGCCATAGATTTCTCAATTTATGCTATTCGCACTACCATTGATACTATGCGCTTTCAGGCTCGACCCAAAAACGTCGGCGGCCCAATCGATGTCTTGGTCCTAACACCTGAAGAAAGCAAATGGATTCAAAGAAAGGAATTACACAGTTAGACACATGGAGCAAAGATGCCTAAGCCGCGGAATTATAAAATTCAGGTTCAATTTAAATAAGGCAAACTCGGCTTGGGTTAACTCTGAGTTCGTCTATATGACTTTTAATTCTATTTTGGCTGAATAATAGAATACGAAAGGAAAACTATGAAACTGTCAGTAGCAGACACGGAAAGATGTGTTGGTTGCCAGAGTTGCATGTTCGCATGTTCCAGGCGACAGGGTGAAGCTGGATTGGCAAGAACATGCATCGGGGTTAGGTCAGTTGGCGGCATGGAACGAGGATTAATAGTTATAGTCTGTAGAGCCTGTGATGATCCGCCTTGTGTAAAAGTATGCCCGACAGGTGCCCTTAAGCCCAGAAGGGGAGGTGGAGTGCGTTTTGACATTACCAAATGCACTGGGTGTGGCTATTGCCGTGATGCTTGCCCTATAGGGTGTGTTTTCTGGGACGATGAGATTAATAAACCAATGATTTGCAGTCACTGCGGTTATTGTGCCCAATTCTGCCCTCACGGTGTGCTGAAATTAGAAAGGAGAAAGGTCAGATATGCTCCAAGATGATACCCTGGCTAACGTTCTTTACGTCGACCTCTCCAAGAAGCGTTTCTGGATTGAGAAAAGGCAGGACCTTTTTGAGAAATTCATAGGTGGTGTTGGTGTTGCTACCCAGCTTCTTCATGAGGAATGTCCTAAAGGCGCTGACCCCCTAGGTCCTGAAAATCCAATAATATTCGCTGTAGGTCCTCTAACGGCATTGTTCCCGCTTGCCTCGAAAACCGTTGCCATGTTTAAGTCACCCCACACAGGCAATCTGGGCGAGAGTCACTGTGGTGGACGAAGCGCAATTGCTATCCGTATGGCGGGATATGGTGCTATTGTAATAAAGGGTGCCAGTGATACCCCCCTTTACCTAGCCATCCACAACAATAAAATCTATTTCCGGGATGCTTCCTCCTTGTGGGGAATAAAAAGTTGCATTGCCGCAGGTCGCATTATTAGAGAAAACGAGCCGTCAGCGGGTTTGAGAACAATTATGCGCATCGGCACAGCCGGCGAGAAACTTGTCTCATACGCATGTGTAACTACAGAAACTTATAGGCATTTCGGCAGGCTCGGACTAGGTGCGGTTTTTGGCAGCAAGAAGCTTAAGGCTATTGTAATCTCAGGCAAACGTTCGCTTCCGCTAAGTGACAAGAAACTGTATCAGAAGGTGTATAACGAGATTTACCAAGCGGCTATAGGCTCCCCGACAATGAAAAAATATCAAGGTCTCGGCACAGCTGAGAATGTTCTGCCTTTAAATGAGTTCGGTGGGCTTCCCACGCGAAATCTTAAGACGACAAAATTCGAAGGAGCATCGGAGATTTCTGGTGAAACATTTGCCGAACATTATTTGGGCAGGCGGCTTGCCTGTAGTCACTGTCCAGTGGGGTGCATACACATTACTGCGCTTAGGGAACCCTATGGAGATAAACCGTATTTCTATAAAACCTCCATGCTCTCTTATGACTTCGAACCTATCTATGCTTTGGGGTCTATGCTGGGTGGTTCTGATCCTAAGGGCTTCCTTAAGTTGATGGAGCGGATAGAATTATTGGGTCTGGACGCGATAAGTACCGGGGTGGTCTTGGCCTGGGCAACAGAAGCTCAAGAAAAAGGTATTATCTCCAAGAAGGAAACAATGGGTATTAAGCTTAGCTGGGGGGATTACACTGCCTATATGGACGCAGTGCCACTGATTATAGAGCAACCGAATGAGTTTTATAAGGCACTCTCACATGGAGTCGAACATGCCGCCTCCCTGTATGGAGGAGAGGATTATGCCCTGGCTCTAGGTGGAAACGAAATGCCAGGATATCATACAGGACCTGGAGCCCATATAGGCGTTTTAATTGGGGCAAGACACAGTCACCTGGACAATGCTGGATATAGTATCGATCAGAAGACCCTAATTAAGGAAAACCTTGGCTCTGCTGAAGAACTTGCTGAAGCCTTGCTGGCTGAGGAACGCTGGCGCCAGGTCCTGGCAACTCTCGTAGTTTGTTTCTTTGCCAGAGGGATATACCAGCCAGATGTTGTCTCAAGAGCGCTCCATATAGCAGGTTTTGATGTTACTCCTGAGGCTCTCCATCGTATCGGAGAAGAGATACATAAAGAAAAATACAGGTTCAAGACCCGAGAAGGTTTTTCTCTGGATAAGCTCCGCTTACCTAAGCGAATTCTTGAGACTCCTTCGCCTCTCGGTAAATTGGAGGAAAAATTTATTCGTGAGGCAATTGAACATGTCAAGAAAAGGCTCTCTAGGTAAGGAACTCGAGACGCTGGGGAGGCTAGAGAATAATAATTAAAATGTCTAAGCCACGAAATTACCAGACGGAAGCGATTATTATTAAGAAGACTAAGCTGGGGGAGGCGGATAGAATCCTTAGCCTTTACACTCCTCATTTGGGTAAGATTCAGGCTATAGCCAAGGGAGTGCGTCGTCCCAGGAGCAAGCTCGCCGGACATCTGGAACTCCTTACCCATAGCTTGGTGTCGCTGGCTAGAGGGCGAAATCTGGACACTATAATCGGGAGTCAAACCATCAATAGCTTCCTCCCGTTAAAAAGCGACCTGCAACTTACCTCCTACGCTCTTTATGCCACCGAGCTAGTTAATCAATTCACCGCTGACCATATTGAAAATTACCCTCTGTTCCAACTACTACTTGACACAATGCACCGCTTATGCCAAGGCGGTGATAATGAACTGGTCTTGCGCTACTTTGAGCTGCAACTGCTTAATGAGGTGGGCTACCGACCCCAGCTTCATCACTGTGTCTCTTGCCGGTCAGCGCTAGAGCCCACCACCAACCCATTCTGCTCTAGTGCTGGTGGCATGCTATGCCCTAGTTGCCGGCAGAGCCAGCCTTTAACCTACCCCCTTTCCGTTAATGCCCTAAAAGTGCTACGGCTACTCCAAAGTGGTGACTATACTACAGCTAGCAGGTTACAAATAAACCCAGAGCTATCCTGGGAATTGGAGGGCGTGATGAGGGGCTACCTTAAATACCTCCTGGAACAAGAGCCAAAGTCAGTCGCCTGGCTGGATACTTTGAAGGAACAACAAGGATTAAATCCTAAATCCGAAGCACTAAATCCTAAATAAATTCTAATTCCAAATTCAAAATCGTTTTGGTCTCTTGGATTTTGGGCATTTGAATTTGTTTAGAGCTTAGAAATTAGTATTTAGAATTTGCCGCTATCCTTTCCTATACGCAAGCATTTACGCGACACATATAAACAACCTCTCCAGTTTTACTATAGAGCGAAGATAGCATATAATAACCTAAATATACGGCTGAGAGTCTGGAACTCCCAGTCTTTTTGCTATATCATAAGGCAAGAGGATAGAGATGACATCACGACTTGACCGCATAGCTCAACAACGACGACAAAAGCTTGACCGAATTCGTGCCTGCGGCATTAATCCCTACCCCCATAAATATCACCGTAGCCACACGACACAGCAAGCGGTCGAACAACTTCAACAGTGGGAGGTAAAACATGACGCTGAAAAAGCTGCTGACCGTCTTGCTGGAAAAGACCGGGCTAATGTTGCCGGGCGGATTATGGCAATAAGACGAATGGGTAAGAGTTCCTTCTTTGACATCCGTGACGGCTCAGGAAAGATTCAACTATTGTTCCAAAACATAAACGAACTCGATGGGGAGCAACTTGCACTATTCAATAATTTAGATATCGGTGATATTATCGGGGTCGATGGTCCCTTGTTACGGACAAAAAGTGGCGAACCTACCGTTTGGGTAGGAAATTTTACCCTGCTGGCTAAGTCACTTCAGCCTCTACCGGAGAAGTGGCACGGGCTCAGTGATATAGACAAGCGATACCGTCAACGCTACCTAGACCTCATTGCCAATGCCGAAGCCAGAGAGATTTTCCGAGTGCGCAGCCAGGTTATTACTGCCATCCGTGACTTCCTCAACCAGCGAGGATTCCTGGAAGTAGAAACGCCAGTGCTTCAGCCGTCGGCCGGGGGTGCCTTAGCCCGCCCCTTTACCACCCACCACCATGCCCTTGACCAGGATTTCTATCTGCGCATCGCCCATGAGCTTTATCTCAAACGACTGATTATAGGCGGTTTTGATAAG
>Ga0209979_1002019_pt1 | contig 20339 bp, 14 predicted proteins | sample AnhtaG_FD_183114 | JGI IMG/M metagenome (GOLD analysis project Ga0209979, IMG submission 183114) | Deep subsurface microbial communities from Anholt, Denmark to uncover new lineages of life (NeLLi) - Anholt_01485 metaG (SPAdes) (version 2) | ecosystem: Environmental > Aquatic > Marine > Oceanic...
AATATTTTTCCTTTTTTTACATTTAGAACTTGACAGGCATAACAGCGGTTATATCCGGTAAGTTGGATAAACCCATTTAAGATAATGGTCTTTTCTTTTTTAGATGATCTTTGATATCGATCTCTTAATTCTCTGGTTACGGCCTTTTTCTGCCTCATAGTTAACATCCCTTTTTACCTCCTCATATATTTAAAGAGATAATTTCCTATCTTTAAATATAGAGGAGATTAGGTTATAATTAAAATAATTTCATTTAGATTTTTATATGAGGCATCGATACTTTTTCGTTTAAATTTTTGATGAGGCAATTCGAGGGCTTGAGTGCTATGCGAACTTATGATAAACTATTAAAGCAAATAATATTGAACAAAAATATTCATAATTATTTACCATAATTTGACATATCGAGTATTATTTTAAAAGTTCTATATACTGTCTTGTTTGGCCATACATGATTCCCTATTATCACTTACCGAAAGAGAAACGTAAAGTTAATTATTATAGGAGCAGATACTTATAACTATAACCAATATAAAAATAAGATTAGGACATTAAATAACGATTTTCTAATTATGAAAAAAAATATTCCAAACAGTTTGATGAGAAAATACTATGCAAATTCGATTTGTCTCGTTATGCCAAACTTAGATATCGATAGTTTCGGAATTGTTTTAATAGAAGCAATGTCATGTGGATGCCCTGTTATTTGTTCTGATTTGCCTGGACCTAGCAGTATAGTTAATCAAGACTGTGGAATTATAGTGCTAAAAGGAAATGTCGAAATGCTCAGACAGGCGATTATTTATATGTTAAAGAATAGCAAAAATATGAGAGAAAAAGCAAGAAAATATATTGAAAATAATTACTCATGGGATAAGGTTTATAAGCAAATCGAGGAGATTTATCTGAAATGAAAATAATGGTGGTAGCTCCTTATTTTCCTCCTCACATTGGAGGAGCAGAAAATTATGCATATAACATAGCTAAAGGTTTAAAAGAAGAATATGGTTGGGAGATTGTTGCTATAACTTCAAACCATGAAAAAAGGGAAAGAAAAGAAGAAATTATAGACGGTATAAAAATATACCGGTTACCGTTTTGGTTTAAAATTTCAAACACTCCTGTAAACCCCATGTGGTTATTCAGCATACGTAGAATATTAAGAGAAGAACAACCAGACATTATTAATGCTCATTCACCCGTTCCCTTTATATCTGATATTACCTCTTTAATAGCAGACAAAACTCCTCTTATAATTACTTATCATTCCGGGAGTATGATTAAGCCGTCAAGTATTTGGAACCCATTAATTTTCCTATATGAGTTATTATTTTTACCTATGATTTTTAGAAAGTCGCAAAAGATTATTTGTTATTCCCCTGATTTTATGAGACGAAATCTAAATGTATATAAAGATAAAGTAAATTATATACCACCCGGGGTCGATACGAAGGAATTTAAATTATCTAAAAAAAGATCTACAAATGATGTTTTATTTGTAGGGAGAATAGAAAAAAACTCTGATTGGAAAGGAATCAGTTATTTACTTGAAGCGATATCAATAGTGAAACAAATAAAACCAGAGATAAGCTTAAGGTTAGTTGGCCCAGGTGATAGAGTGGATTACTTTAAAATGTATGCCCAAAAATTAGGGATAAATAAAAATGTAAAATTTGTAGGCTCAAAGATTAATAGTGGGTTATCATTAGAATACCAGCAATCAAAAGTAATTGTTCTTCCTTCAATAATGCAGTCGGAGTCATTTGGAATTATATTAATAGAAGCTATGGCATGTAGAAAACCAGTTATAGGTTCTAATGTAGGTGGTATTCCCTATGTTATCGATAATAACGAAAATGGATTACTTGTTCCTCCAAAAGATCCAGAAGCTCTTGCAAAAGCAATAATAAAAATACTTAAGAATCCCAAGCTTGCTAAAAAAATGGGAGAAAATGGATATAAAAAAGTAAAAGAAAATTTTACTTGGGATAAGCAAATAAAAAAAACTAAAAAAATAATTGAAGAAAGTATAGATAAAAAATGAAAATTGTTCAAATAGTAGCATACTACCCTCCACATTTAGGAGGAATGGAAAATGTTGTAAAAGAAATGTCGGAAAATCTAGCAAAAAGAGGTCACCAAGTAAAAGTTTTTACTTCAGATATTGGGTGTAAAAATGTAAAATTAAGATCAATCAAGAATCTAAAAATACACTGGCTACTAGGTTGGGAATTCGTTCATTCCCCCGTTCTCCCATCTTTATTTTTTAAATTAATTAGAATTCCTAAAGATTCAATAATGCATGTACATATAGCACAAGCTTTTGTTCCAGAAATTGTTTTTCTGGTATCAAAATTAAGAGGAATCCCTTATATCGCACACATCCACCTTGATGTAGGACCTTCAACGAAAATGGGTTTCTTATTACCATTTTACAAAAAAGTATTTTTGCAGAAAGTCCTAAGTTCCTCATCAAGGATTATCGTTCCAACCAAGGATTACATTGATCTTGTCAGTAAAAAGTACGCAATATCAAAAAATAAAATATACAAAATCCCATGTGGAGTAGATCTCAAAAATTTCCAAAGTTTGCCAGGTAAATCACATGACCCAATAAGGTTATTATTTGTTGGTAGACTTTCAATACAGAAGAACGTTCCTCTTTTAATAAGATCATTTAAAAAAATTACAGAGAAAAATCTCAGGAACATAGAGTTGCATATAGTGGGAGATGGTGAAGAAAAGAGCAAAATTATTAATTTAATTAAAGCAGAAAAATTGGAAAAAAAAGTTATCTTGCATGGTGCACTACGTGGAAAAAGATTATATAAAATATTTTCAAACTCAGACATTTTTATTTTGACTTCTAGATATGAATCATTTGGCATTGTCTTAATTGAAGCAATGGCCTCGGGCTTGCCAATTGTAGTTTCAAATATTCCCGCCGTAAGGAATGTAGTAGAAAATGGTAAAACTGGACTGTTAGTAAAACCATCACCAGAGGATTTTGCAAAAGCAATTGAGAAATTGCTTAATAGCTCTCAATTAAGAGAAAAACTAATTAAAAATGGTTTAGAAGAGGTTAAGAAATATAACTGGGATAAAATTGTAGAAAAATTTGAGGATGTTTATCAAAATGTTAAGGAGGACTAAAATAATCAAAAATGATATCAATAATAATTCTCGTTAAGAATGACAAAAGAATAGAAAACACTCTTAAAAAATTATTTAAAATCCCTAAACCAGAAAAAACTGAAATCTTGGTAATAGACGCATCAGAAGGAAATTTAGATGATATAAAGAATATATTCCCTTCCGTAAGATGGATTTATTATCATAATAAAAAAAATAAGGAAATTACACTTCCCGAACAGAGAAACTTAGGGCTTAAAAAAGCTGAAGGGGATATTATTGCTTTTATAGATGCTGATTGTGTACCTGATAATAATTGGCTAATTGAGTTGGCCAAATCAATTAACAACGAAGAAAAAATTATTGTTGCTAGCTCAATTAAATCTATTGGCAAGAAAACTACATGGGATGTTGAAGAAGAAAGAAAATACTTAGACGAAGCCTCTGGTCTCGGTATGGCATTTAAAAAAGAAATTATAAAAAAGGTGGGCTTTTTTGATGAAAAATTTTATTATGGTGAGGACACCGATTTTACTTGGCGAGCTACTGATTTAGGTTATAAAATCAGATATAACAAGAACGCTATTATATATCACGATTGGGGAAATTTACAGCAAGATATTAAAAGAAGCCTCTGGTATGGAAAAGCGCGGGTGAGGTTATATAAAAAACATCCACACAGGTGGAAAAATTTATTTGGCTATAACGCTACTGTACTGATTTATCCATTATATATTATTTTTTTGCCCTTAACATTCTTCTGGCCGTATTATCCTTTATTTATACTTATTCCAATATTAAAAAATATTAAGAGGAAGCCATTAAAGATTACCTTTCTAAATTTAATCTATGGTTTTGCTGTTTTAAAAGAGTTATTTTTTCCAAATAAAAACTAGGGAAACAAAAATATGAAGTTTGTAAAAAATAAAATATTTTTTGGAATTTTAATCTTTGTACTAATTGTAAATCTTTTAGTCCTTTTTGATATTCAATACTTTTATCTGAGGGCTATTTTTTCTTTTATCTTTCTAATAACTATTCCTGGTTTGCTAATTATGTTGATGCTTAAAATTAGAGAGATTGGCTTTTTGGAATATTTGGTATATACAATTGGTTTAAGTGTTGCTTTTTTGATGTTTGGAGGATTGTTTATTAATTGGGTTTTGCCTTTGATTGGAATTGATAAGCCACTATCACTTATGCCTTTATTAATCAGTTTTGATATATTTTTTCTGATTTTCTGGATAATTGCCCTCAAAAGGAACAATAAAATCTCCCTTGAAGTTGAACAACCACGGCTGGATTTTATAAATAAGACTTTTTTAATAATCCCCGTAATTTTCCCAATCTTAAGTATTTTAGGAGCTACAACTCTAAATAATCACGGACCTAATTATTTAACTATAATTGTACTTGGAGGAATTGCTGTTTACGTCTTTTTTGTAGTTTTATTTAGAAATAAACTAAATAATAATATTTATCCCTGGTCAATTGTAATGATTTCCCTGTCTTTATTGCTAGCAGCCTCTTTAAGAAGCTGGTATGTTTCAGGAGTTGATGCCAATTTGGAATATTACATATTCCAACTAATAAAGGAAAAACAATATTGGAGCGTGCAGTTATTTAGCCATGCATATAATGTGTGTATAAGTGTTTCAATTTTACCAACAATTCTTTCGAACTTTATAAAAATTAATAACCAATACATATTCAAATTAATTATTCCCATAATCTTTTCATTCACCCCTCTTATGGTGTATTTATTTTTAAAAAAATTTACCCAAGAAATACTAGCTTTTATTGCAGCCTTCTTTTTCATATCTCAACCAACGTTTATCAACTCGGCATATATTCCAATAAGACAAGAGATAGCCTTATTATTTTTTACTTTAACTTTACTTGTTTTATTTAATGAAAGATTTAACCAGACACTTAGAAATAGCTTGTTTATTATTTTTGGGTTCACTATGGTTGTTTCGCATTATACAACTACTTATCTGGCTATCTTACTTTTTGTTTTTTCTTATTTGATATATTTTGTCTTCAGGAAAACCAAAGATAAAAAACCATTTTTAATAATTTACAAAAAGCTAAATTTAATAAAAATGGGAGAAAAATCAACTAATAAGACTCATTCTCTTAGTGGAATTGCGATTGTAATATTGATTATTTTTACCTTTTTTTGGAACTCAACTTTACCTAACCCCTCCAATAACTTAATTGATTTTACCTATCAAACCATTAAAAATATGAATAAAATTTTTACAGAAAGTCTAAGTGAAGCGGGTTCAATAACCAAACAATGGAATATTTTTTATTATAGACCAAAAGATAGTGCTCTTTTGTTACGAAATTATATAAAAGATGCTACCTTAAAGTACGAAGATATATCCCAGATAAATCTTTACCCCAGGGCTACCTATGAAAATTATCAGCCAATAGTTAAGTATGCTAAAGGGGACCGTCTTGAAGCGACTGCCTCTAAATTATATCTTTTCTTTAATGTAATTAGAAAATTGATAAAGGTATTTATTATAGTTGGTGTTTTATGGCTAATGTTTACCAAGTTCAAAAAAAGTACAAATAACGCTGAATATATAACAATGACTTTATTTGGGTTTTTTTTGTTAGGAATATTCACAATATTGCCACTTATATCCATTTTTTATTCCATCGTAAGAGTTTATCAACAAGTGTTAGTAATTCTGTCACTGACAGCGGTTTTTGGTGGATTACTAATATTTAAATTTTTTAAAAAAAATATCAGATTAATATTTATTGTAATGATCTTTATTTTATATTATTTATTTTATTCTAATGTAATACCTTATAATATTGTTGGAACCGGAGCATCTCTGCAACTTAACAATTTCGGTGGTGTGTATGACGAACTATATGTCCATGAAACAGAGATAAAATCTTCAGAATGGTTATTTAATAATCGCCCCAAAAGCGAATTAATATATGCCGATGACCGTGCTTCGTATAAGCTTTGGTTTTCAAGCAAAAACGATGCATACAATATAATAAAAGATGTTTTTCCATCAGTAATTGATAAAAAGGCCTTTGTTTATTCTGGTTATACAAACACAATTGGAAAAAGAGGCTTTGCGTATATTGAGGGCCAGGAGATAGGTTATAATTTTCCAAGTGAATTTTTAAATCAAAATAAAAATAAGATCTATAATAATGGAAGTACGGAGATTTTCAAATGAAAATTTTAATGGTGGAAGACCTTGGATTTGACATTGGTGGTATATCATCTTATTTGATTAACGCCAAAAAAGTATTAAAAAAAGAAGGACATACTATCAAAATTTTATCAAGCGATATTAATCCAGAAGAAAAATATTTTGATAAAAAGGCCTATGTTTATAGCGATTATAAATTTAGAAGTTTCAACAAGAATCGTATCATTAGAATAATTATTAGTATTTTTAATCCGTTTTCTTACTTAAAAACTAAACAAATATTAAAAGAGTTTAAACCCGATATTGTACATTTAAATAACTTTCTTAATATAGCCTCGCCTTCTATTTTGTGCTGTTTAAAAAATATTCCAACAATTTTAACAATCCACGACTATAGTATAATTTGCCCTACTGGATATAGAATGCTTCCTTTAAAAGTCTGTAACTCGAGTTACGGTAAAAATTGTATAAAATGTATTGGTATAAAGAGTTATTATTATGAAAAAATTAAACGTAAGATTAGCGAAAGACTGTTTAAAAATATTGATTTATTTATTACCCCAAGTATGAGACTCAAAAAAGATTTAATGAAAATTGGAATTCTCAACATCAGGAATATTTATACCGGTATAAAATTATTGAAATATTCAAAGTTAATGGAAGGGAATAATCTATTGTACGTAGGAAGACTTTCTAAGGAGAAGGGGATTAAATACTTACTAAAAGCAATGATTGATATTACTAAAAAGATTCCAATAGTACATCTTAATATCACCGGGAACGGGCCTGAAAAAGAGAATTTAGAGGAATTAATTAAACAATTAAAGCTAGAAAAAAATGTATCATTCATCGGCCAAATTCCAAATAAAGAAATAGTGTGGTATTATAAAATATCAAATATTTTAATTGTACCTTCTGTATGTGAAGAAGTATTTCCGTTAGTTGGCATTGAGGCAATGAGTGTTGGAAGGCCGGTAATAGGATCTAGGGTCGGAGGAATTCCCGAATGGCTTGATGATGGCAAAACAGGTTTCCTTGTAGATCCAGGTAATTCAGCACAAATTACAGAAAAGGTTATTCAACTATTTTCAAATAGAAAATTGATGGATAAAATGGGAGAAAATGGGAGAAAGAAAGCAGAACAATTTGATATAAAAAATCATATTAAGGAAATCGAAATAGTTTACCAAGAAGTAATTGATAAATACAAAAATAATAAGTAAACACCACTAGTAGCGCCATGTCCAATTATATATTGCGCCATTGAAAACTATTACAACTTTTTTATTTTTATGATTATACACAAATGGTTGGTGTTCTGCCGAACTTAAATCAATTATTGATAGCCTCTGATGACCTAAAGTAAGATTATTATCAGCGAATATTCCTGAATCATCTGGATCACGATGTTTGATGGCATCATTCATCTTCTGAATTAGCATATTATCTAAAAAATTAAAACCATTAACTCAGATATGTAAATACCTCCAAACTTGGGAATAGTCACATTTAGTATAAATAATAAATTATTAGATAAGATTTTAAATTATTTATCACTCAAGAATTAGTTATTAAAGAAGTCTTTTAATTAAAAATAAATAAATCAGCGATGTAGTACCCTGTCCCACAATCCAACCTATTCCAATCCCAACAAACCCAAACAAATTCATCTTAATAAAAAATATGCTAAGTGAAAGAATGATAGTGGTATCTATGAGGCTTAATAAAATCAATAATTTTATTTTATGTTTTATATAAGATATAGAATTCCCTATGTAATTTATAGAGAGAAATATTCCGCTAATTGCTAATATCTGAAGAAAAATAACTCCTTCGCTTGAGTATTCCTTTCCAAAGGCTAACAAAATATAATTTCCAAATAGAAAGGTTACAAGAATTGCAGGGACTATAAGTAAAGAAATTATCTTTATTGCTTTTTTTAGCTGTATTTTTAGGTCTCTTTCGCTGTGAGAACCTTCTGCAAAAAATGATTGGCAGGTCGCAATTGGGATAATATAGAGAAGATTTGCAATCATCATGTCTATATAAAAATATGCCGAAAACTTCGCTCCAATTGAATTTGTTATAAGTATTGGTAAAACCATTACCGGCAATCCTCCAATAAAACCCGCAATAAAGTTCCCAAGCGAAAATTTAGTCATTCTCTTCACAACAATTCTGTCAATAATTGGTTTAGGTGAGTAATTGAAACGTAAGATAAGAATTACCAGACTTACAAAAAAAGCGAAGACTATCGCTATTCCCGTAGACATGACTATGCCATAGGCTCCAAGTGCTACTAGAAATATCGGGAGAATTATTTTAACGATGCTGGAAATAGTGCTTTTTATTAACACGAATTTTGATGATCGGTAGGCTATGAAAACATATTCCGATATTGTATTAAGTGAAGAAAAAACTATAAATAATATAAACATTAAAGAAAAAATAATACTTTCTCTGACAAATAATAATCTTGGAGAGAATGTTTTTAAAAAGACAAGAAAAAATATTGAAATGAATATTGAGGTTAATCCGACAAGCGTGAATGAAGTATTTATCTTTTTATTTTTTCTCTCCGATGTAGGTAGATATCTTATTATTCCGTTTCCAAGGCCCAGGATGCTAAAACTCGAAATTAATGTCATTATAGAAATAAGGGTTGTCCCGATTCCTACTTGTTCGGCAGAGTATAGACGTGTATTTATAATCCAAAAGAAGAAACCGAATGCAGCCATCACTCCCGTGCTTAACATCAGATAAATTGAATTTCTATATAGAGAGTCATTTGCCAAATAGTTGTAAAATTTATAGATTGTTTTTTTCATTTAGATACCTAAAATTATCTTATAGTTATACATTATAAATGATATTTGAATTATTATTTGTTTAAATAGTTGATATTATAATTTACTTGTTCCATTTAAAACATTTTTTAAGTTTAATAATTAAATGGGAGCGGAAATACTTTGTAAGTATTAAATTAATAAAGGAATTGAACATTAAAAGTTTTACTATTACTTCTTTTATAAGATTTATTCTAGATTTATAACCTTTATAAACATTATAATTAAACCATATATAGCTTCTTTGTATTTGTATTTTATTAAAATCTGGTAGGTTCAATGTAGCCTGCTTTCTTTCTTCCATCTTTATATCTATTTTATCCTGTAAAAAGTTCATTTTTTCACATAATTTATATAGATCAGTACCAGGATAAGGATAAAAAATAGACAGGAAAATTTTTTTAGGCTGGTAAATTCTGCAGATTTTTATTGTTTCTTTAAAATCTTCAATTGTTTCCCCAGGTATACCAATCATTATAAAGAAATTATAGCTTAGCCCATATTTTTTAGCTGAATTTATTGTATTTATAACATCAAAATTTGAATAATTTCTTTTTAATATATCTTTTCTCACTCTCTCGCTGCCAGATTCTATACCTATATTTAAATCTAAAATATTTGCTCTCCTGCATGCTTCAAATAGAATGTCAAAATTTGCATTTGCTATAATTCTAATATTTAAACCAAAAGAAAGAGGTGTTTCCAGAGATCCATTGTATTTTTCGATTTCATTACATACTTCAATCGCCCATTCATTATTTACATTGAAGCTTTCGACTTCTAAATAAATTCTATTTTCTAGAGGATATTCTTCATGTACCAACTGAATTTCTTCAATAATTTTTCGGGGTGATCTAAATCTTACATAATTCCCATCAGTAATTTTTTTAAGAGCATGATTACAGCAATAAGTACAGCTATACGGGCATCCTTTTCCTAATACAATAGTTACATTATTTTCTAAGTCTGGGTTATAATCTATATATTCTTTCCACATTGTTCTATCCGGGAAGGGTAATAAATCAAGTTTTTCATAAAAAGGTGCCATTTTATTTTTTTCAATTATGTTGTCTTTTTTTATCCATAAATTTTTTATATTTGACGGAAACTCATTTTTTTCAAGCATATTTGTTAGTTCTAACATAGGTCTTTCACCTTCACCAATGCAAATTGCATCAAAATTATCATTAGTTACTTCTTCAGGATTTAAAGTTGCGTGCGGTCCACCGATAATTAAAAATATTTCTGGATAATTTGATTTAATAAATTTTGAAATATTTGATATAAATTTGTATTGTGACGCTACAGAATAAAAACCAATCATTTTTGGTTTAAAATTTTCTATTTTTTTTCTAATTATATTATAATTTTTATTGCCAAAACTTCTACTTAAGATAAGCAACTTTGTATCGTGATTGAATTGTTTTAAAAAGGAGGATATATATGAAATACCAAATTGTGTATATAAAGGAGTATCTAAAGGTTTTTCAACAGATAAAGGGCTTTCAATTGAATAAATAAAGAGAATTTTCATTACCTAATTTTTTTATCCTTGTTATTAATTATTAAATTGGCTTTGGTACATTTTAATAATATTATAAAAAAATTGTATTTAAATCTTCTATAAAATTATCTTATAATTATACATTAAAAATAAAAATTAAATAACTATTGTTTTTTTAAATAATATAATATAGAATATCATTATGATAAGAATAGTTCAAGCAGCATCTTTTACATTATTTATTTTTGGTCTACTCGGGTGGTTATATATAGTCGCAGTCGCTTTGGTACACCCCGAAACTCTAACTATTCAATTAACTCATTTTGCTACTTGGCCGAGAGAGGATACCTTTGGTATTGTCTCTTTTGCTGTATCTTTCGTATCCTTTTTCATTTGGAATCTGGTAAAAGACAATAAATAGACTACACTTAAATCCAGGAAAAAGCCTTAAATAGTAAAAATAATTATATTGATAGTATTATGTTGTTCTTCTTTTTCCTTAATTACACCTTAGATCAAACTATATCAAAATTAACGCAGAGTTTATCACTGTTAATTATGGTCATATCATTAGCTGAGTGTTAAAATACACTCTAGAGCTGACAAGCGGTTTGCTAAAGCAGACGACCTGCTTGCTTTATTTTTGTCTAATGCTGTATTTTTCATAAATTATTTTATTAAACCCTCAACAGGCGTACTTATATATGAATACCACCATTTCACATAATCTAATATTAGCAGAATATTCGGAAAAGGAAAAGGTAGAAAAATTTCAAAGACGTGTGTATAGAAATGAGAAAAGCTATAAGAAAAATAAATATAATCATATTATTGGTGCTTTGTCTGACCTTGTTATTATTAACTGTTCGTGTAGTAAATGCAAACATTTGCAAAACAACTAGTAGGAATTCTGAAATCCAGGAGAATACAGAAGAACCTGTCATGTGGTCTGGTTTAGGGATGCATATTTTTCCTACAAGTGATAATACATATCCCTTTGAGTTATCTCCGTCTTTTGGTGATTGGGTGGATGAATTATTGTCTAATGGATTTACTCAACTTCGTATAGATTCAACATACTGGTCTGATGCAGGTGCCGTCGCAATATCAAAATCTGCTGTTGCTATTGCTGTATCTAAAGGTGCTGAAGTTATTTGGGGTGTAGGTGCAGGGGCAACTACTCTTACTTCTGCTAACTGGCCAGATTTTAGACAGGGTATATTAGATACTGCTCAATGGGCTCAAGATAATGGAGTTTATGAATTTCAGTTGGGTAATGAAGAAGAATTACATAATGATGATACAACACTAACAGATGTTCAATTAAGAACTAATATTAAAGCTATTGCAACTGAAGTTCAAGCAATATTTACAAGAGGTAATATAAGTTATTCTTGTGATCAGGGGTCTGTAAATAGTTGGATAGCTATAGGTAAGGGAGATATGGATATTTTGGCAGTAAATGAATACATGGGAGAAACAACTTTTAATAATAATACTTGGAAAACCGACATAACTAATCTTGTAAATGCTTTTGGGTCCAATGGCACATATTTGACAGAATTTAGCCTCAGTTGTGTTTCTTTAGATACCTACTCCACAGATGAAGCAGTTCAAGCTGCAGCAGTAACTGAAATGATTGAATACATCAAAGCTTCTGGGATGGAAAGAGCAATTTTCTTTTGTTATTATGATGATTCACAACCTTTTGGACCTGAAGGTTTTGGGGTTGTAAAAACTGATGGTAATTATAGATTATTATGGAATCAGGCTCTACTCAATTCAGGGTCCGTAAAATCTATTACTGTTCCAGCAAAAACTACCACAATATCATTACCAAATACAATTGCACTTATACCAAGAATAACCAGATAGCGCACCAAACCCAGATTCAGACTCTGACCTTCCAGCTCGATTAAAGTGGTAATTATGGGAAATCAAACGACTGATGTATCTAGTATTTTTGGTCTACTTGGGTGGTTATATATAGCCGCAAGCTCTTTGGTACGCCCCGAACTCAAACTATTCAATTAACCCATTTTGCTCCCTGGCCGAGAGAGGATACCTTTGGCATTGTCTCTTTTGCTGTATCTTTCGTATCCTTCTTCATTTAGAATCTGGTAAAAGATAATAAATAGACTACACTTAAAGCCAAGGAAAAATCCTAAATAGCAAAAATAATCCTATTGATAGTAGCATGATGTTCTTTTTTGATGCCAAAAATTGAGAGAATCGTTATGTTTGAGGAGTCAGACAATAGCCATTTATTTGGCTTTTACTTACTGAAGGGTTTTTATTTAGCAAAACTTTAAATTAATGTCTAAGATTGATTTTTTTAGGGAATAATATAATTAGAGGAAAGTATATTTTAAATTTGTTATTATATTAGATAATTAAACAGAAATTTAGTAATTTAACTATTTTTAAAAAACAATTAAATAATTTTAAAAAATTACGTCTAAAATTGTCTATTATGGGGAATATAATAAGTAGATAAGGGAAATTTAAAAATAGAATAAATTATCACTCAAAGTTGATAAAGGCAAACTATCCGAAAGGATAGGACGCAAAGTTATGGGTCTAAAGCACAAAAAGTGCTAAGACTGCCAGACTACCGGCTTTTTTTATTTTGGAAATTTAAAAATAGAATAAATTATTACACAAAGTTGATAAAGGCAAACTATCCGAAAGGATAGGACGCAAAGTTATGGGTCTAAAGCACAAAAAGTGCTAAGACTGCCAGACTACCGACTTATTTTTTTTTGCACTCGGATGATCAATGATTAAGTAATCATATGCTCTTTTTTTAAATATATAAAAGGGAGAAAAGCTATGAAAAAAATCAGTATAATTATATTATTAATGATTGGCCTGTCCTCACTACTATTAACGGGTTGTGAGGAAGTTGGAATCACTCCAGAGATTGATAGTGAAGATTCAAAATATCAGGGTGATACAACCAAACCAGTCATTACCGGTTCACCAGCTCCACTTCCCAATTCCTTTGGCTGGAATAATACAGATGTGACAGTGAGCTTTAGTTGTGCTGATACTGGTGCAGTCCAATCCGGTATCGATATAAACACCGTTGCAGGAGTTACTTTGACCACAGAAGGCAAGGATCAATCAGTGACTAATACCGGTAATTGTATTGATGTGGCAGGGAATATCGCTGATCCGGTAACTGTCTCTAATATCAATATCGACAAGACACCACCAGTGGTGATGATTACTTTACCGGGTACCGGCGAGTATGTTTTAAACCAGTCAATTACAGCAATCTGGTTTGCTACGGATGCTCTTTCGGGGGTCGTTTCTCCGGTTTCAGGATCTGTTTCGATTGACACAAGTTCGGTGGGGACGAAGACTTTCACCATGCCTGCGGGTACAGTCATGGACAAGGCGGGTAATAGTTCGCTAAAAGTCACGATATCCTATTCGGTCATATTTGCCATATATTATTTTGAAGTCGATACAACGAAACCAGTCATTACCGGTTCACGAGCTCCACTTCCCAATTCCTTTGGCTGGAATAATACAGATGTGACAGTGAGCTTTAGCTGTGCCGATACTGGTTCAGTCCAATCCGGTATCGATATAAACACCGTTGCAGGAAAGACTTTGATCACAGAAGGCAAAGATCAATCAGTGACTAATACCGGTACCTGTATTGATGTGGCAGGGAATATCGCTGATCCGGTAACGGTCTCTAATATCAATATCGACAAGACACCACCAGTGGTGACGATTACTTTACCGGGTACCGGTGAGTATGTTTTAAACCAGTCAATTACAGCAACCTGGTCTGCTACGGATGCTCTTTCGGGGGTTATTTCTCCGGTTTCAGGATCTGTTTCGATTAACACAAGTTCGGTGGGGACGAAGACTTTCACCTTGCCTGCGGGTACAGTTACGGACAAGGCGGGGAATAGCTCGCTAGAAGTTACGATATCCTATTCGGTCATAGAGGATGTAGAAGTTGATACAACGAAACCAGTCATTACCGGTTCACGAGATCCACTTCCCAATTCCTTTGGTTGGAATAATACAGATGTGACAGTGAGCTTTAGCTGTGCTGATACTGGTTCAGTTCAATCCGGTATCGATATAAACACTGTAGCAGGAGCTACTTTAACCACAGAAGGCAAAGACCAATCAGTGACTAATACCGGTACCTGTATTGATGTGGCAGGGAATATCGCTGATCCTGTAACTGTCTCTAATATCAATATCGACAAGACACCACCAGTGGTGACGATTACTTTACCGGGTACCGGCGAGTATGTTTTAAACCAGTCAATTACAACAACCTGGTCTGCTACGGATGCTCTTTCGGGGGTTGTTTCTCCGGTTTCAGGATCTGTTTCGATTGACACAAGTTCGGTGGGGACGAAGACTTTCACCTTGCCTGCGGGTACAGCTAAGGACAAGGCGGGTAATAGCTCGCTAGAAGTCACGATATCCTATTCGGTCATAGAGAATACAGAAGAACCTGTAATGTGGTCTGGTTTAGGGATGAATATTTTTCCTACAAGTGATAATACATGGGGATTGTCTTCATCTTTTGAGGAGCGGGTAGATGAATTATTAGCTAATGGATTTACTCAACTTCGTATAGGTGTAAATTATTGGGCTGAAGCAAGTGCTGTCGCGATAGCAAAATCTGCGGTTACTCTTGCTGTATCTAAGGGTGCTGAAGTTATTTGGGGTGTAGGTTCTGGTGCAGGTACAATTACTGCTACTAATTGGTTAGGATATAGACAGGCAATACTTAACAATGCTCAATGGGCACAAGATAATGGAGTCTATGAATTTCAGTTGGGAAACGAAGAAGAAGTCCACGTTGATGGATCAACAATGACTGGGGAACAAATGATAATAAACCTTAAAGATGTTGCAACCGAAGTTCAAGCAATATTTACAAGAGGTAATATAAGTTATTCTTTTGGTTGGGGATATGATGTCGATTGGATAGCAGCAGGTAAGGGCGATATAGATATTATAGCATACAATCTTTACATGGGTGGAGACGGCACTTATACCTATCCTTGGAAATCTGATATAGACAATCTGATAAATGCCTTTGGAGTTGACGGTACATATTTAACAGAATTTGGCCCAAGCTCTTCTCCTTTAGATGATTACTCCACAGATGAAGCAGTTCAGGCTGCAGCAGTAACTGAAATGATTGAATATATCAAAGCTTCTGGGATGAAAAGAGCAATTTTCTTTTGTTATTATGATGATTCAAGACCTTTTGGACCTGAAGGTTTTGGGATTGTAAAAACTGATGGTAATTATAGATTATTATGGAGTCAGGCTCTACTCAATTCAGATTCTGTAAAATTTGCTACTGTTCCAACAAAAACTACCACAGCATCATTACCAGGCGCAATTGCACTTATATCAAGCATAACCAGATAGTGCCCAATCCGGATTCAGACTCTAGCCTTCCAGCTCGATTAAAGTGGTAATTATAGGAGATCAAACGACTGATGTATCTAGTTTTATAACAAGGCTTTATCAAACCTGTCTGGACAGAGGTCCCGATCCTGCAGGGCTTGATGATTAGGTTAATAAATTTGATATTTAAGAAAGTAACAGGCAGACATACAGCATATGGATTTATATTTAGTGAAGAATTATAAAATAGAAATTTAAATAATAGTCAGTTCTTAACAGTAATGTATAGAGCCTTTTTTGACAGACTAGCAGATAAATTGAATTTCTGTATAAGGAGTCATTTACCAATAACTCATTTTGCTCCCTTGCCGAGAGAGGATACCTTTGGCATTGTCTCTTTTGCTGTATCTTTCGTATCCTTTTTCATTTGGAATCTGGTAAAAGACAATAAATAGACTACACTTAAAACCAGGGAAAAGCCTTAAATAGCAAAAATAATCCTATTGGTAGTAGCGTGGCGTACTTCTTTTTTCCTTAATTTACACCTAGATCAAACTATATCATAATTAACGTAGAATTTATCACCGTTAATTATGGTCATATCATTAGCTGAGTGTTAAAATACACTCTAGAGCTGACAAGTGGCTTTCTAAAGCAGACGACCTGCTTGCTTTATTTTTGTCTAATGCTGTATTTTTCATAAATTATTTTATCAATAAAATAGGGAACCCAAGCACATCCCATTTTCTCGCTGTGTCATTTTAAAAGAAGATTTTAGTATATTTTTCAGTCTATTTAAAATGAACAGAAGTTAAGCTTGGATTTTAACTTAACAAAAAAGCCAGGCTTAGTTAGGATTGTTAAGGAATTTTTTTCAGCACAATTACATTCTAAGTTTAGCTTTATTTTAACAACAAATTAAGCTATTGTAAAAAAAGTAATTGATAAATGTAAAGGGTTCAATTCACCGAAACCCTTATAAAACAATACGTACAGGCTCAATTTAAAAAACTCCAAAATATATTTTAAAATATTTTTCCAAAAAAGAAGGATTTTTTTAAATTTATGTGGTATAATAAATATCCAAACTTCAAAAAATAAATATTCATGTCATAATCTAATGTTATATTAAACTTTTTCAATAGGAAGGTGAAGCATTAAAGTAATACTTCAAGAGAAGTTGAGAAAGGTACACTATCCGAAAGGATAGGACGCAAAGTTATGGTTCTAAATCACTTTTAGTGATATGAATGCCAAACTGCCAACTTTTTAACTAAATAAAGATTGGCAGTTTTTTATTTTAACTATTGTTTCTCACTTCTCTTACTCTTACATTGATTAAGCAAAAAAATCACTCAAGAAATCTTATCATCTACTTGACAAAAAACTGCCTTTGAAAAGCTATTCCCAAAAACAGTTAAAGCACTACTTGTAAAATACCTACTTAAAAAATTATCTATAATATGATAAAGAAAATTATCATTTATTCATCATAATATAAACAAATCACTTTAGCTTTATTTAATCTTAAAAAGGAGGCGATGTTTATTGATTGTAGTGAAATGATTTAAACTTACATTTTAATCTTATTAATTAATAAAATGAAAGGAGTGAATTTTAATGAAAAAGTTTATTGTTCTCTCGATAATTCTTCTTATGCTAGCAGGATTCGCGATTACCTCTTTAGCCTGTTTTCCCATAGATATTAAACCTCAATCCTGCCCCAATCCCTTAAACGTAAAGAAAAAAGGGGTATTACCGGTTGCAATTCTTGGAACGGAAGATATTGATGTAACCCAAATTGATCCTGCGACAATCGAGCTAGAAGGTGTAGCTCCACTGCGTTGGGATTGGGAAGATGTAGCCACACCTTTTGAGCCATTTCTGGGGAAGGAAGATTGCATGGAGGACTGTACCACTGATGGTCCTGATGGATGGTTAGATCTTACCTTAAAATTTGATGCTCAGGAAGTCGTTGCCGCCCTCGGTGCTGTAGAGGATGGAGAATGTTGGGTACTAACGCTCACTGGGAATCTACTTGGTGGAACACCCATCGAATTTGGTGAGGACGTAATAATCATCATTAAAAAAGGTAAGTAGTAAACCTATACTTACAGAGGATGGAGAGGTGCACTCTCTCTTGATACAAAAGAGGTGCACCTCTCTTTTTATTAACCTTTGTCTTCATGAAGAAGAATAGGGGGTCTCAACATTTTACATAACTTTATTCAAATGCTAATATCTTGCTATGGTCAGACCTTTACGATTATCTTTTGAAAATACTTTTTATCATATTACCGCTCGGGGTAATCGGAGAGAGAAGATATTCTACAGTCAGGGTTAGTCAAACAATTAGAAGATTATCCCTGGAGTAGCTGTTTAGACTACCTTTATATAAGAAAATATAATATTTCTAATTTGGATCCTTCTTTTGTATTAGGCCTTCTAAGCGCTAATCTTTTTGAATCGATTGAAAAATATCGGGAATATATTATTCAACATCAGCATATGAAAAATCCTCTTCAACAATCCTATCGCAATATCACCCTTGGCAGTGAGGCATTTATCAAATCAAGCATTTCACTTCACTTTCTTTGGCTGAGATTGGCCAGCTTTTTAAGATGGATTACTCGGCTGTCTTTCAGGCTGCTAAAAGATTTTAACAAAAAAGTAAAGTTAATAATAAAATAAAAGATATCAAGCAAAAGATGATGGCAGTATTGAAAGAGAATTGAATGTTAAATGTTGAGATCGGAACTTAAAATTTTGTTAGTGTAAACTTTAGTGGGGTAGTTAGAAGAAAAAACATTATATATCAATAATACTTTCTTTTGTAGTAATAAGACAAATAACGAGAGAAGGATTGAAAAAAATATAAAAAAGGGTGTAGACTTACCTATATAAACCAAAACCCTTTAAAAAAGGAGGTAAACTACACCCATGGATACTATAGCAATAACTTTCCCTAAGGTCAAGGTAAATACAGAAATAAAAGATTTAAGCTTTGATAACATAGAAGATATGATCTTTGAAATATCCCAGAATATAGCTCGCAAGGTATTTGAAAAAGCCATTACCGATATAGATAATTACTTACGTAATAAGAGAGAAAGAGGAAAACTAAAGAACACCGGTAAAAGAGAAAAATACTTTCTCACCCGTTTCGGTGATATCCTCTATTCCCGTACCCGTTACAAAGACAAGAAGACTAGTAAAAGTCATTATCTCTTAGATGAGGCCTTAAGTATAGATAAAAATCAACGCATCAGCCTATCTCGAGCCAGGATAGAATGTTTTCTTTCCGGTTTTTCTTCCTATCGGGAGGTAGTAGAGGGAATAAGACTTCTAATCAGTGGTCCCCGCTGCCATGAGGCCATAAGGCAATCGGTAATAAAAGAGGGCAAACTAATCATCGAAAACTAGGAAAAGAGGTTAAAACAGATAGAGAATCTAGATTACCCGGATAAAGAGGCTCCCGATACTGCCTACCTGGAAGCAGATGCTACCTATATTAGTTTACAGCATAGAGGTAAGAAGGAAAAAGGAAAGCTGGAAGTAAAACTAGGTGTAGGCTATAGCGGAAAAGAAGCCCGCTATTCTACTGGTAAATCCAAAAAACTAAAGGAGAAATTCACCTTCATCGGGATGGGGAAAGACTTTATGAGAAACTTAAGTCTTCAGGCAGAAGAAAGACTTTCCCTTTCTAAAGTAAAAAAGGTCATCTTCGGTGGAGACGGAGATTTCCTGGATCACCTCCGGGATCAAAGATTACTTTTCTTCTGCCACTTATATTCTCGATCTCTACCACCTTTACAAGAAATTTAAAGAATATCTGCCAAAAAGGAAAGAAGAACAGAAGGTAATAAAAGACCTGCTTCTATCTAATCAGACAGATATGGCCTTATTAAAGATAGACCAGCTAATCAGAAATTCCTATGACCTTAAAGAAAAAGATAATCTAGTAAAACTGTATACCTACATATCTCGTAACCGCTTGGGGATTACTAATCAGGTTAAACTAAAAGATAAAGAGATAGAAAGGGCCGGAGCGATAGAATCAAACGTGAATCAGGGAATAGCCTCCCGCTTTAAAAAAAGAGGGATGAGCTGGAGTATACCGGGAGCCCTGGCTCTCCTAAAGATAAAAGAGACGGTCATAAATGGAGAATGGGATAAATGGTGGGAGACCGAAAGAGAACGAAATATTAAAGTAGGTAAGTATAAACCACCTCTACCTGCTTCTTGCTTTAAGAAAGAGGCAGA
>Ga0209979_1002022_pt1 | contig 20332 bp, 13 predicted proteins | sample AnhtaG_FD_183114 | JGI IMG/M metagenome (GOLD analysis project Ga0209979, IMG submission 183114) | Deep subsurface microbial communities from Anholt, Denmark to uncover new lineages of life (NeLLi) - Anholt_01485 metaG (SPAdes) (version 2) | ecosystem: Environmental > Aquatic > Marine > Oceanic...
CGCTTCAACGACTCGGCCTGGCTGGCCTGCCTCGGCAGCCCGGGAGGCCTCGGCTTCTCAAGGGGTGCGGGTTATAACAGCCTCATCAGCCTTAACCTCGCAGACCGGATGTATAGAAAAAACGCCACCTGTTACATCCGCATCCCCTTTACCTTTAACGACAGCCAGGACAGCTTCGACTTTATGACCCTGAGAATCCGCTACGATGACGGCTTTATCGCCTACCTCAACGGCTTCGAGGTCGCCAGACGCAATTTCACCGGCACGCCAGCCTGGGACTCCAACGCCGGCGCCACCCATTCCGGCTCCGCTGCCGTCAACTTCGAGGATATTGATATTTCAGCTTTTCTTGGTGCCCTGCAGACCGGCAACAATATCTTGGCCATCCAGGGCCTGAATTTCTCGGCCACCAGCTCCGACTTTCTCATTTCCGCCGAGCTGGTTGCCGGCAAGAGCAGTTTCCCTCCCGGTGACATCTCGCTTAATGGGCTCCAATATACTGGGCCAATTCCGCTGACTCATAGCGTCCACGTCAAGGCCAGGATTAAGAAAACCGGCACATGGAGTGCCCTCAACGAGGCGACCTTTGCCGTAGGCCCGGTAGCGGATAATCTGCGCATCACAGAGATTATGTACCATCCGCAGAGCACGGGTGACTCGGACGACCCGAACGAAGAATACATTGAGCTGAAAAACGTCGGAGCCGAAACGATTAATCTGAATTTGGCTAAATTCACGGACGGAATTGGTTTTACCTTCCCGAACATTGAGCTTGCACACAACGAATATGTCGTAGTTGTCCAGGACCGCAGTGCTTTCGAAGCCCGATACGGAACAGGTATGAATATAGCCGGCGAATACTCCGGCAGGCTGAACAATGCCGGAGAGCGAATCAGGCTGGAAGATGCTATCGGCCAAACGATTCTGGACTTTGACTACGGGGACGACTGGCGCCCTATTACCGATGGTGACGGTTTCTCTCTGACTGTAATAGACCCGATTAGCACCGAGACAATCAGTTGGAACGAGAAAGATTCCTGGCGTGCAAGTGCATACCTCGGCGGCTCACCCGGGACGGACGATAGTGGTATTATCCCCAATCCCGGTGCTGTGGTTATCAATGAGGTGCTGACATTTTCGCGCGCCGGCGCTGCGGACTGGATAGAGCTGCATAATACTACTGAGGTCGCTATCGACATTGGCGGCTGGTTCCTCAGTGACAGCGGTTCTAATCTGACCAAATACGAGATTGCCACAGGAACGATGATTGGTCCATACGAGTACGTTGTTTTTTATGAAGACCTGCATTTCGGCAATTCAAGTAACCCAGGTTGTCATACGCCATTTGCCTTGAGCAAGAATGGCGAAGAAGTGTACCTGTCCTCATCAGAAGCTGGTGTTTTGATGGGCTACCGGCAGGCCGAGGATTTCGGTGCCTCGGAGACCGGCGTATCGTTTGGCCGTTACTACAAGCCCAGCACCGGTAATTTCAACTTTGTTCCGATGGCTCACAACACGCCGGGTTCTGACAATGCTTATCCGAAGGTCGGCCCGATAGTTATCAACGAGATTATGTACAATCCATCCTGGCCTGAAGGCGGTTCATATACTAATGACCAGTATGAATACATCGAACTGTACAACATCAGCGCAGAGCCGGTAACCTTATACCGTTATGATAAAGGCCAGCCGTGGAAGTTCACCGATGGTATTGACTTTACTTTCCCTGACGATGCGCCTGTTACGATACCTGCCGGCGGATATTTGTTAGTAGTCAAGAACCCGGATGCGTTTGCCTGGCGGTATCCGGCTGTCCCTGTTGAGAAGATTCTTGGCCCTTACAGCGGCAAGTTGAACAATGGCGGTGAGAGGCTCCAGCTTTCGATGCCCGGCGACGTGGACGAATTTGGGACACGTTATTACATTCGTGTTGACAGGGTCAGTTACAGCGATGGTTTTCATCCTGAGGATTGTCCCGGCGGCATTGACCTCTGGCCAACCGCACCGGACGGCGGCGACGAATCGCTTATGCGTAAGATACCTGCCGATTACGGCAATGACCCTGACAACTGGACCGCAACCGCCCCTTCGCCCGGCCAGTAAATTCTCAGAGATATATATACGATTTTTTTTTAAGACCTGAAAGTCTATAACCAAACCTGCTCCGACGGGTGGCAGCCTCAAGCGAGCCCCGAAAAATCGGGGCGAGCTTGGGGATGGCCAGAGGCGTAATCAGACCTGCTCTGGCACAACGAATGGTTTGCGGTAGTCCCTCGCTAAAAGTTTGTTCGCCCGCTTTGAGAACTTTCCGAAGAACCTTTCTTTGCTCGAATTCATCCTGAGCCAGGGACCAAGGACGGCTGGCGTCTTTTTAAGGCTCACTCCGTTGGCGGCGAGATGGTCGGCAAATCGCTCGAAGGCTTCCAGCGAATCTTTGTCCCCTCGGATTACTTCTCTGATATGCTCATTCGAGGATTCTGCACCGATTCGGTAGGAAATGTTCCCCATATGACAGAGAGCGGTAGAGAGGTGCCCTTCGAGGATATCTGTCCTTATATCGCTGATTTTTCGGCTGCGCACCGCCTTGATAAAGCTGGCCTGCGGTCCGGGACTGCTCGATTTGAAACGTTTGATTTCTTTGCCGTTATTATCATAGAACACACCCTTCGTGAGGTCAGCGTAGCCATCCTCACATTGAACCACCACGCCGGTATTGGGCGAGGGGCTCGGGCGTCCGCTTCGCATAACCACGCCGGTAGTGCTGACCGCAGCCGTCATCGGAGCGAAGGGCCGTGGCAATCTCTTGTGTAATAAGCAGAAAAACCGTCGTCGGGTTTGAAATTGGGTTTGTTTGGGTTTGTTTTTTTGGAGCCGGAAGGCGGTTTCATTCTCATAATCCTTTGTGACAAAGACGTTTGCGCTCATTTTGGGCTTTACAGAAATTGGGTTTGAATTGGGTTTGTTTTTTCGGACTGCGAAAGCGGCGTTTTTTCTGTAATCCTTTGTTATAAGTGAGTTTACATTCATTTGGGCTTTTTGGAAATTGGGTTTGATTGGGTTTGAATTGGGTTTGTTTTCACCAAGTGTCCAATTGGATTTATTTTCATAAGCCGTTGTATTATAGGGATTTATATTCATTTGACTTTTCGGCAAATTGGGTTTGTTTTGCATAAAAAGTAGCTGATTTGTAGAGGGTTCTCGACAGATGTAGAGGTGCGAGGACAGTTGACAGATGACAGAAGACAGATGACAGACGACAGAATACAGACGATTGATGATAAGATCTTGTTTCATAAGGAGTTATCTATTAGCATGAAATCCTAAACAAATACGAAAGAAAAATTTTCAAATGCTCCAAAAGAGGTTTTTTGGCGTGTATCTGCTGATACGAAAACGTGCGTTTCTCCGCTATATCTGGCGCCTACTGGCGGTTTATGTTAGCCTGATTGCTAACATGAGCGTATTATACCAAATTTTGAGTTTGATTTCAAGTAGATTTGAAAAAAATCTCCGAGACACGGCACTGGTCGTTAGTAAGGAGTGAACTAAAGTGCCTAAAGTGAGCTAAAGTTGGATTCTCGATGCTGGGTGAAGGGGAAGGTGAGGCTGTTAAAGGTTGTCGCTTAAATGAGGTTTACCGAGAAAGAGAACGCAACTTATATGCAAATGGTTTGTCGAATTGCCCAAAATTAATTGATGATCCAAGGATTAAAACGGTTGAGTACACCGGCGTAAGCAAAAAAGTCCTCAAATTTTTTGGTGGCAATGCTTGTGAATCAGTTCGCAGTTTTCAACTGAATATTCAAGAGAAGAATTTATGCGGTGAAGCTCAATGCCTTTGAGACTGCTAAATTTCTTTTTGCAGTGTTGACATTTGGTTTTGCCTGAATCCCATAATTTTTGTTTGATAGAGTTTTTTGTTTTGCGTTCGTCAAGTTGAAGTCTGGCATAAATCCATCTGCGTAACTTAAACTCAAAAGTTGTATCACCTTGTGCTGCTTCGTGTATGACGAAACGTATATGTTTCAGGAGTTCATCACCTATTCTTTTAACATTATCTTTCACTTGAAAAGTCTCCTTAGAACCTTGCCACTTACTTTACCGGCGATCCGCCCGCCAAAGATTGACAGAGGCTTTGTGCTACTTAGTGTTTCAAGGTTGCGACTGCGGCAAATCCCAAAGGCACAGCAAGAATAATCCACAACCCAACTGAACAACAAGCACCAGATGATCTATCCTGTTCAACCTCTCTCGGATGAGCTTCACGGATAGCCACACGATGCACCAGCTTCGGGTCCGGTCGAACAGCAACTGTCAGAAAAAAGAGCATAAAGATTGTCCATCCCAGCAAACAACATTGGAAGATGAAGCTCCTCATTCCGCATAACGTTCGGTATTTCACTAACCAGTTCATTTCATTACCCTTTCAATTTGTTGGCCTGCACCGTGCAAGCCTGATACTATCGAGTTCACCTCGCTTATCTGTCGGCTGCTTTGACCGGCATAAGTAAAAAAGCCTCCACCAAAAGTTATCTATGCCAACCCGAACTCCACGAACCAGGCTTTTTCGTTTGTCCTTGCCCTCGTGCAGGGATACTCTTACCTCCCTTACCTGTATATCTTTGGGGATAGTCTCGTCTGCCCTTGGCAATCAGCCACTCTGCAATAATAAAAACAACACCAATGGCAGTCAAAACACCACGACCTGCTTTCTTTGTTACATAACAAGTCTTTCCCCAACCGTTCATTTCTGTCCATTTCATTTGAAAAGTTTCCTTAAAACCTTTACCACTTGCTTTTTGCTTTTGTCTCCTTCGGATTGGCTGCAAGGTAATCGTTAATGAACTGATTAACAAAGTCTTTCACGTATTCCCTTATGGTATTCATTCGAGGCGACGCAACCCGCCACATGTAGCCCCTCTGCCATGTACAAGCGCCAAGACAAATTCTTTTTGGCTCTCTCAATAATAACACTGATTCCACAAGCCCGACTCTTATTGCTGTTGCAGCAAAAGGGCCTTCTCCTCCTATAACTACACTCACCTCTATGCGAAGGAATGGCACTCCCGGCGTTGATGCAAGTTCCTTAGCAGTAAGCACCTTAATACCGTATTGTCTGAGCTGCAACTCCGTATCCGTCTGCAGGTCTCGTCCTCTCAAACCATATTTCTCTGCCATCGGATGAATATCACCGACCCAAACATACACGCCCTCCAGCCCCTGCAAAATCTCCTTATCATTAACCGTTACCCTCTTACAAGATGACGCTAACTTTTCAAGAGCCATTAAATTGCTGAACGGCCCTTCGTCTTTTGCAGACAGGTCAGTCTCACCAGTAATCTGCTGGGCGGGCCACAGAACTATAAGAATAGAGAATGAGACAATGACTAAAATCCAATACTTTTTCGCTTTCATAATATCCCCTTTCAAAAGGTTCGATTTCACCGCACCATTTTAACAATTACCTGTCCGAGTGAAACCTTCCTTCAGGACCGCCATGAGGTGACGAAATCTCCCCTCGACCGTATTGCAAGGATCTAAGTTGTTTTCCGCCTTTTCTTTCTTAGTTTCTTCTTGATAATTCTGTCGTTGCTCGCTTATTGATACGCTTGATGTTATTTTGGACTGCTTGTTTGTAAATGCTTGTGAGGCGTTGTGTTTTGTCCTTGTTTCGCTTTGCAGTGGATAGCTTATTGCAGTATTCACGTATTGGATTGTCTTTAAAAGATATTTCTTTAGGACTGTGTGCAAACTTATTTCGAATCTTGCGAATATAATCCAAATCTTCCTTGGTCTGTTCGTCAATTAAACCGAGTGCATATGCGACTTTTGCTTTGGCTGCAAAGGATGACAAAGGTCCATGCCGTTCGCTATCGAGTAGCTCTTTGACAACTTTTGGGTCCTCGACCATAACCACAGTGAACAATAAACCCAGATATAGGTCTATCATACATGCTCCGCTTATGGCAATACTACGATCGTTACTTTTCATTAAAGCATCAAAGGCCTCTGGACTCAACTCTATATGAGACATACGTGTTACCTCCCTTATGGTTCCATTACGAACCTCTCTTTATCATTTACAAGCATGTGAACACACGTACAAGTTTTATTGGACATCAATGTTCTTACAGGATCAATAGAGCGTTCTAAAAAAATTTTCCAAACCCCTTCCTATATATTTTAACACTATCTACAACTTACTTCTGTATTAGCTTGGAAGCTAATAGCGACAGTAGTAGAGAACATCAGTTTTGTACCAAATACGCAACATATACGCAACCAGAATCTGTGAGAATTTGCTAACTGCGTCACTCGCACCAAATTACAAGATAACAATTACGGTTAGAAAGACCGTTTCCTAAGTCAAATCACTGTATTAAGCGAAAAGAAACCACCTATTGACCGTAAGAGCCGGTTTAGCTCCTGTTATCATAACTGGCTGGTTTACAAAATCCATCTCCTTCCTTCGACCTGCATGAGCAGTAAAAAAATGGTAGCAAAAAACCACGCTTTAGTCAATCTTCATTGTAAATCGGCCATAGTTATTACTTTTCCGACACCTATATTTATGTAGCTGCTGCCGAAATGTTTTTCAAACAGGCTTCTTGCCTTGTGGCCTGAGCAGTGACAAGGGCCGACACTGCGTACGCCCAATTGCTTAAAAGCCGAGATGATTTTTTCTATCCTGCCTTTGGTTGCCCATTCGAGATGAAAGCCTCCCATTACCAACAAGACATCATCTTTTATCAAATCTTTTACTGTACTCACGATGTTTACTATTCCCGGATGCGCACAGCCGGTTATTACGACCAGGCCCTTGTCTGTCCGGATAATTAAGGACTGCTCCTTAATCAGTTTTCCAAGCTGGCCGGTGGAATAGACATTTTCACAAATTTGCAGAGACTCTTTGACCTCGTTAGAAATCGACGTCTTACTTCTAACGGGATTGACCTCAATTATTTTTGCTCCATAGTCTCGCGCATTATCTTTGAACTTTTTTGGAAATGACACCGGCAGATAGACAATAACGTTAGAGTTCTTTTCAAGAAAGCCGCCCAATCCGCCGGTATGGTCGCCGTGAATATGAGAGAGAACCACTACATCTACGCCGTTCGGGTCTATCGCCAATTTTTCCATATTATCGAGCAGCAAAGGACCGCCGCCGGTATCGAAAAGGATGTTTTTCCAGGCCCCAGCGACTCCCGTCGCAAGACGGGGCTGCGGGTCAGTACCCGTTATAAATGCGGCAAAGCCCCACTCGGTTTCCAGCTCCTTCTTATAGGTGTTATTGTCATAGGTAACTGTAATGGTAAGATCTTTAACGCCGGGTGTGGAAACAGCCTTGGTTTGTTCATTCATAAACAACAATTATAACTTCTAAATTGCTAAAAGAGCAAGTGAAAAAAGTGAAAATTCAGGTCATTCAGTAGCGTAGGGTGGGGCTTGCTCCACCAAAATTAAATGTACAGTCTGTTCGGTGGGCTAAAGCCTACCCTACATGATTATAAAAGATCGGATGGGGGTAATTCACCGAGTCGTTGGAAGGCTGGATATGACCGAAAAAGATCTGCATAAATAACGCCCCTCTTTTTTCAGATGATTAACGCAGTTTTCGCTTGACATTTTCGTAGCGGTTGGATAAACTATTATCTGTTCAAGGATGAGTGGTGAGGAGCTTTTTTGTTTCCCGCCAAGCTTTCCCCCATTAGAAAGCCGGTGGTTTTCTAATCCAGGTTTGACGAGAGCGTAAACGCAAAAAAGTGAGGCGGCAATTAGATTTTTTGTCGCAAGAGATATTGGTGCAAGTGGAGGCGTAAGATGAAAGGTGTAGTATTGAAGATATTGGCCGTTTGTGTTTTGATGATAACCTCAAACACCGGATTTGCAGATGACACGCCGCTCAATCTTGGGCCTGAAGAGTTCGTTCAAGCCAACGGTGTTGATATCCAGGTGCCCGGGTACTCCGTGCCGTCCTTCGTGGACTGGAATAACGACAAGCTGAATGACCTTATTATCGGTGAGGGAGGGGGCTTTGGGGACGCAAAGATCCGTGTGTACCTTAATGTGGGAACCGAATCCAATCCGCAATTCTCGGATTACTTCTACGCCCAGTCCAACGGCTCCGATTTGACTTGCCCTGCATCCGGCTGCCTGGGTTGCTTCCCCAGGGTGGATTATTGGGACCAGGACTACCGTAAAGACCTGCTCGTGGGCCAGGCTGATGGGACGGTAAAAATCTTCACGAATATCGGCACCGACAAAAAACCAACCTTCGATGGCGGAACGGAGCTGCTGGCCGGTGACCCTGGCACTTTCATTGACGTAGGAATACGGGCGACCCCCACAACCGTGGATTGGGACAACGACGGTGGTAAAGACCTGGTCGCCGGGGCTTTAGACGGCAAGATACACATTTTTCTCAACTGCGGCGGCGGCGGCTCTGTCCCTCCTCATTTTTATTTCTCACCGGCATCGGGAGACATCGCTCGGGAAAACAATGATGACCTGGTTGTGCCTTCATTGCGTTCCAGCCCAGAATTGATCGACCTGGACGGTGACGGCAGGATAGACCTGCTTACAGGCAATACTGAGGGCCAGTTGCTGTTCTACAGAAACGTAGGAACCGATGCCGAGCCGAGCTTCTCGGGTTACTCGCTTGTTGAGTCGAATGATGTCCCGATTGACCTTCCGGGTTCAACTCGCTCCAGGCCATCCGTGTGCTACTGGACAGGAGACGGCCACTTCGGACCAATAGACGGCTACCCCGATGTGCTCATCGGAGCCGGCGATGGAAAGGTGCACCTGTACCGGGGTATGCCAAAAGACGGCGATATAGATGGTGACGGCGATGTGGACTTCACAGATTTTGCCCTATTCGCTGCTTATTGGCCCCAAACTGACTGTGGTCAATGTGGAGGAGCTGATTTTACCGGTGATGGGCAAGTGGACATCGACGATTTGGGCCGCTTTGCTGCGAACTGGCTGTTAGGTGTCGAATAACTGCCCCACAACTAATCTCAGAAACCGGTGAACTTAAGGCCGAAGGTTCACCGTTTTACCGTACAGACGTTAAATCCCCAAGCCAGTTTTCAGCGAATATATCCAGGTCCTCGAAATCCACACAGCCGTCACCATTCAGGTCGGCCGAATCAGAAATTCCACATTGCAGCCACTGGCTCGCAAAAAAAGCAAAGTCGGCAAAATTAACTTCGTTATTACCATCAAAATCGCAGAGTCTCCCGCTCTGCATGGACGAGCTCTTATCGCAATCGACTGGAAATACTATATCGTCAATCCATGCGCTATCGAAGTCTCTGGATATGGAACCGTCCTTTGAATACGTCCACTCGAAAGTTCTTGTGCCCTCTTTTACGGGCAAGGTTACCATAGCCCAATCCTCTGTGCCTGACCACCTGCCCTTTTCCACTCCATCGACGTAGAATTTCAAAAAGTCACAACATAACTCAGAAGAGACTTTACAACAGAACATGATATCCCCGGATACACAATCAAGGCTCACCTGTATAGTAGTACTTTCATTGCCGTTAATCCGGCCGGCCTGGGCGCTATAAGCCCCGGAATACATCTCCAACGGCGTAATGGTCCAACTGTCGTTACCGGAATGCACCCAGGGAAATTTGTTGAAATCAACTGTTTCAAAGTCCTCCATAAAGCAGTCTGAAGTAGCAGGAAAAGCAGAAGTATCGTCCCCGACAAAGTCGATGCCCCATTTGTTCCCCGATGAGTGCCGGGAGTTCCCGGATTTTTGTGTAGTTACGTGTTGCGGTGTAAAATAGTATCCGGACTTCATTGCCCTAACGATAAACGTCGAGTATGCTCTGACCTTCGCCAGGGCATAAATACCCCTGCTGTTTGTTATGGCGGTATAGGGACCGCCACCTCCATGTGCCATGACCGCGGCATCGCCGATAGGATTGCCGGACATATCGGTTACCCGCCCGCTGATTATCTCGCCTGAACCGGTAGTGAAAATATTATAGATGCATCCGCCAATAGCGTCGTAGCTGCCAGGCCCGGCATAATCAATGTCGGGCAGGTTGTACCATATATCGTCACTGGCGTTCCAGCCCATATTAAGATGGTGATAGAGTGTCGAGAAGTCGTAACCGTATCCGTCGGCTAAAACGGCATGCCCGGCCTCGGTCTCCTTGTTAATTATGCCGAGGATTACAGGATAGCCGGCATCGAGGTTGGTGTTGACCATATTATTCAGCCAGTCGCCCCCAATATTACTATCGTTATCCCAGACACGGATGGCATTGCTATACTTGAAAGTGCTCAGCAGCGCATCCTTCGCATCGAGCAGGTTGGACGCTGAGCCGCTATCCGAGTACTCCGTTTCTGCGGCAACACTCGCATCATAGCAAAGCGCCCCGATGGCCTGTCGCTGTTCTAAGGTTGTGCTGCAATCCGGCTCAAGCACCATTAGGGACCATTCGTACGGCCCGCCATTGCCGTCACCGCCACGCATATATACATATTCCGATATACCATCAACGGTAATCCGGAACTGCTCACGGCCTATCTTCATTTCCGCAGTGGGATATTCATAATACCGCATCAACTGCGCCATAGCCGTCGCTGTACACCCGCAGGGATAGTTCTTGGGAGTATAATAATTGAAGCCGTTCTTGCTGCAGATATCACTCTGGCCCCATTTGCTTTTCACGAGTGCGTCCACGCGAATATCAGGAATCGAACCCAGCCCCAGCAAGACGAAGCCACTTTCGGATGCCTCCGCAAGGTTGATAAAGTGCCTCCACTTGCTTTGAGGGCCGCCGGGGGTCTCCACTTGAAGGCTGAAGGTATTCCGAACTGCTGTGATTCGCCCGTTGAGGTCGTTGGTTACCAATGCCCCTAATGGGCTCTCAAATGACGGCTCAAAAGTGCCATTATCGGCAAAAGCGATAATCGGCTCGACCAAATCGTCCGCAGAGACAACCACAAATCCCGAAGGTTGCAAATAGACGATGTAATAAATCGGCACACCATTATCATCGGTGAAGGTCTCAACACTTATTACTTCCCGGCCAAGGGTCGTGCCGAGTGGTCGGGCATCGGTCTTGAGCCAGCCTGTTACCACCTTTTCAGCCTCGTCCGCCGTTGTTGGCCGTGCCCACAGACCGCTGGATAACAGCAACACTACCAAAACAACTGTAATAACCTGATACCTTGATAACCCGGTAAATTGCATACCCTTTGTTCTCCATGTTGCTTGCCCATATTATTATACACTATTACACCATACAGTCAAGAAATTTTGTCAGAAATGCCGGATATAGACGTGAATGGCGAAGTGCACATCACGGATTTGGCCGGGTTCACTGTTTTATTATTCAGAAATGAATTTCAAATAAAAGGAACGCAGGCCTTGATCTAATCGGGACCTGCGCCCTCTGCCTTCTGTCTTCCGTCCTCTGTCCTAACGCCCCAGCTCTTCGACCTCCTCCGCGCTCAGCGCCCGGTTGTAAATCCGAACGTCGTCAATCAAGCCGGAGAAGAAACTGCTTGCATCAAGCATTTTACCGGCACCAAAGTACAGACCTCCATCCGAACCTACCCCGCCCACAACATCGGTATCTTTAGCAACCTCTGCTCCATCCACATACAGGTATCTATGCAGCCCATCGAAATCATAGACAAGGCCGACATGGTGCCACTGGCCATCGGTGATTACGGATTCCGACACTAATGGGTCGAACGGCGGATGCATCAACCTGGTGATGAGTCTGCCGTATGATGAGTCCGCCCAGAGCCATGCGCTTCCCGGGTTAGTTTTACGGCCATCAGTAGTATCCTTCTGCGATATAATCATTTGTCCTGGCGCACCGCCTTTAATCCAGGCGAAGACACTGAATGCCCCTTCCGCTGGGTTCAAGACAAAGTCGGCACTGACATAATCATCAATCCCGTCGAACTGCAGCGCGCCGCCTACCATACCGCTGGCAGGCTGCCAGGCTGGATTGCCATGGAGTGTACCATCATTGTTGCCGATGCTGTCTTCAGCAATGCTGCCCTCTGTCTCATCAAGCATCCAGTGCGCAACCGGTCGAATTTCTTTGAGCAGGTATTCAGCCAAAAGAATCATGTCTTTAGTGTCCACTATACCATCACCAAATGGAAGTGGAGCAATGTCACAGGATGGCTCATCCTGACCCCAGTATTGAGCGAGTTTGCGGAAATCTTTGAAGTCCACCTTTCCATCGCCGTTTAAGTCAACGACCGGCAGGATTTTCACCTGCCATATGTCGTAACCACCAACCCCGCCGGACCGACTGGACATAAAGAAGAGGGTAGAGCCGTCGGCTGAGATGCTCGCGGTGTCGTCGAAAGCCGAACTGTTGACGGTTGGCCCAAGATTCACCGGTTCTCCCCAGGGGTCGTCTTTCGTTGGCCGTGTCGTTAGCCATAGGTCCCACGAACCATACCCGCCGGGCCGGTTGGAACCAAAGAAGAGCATCCGGCCGTCGGCCGAGATGCTTGGGCAACAGTTGACAGCCGAACTGTTGACGGTTGGCCCGAGATGCACTGGTGTGCCCCAGTCGTCTTCTGTCGTTGCCCGTGTCGTAACCCATATGTCCACATCTCCAACCCCGCCGGGGCGGTTGGAGTACAAGAAGAGCGCCAGGCCGTTGGCCGATATGCTCGGGCCGGCGTCCCGGCTGGCAGTGTTGACAGTTGACCCAAGATTTACCGGTGGTCCCCACTCGTCGTCTTTTGTTGGCCTCGTCGTAACCCATATGTCCTCCGCTCCAAATCCGCCGGGGCGAGGGTTACCAAAGTCGCTAAAGTAGAGCGTCAGCCCATCGCCCGAGATGCTCGGCTCACTTTCGCCATACGAACTGTTGACCGTTGGCCCAAGATTCATCGGCTCTCCCCATGGGTCTTGTATCGTTTCTCGCGTCGTTACCCATATGTCGAAACTACCTACCCCGCCGGGGCGGGGGGCCGGCCAGTCGCTAAAGTAGAGCTCCAGCCCATCGGCCGAGATGCTCGCGTTGCAGTCGCCAGACGAACTGTTGACCGTTGGCCCGAGATTAGTGGGCGTACCGAAGACGAAGTCCGCCTTGGCCACATAGGTGTTGGTCAAGACTACGCAGGCTAATACCGCAAGAAGCAGCATTGCCCCGGCCCACCGTGGGCGTGAGGTCTTTTTGTAATCAGCAATCATCTTAATTCTCCTTTCAATTTGACAAGTATCTTCTAATATGCCCGCCACCGAGGGCAGGTAACGCACCTGAGAGAAATTCTCCAAAAGATTAACAATAGTCCGGCCATATTTGGGCGGCTCATCTGCATCCATCATCGAAATCGCCAATCTATCACAGGCTAATTCACGGTCCGCTCGCATCCGGCCGAATGCAAACCACATCAGCGGATTAAACCAGTGCCCAATCTGCAGCAGTGCTATCAGCCAGCCAAAATAGATATCACGCTGTCTGAGATGGGCCAGTTCGTGGATAAAAACATAGCGCAGCTCTTCAAGGCCGTAGGTTTCGAGCATACCCTGCGGCAGCAGCAGCCGAGGCCGAATAAAACCAAAAAGTGCCGGACTCTTTATTCTATCACTCACAACCACACCCAAGATTGTCTGGACACCCATCTCCATCTTGCAGTCTTCTAACAGCTCAAGAATCTTCTGGTCCGTAATCGGCCGTTCGCGCTTGACAGTCCGCCATAGACTAATGCTTCGAGCGCAAACGTAACCAGCTATAACCACAGTCCCGACAAGCCAGAGTAAGGGCAAAATACGCACAAATTTAGCGAAGACAGCTTTAGATTCGCTTTCTGCCTCTGTCTCTTGGTCATCTGCATATTCGGAATGTAAATAAAAGCCCATACCATGAGTGCTCGGAGGTTCAGAGATGGACTCTATTATCCGTCCCTGCTGAATAGATTGTGGGACTAAGTTGAATATGCTTATCCTGCTCTCGGGCAGCCAGGGCATTGCTAAGCGTATCAATAACAGCAGCCAGAGAAAGTAGTGCCAGCGAATCCCCAATCTGCGCCGCAGGATTAGCTGGACAAGTACAATCAAAACAATCAGCACGCTGCCTTGTATGCTCGCCCACAATAGCCAGTCAAAGAATTTTAATAACTGCGTATTTAAGGCCTCCATTTTCAGCCCCTTCGTTATTGTGATTACTTCTTTTTCTTTTTATGTTCGTCAGCGGCCTTTTTGAGAATTCGTCTAAGCCTGGCCACCTTCTCGCCTGATAGATGTTCCTCTTCGACAAAAGCCGCCAACATCGGCTCTATCGAGCCACCGCCGAATCGCTTAAGAAACGACGTGGTCTCGGCCCTGACGCATTCGGCCTCCGTAACAAGCGGAAAGTAGTGGTACTGTCTGCCCTTTTTCTCAAAACCCACGGCCTTTTTCTGAACTAACCGATTAATCAGCGTCCTTATGGTCTCTCGCTTCCAATGGGTCTTTCCGGACAGTCTCTTAACAATATCGTTGGCGGTCGCCGGTGAAGTGCCCCACAGCACCTTCATAACTTCCCACTCGGCTTCTGAGATTTTAGGGGTCTTTTGCATATTAGCCTCCATACTATTACATCTGTAACATTTACAATTGTTACATATGTAACACATAACGTCAATAAAAAAATGGGATTTTTTGATTTTTTTTTCGGATGTACCTTGTTTTATGCTTCTTTGGCGTATTTTTCGTTAGCAATATCCAGTTTTTTACCTATAATTGGAATTTCGCAAGCAATTTTCGGCCTAAATGGAAATCTGTTAAACGCTTGCTCTGTTGAAAAGCCACAAAAACTGTCATTCTGAACGGAGCGCAGCGGAGTGAAGAATCTCTTTATGGCTCAAGAAATGAGATTCTTCGGCTTCGCCTCAGAATGACAGTCCACGTTTTCAATAGAGCATTAAATGCTCAATGAGGGTTATTACCGGAAAAACCTTAGTCCTCTAAATCTGAAAGGATTAATAATGTCTAAGTATATGGTGTCTAATGTAGTGCTGGTTGTTCTACTCGCTGGCTTTGGCCATCCTGCCAATGCAAACGTCCGCGTTGTTGACCGGCCGAGCACCGAAGCAAAAAACGACTTCTATATAGGCAACCGTCCGCCATTGCTGCCAAGCCCTTTAATAAAGCTGCCTATAGGCGCGATTGAACCGCAAGGCTGGGTGCGCAGGCAGCTCGAACTCCAGGCCGACGGATTCCACGGACATCTGACCGAGATAAGCCGCTTCTTAAAAAAAGAAGGCAACGCGTGGCTCAGCCCGGCCGGCGAAGGCCAGCACGGCTGGGAGGAGCCTGTTTACTGGCTAAAGGGATTCAGCAACTGCGGCTACATCCTCGGCAACGAGCGTATGATTAAAGAATCCAGAATTTGGATCGAGGCGGCGCTTCGAAGTCAGAAAGACGATGGCTGGTTCGGCCCGGACAAGGGCAGAAAGGGCGCGGCGACGCGGCTCCAGGGGCGTGAGGACCTGTGGCCGAACATGATAATGCTCTTCTGCCTGCAAAACTACTACGAGTTCACCGGCGATAAACGGGTAATCGAGCTGATGACCAACTATATGAAGTATCTGGCGACCGTGCCCGAAGAGCGGTTCCTGGTGGGGTATTGGCCCCGAATGCGGGGAGGCGACCTGCTTTACAGCGTATATTGGCTCTACAACCGGACCTCAGATGCATTTCTATTGGACTTGGCCAGGAAAGTCCACCGGCGCACCGCCGAATGGGAGAAGGATGTAATCAACTGGCACAATGTGAATATGTCGCAGGGGTTCGGCCAGCCGGCCACGTTCTATATGCAATCGAAGGACCCGAATCATCTCCGGGCTGCCGAGCGTAACTGGCGTAAAATCCGGGATATGTACGGCCAGGTGCCGGGCGGGATGTTCGGCGGTGATGAGAACTGCCGGCCCGGGTTTACGGGGCCCAGGCAAGCCGTAGAGACCTGCGGCATGGTCGAAATGATGCTCTCACACGAAATACTTCTGACGATTACTGGTGACCCGAAATGGGCGGACCGATGTGAGGATGTAACGTTCAACTCGCTGCCGGCGGCGTTTACACCCGACCTCAAGGCGCTGCATTATCTGACGGCTCCGAATATGATATTATGCGACCGGCACAACAAATCGCCGGGTCTGCAAAACGGTGGGCCGATGCTGCTGTTTGACCCGCACCGCCATCGCTGCTGTCAGCACAATACGGGGCACGGCTGGCCTTATTATGCCGAGCATCTCTGGATGGCCACGCCGGGCAATGGGTTGGCCGCCGTGCTCTATGCCCCTTCTCAGGTTACGGCAAAAGTCGGTGACGGCACTGAGGTTACAATTACAGAAAAGACGCGTTACCCGTTCGATGAAAATATCGAACTGAGTATCACAACCGCAAAGCCGGTTCGTTTCCCGCTTTATCTGCGCATACCCGGCTGGTGCGAAAAGCCGGAGTTGATAATCAACGGCAAAAAGGCGGCAGTTAAAGCCCGTCCCGGGGCATATATCCTTATAGACCGCAAGTGGGCCGACGGTGACACGGTCGATCTTAATCTGACAATGAAAATCACTCTTACGAAGTGGACGAAAAATAAAGACAGCGTCTCGGTCAACCGCGGGCCTCTAACCTACTCATTGAAGATTGGCGAGAAGTACGTCAGAGCCGGAGGCACCGACAAATGGCCCGCCTGGGAAATACATCCCACAACCGCCTGGAATTATGGCCTTCTGTTGAACGAAAGAAATCCGGACACATCCTTCCGCATCGTGCACAAGGCCTGGCCCGATGATGACCAGCCCTTTGAAGCTAATGCCGCACCAATCGAGCTGCGTGCCAAAGCTAAGAAGATACCAGCCTGGCAGAAAGACTACCTCGGCCTGGTCGGCAAGCTGCAGCCCAGTCCCGCCAAATCCGACGAGCCGACCGGGACCGTAAAGCTTGTCCCGATGGGCTGTGCCCGGTTACGCATTTCTGCGTTCCCGACCATCGGCACCGGCCCCAATGCCTACCAGTGGATCGAGCCTGCTAAACCTGCCAAACCACTACCCACTACCGCCTCGCACCGCAGGGGAAGCGATACAGTTGCAGCGCTCAGCGACAAATTATCACCCAAAAGTTCAAACGACCATAGTATTCCACGTTTCACATGGTGGGACCACAAAGGCACTACCGAATGGGTGCAGTACGATTTCGAGCAGCCAAGAAAAGTTTCCAGCGCGGCGGTTTACTTCTTCGACGATACAGGCTCAGGAGGCTGTCGCATTCCAAAGTCCTGGCGATTGTTGTATAAGGACGCCGGCCAGTGGAAGCAAGTATCAAACGCCGGCAGATACGGTTTGGAAAAGGATAAGTTCAATAATGTGAAATTTGACCCGGTGCAGACAAGCTCGCTGCGCCTGGAGGTACAGTTGCAGCCAGGCTTTTCCGGCGGTATCCTCGAATGGCAAGTTAACGCTGAAAATTGACAAGAAATGATAAGAAAGAATGAGCTCAGAGCATTTGAAAAAACAAACTTGGCCTGATATTCTGATGGCCTGATGTCCACTACCTGATAACCTGGTACCCTGATAACCTGAGGTAATGTATGGCAAGGGACAAGATAACAATAGTCGGTGCCGGCAAGGTTGGCGCAACAACCGCTCACATTGCTGCAACAAAACAGCTCGGCGATATCGTCCTGCTCGACATCATTGAAGGCCTCGCCGAAGGCAAAGCCCTTGATATCGCCGCAGCAAGTCCCGTTCAGCTTTACGATTCTAACATCATCGGCACCCGCGACTGGGAAAAGACCGCCGACAGCGATATCGTCGTCATAACAAGCGGAGCGCCTCGCGGCCCCGGTATGAGCCGCGACGACCTGCTTACAAAAAACGTCCAAATCGTCAAAGATGTCAGCCAGAAAACAGCCAAATATTCGCCCAGCAGCATCGTCATTGTTGTCTGCAACCCGCTCGATGCAATGGTTTATGCCGCTGCCAAAGTTACAGGCTTTGCAAAGAATAAGGTTATGGGAATGGCCGGTGCGCTGGACTCGGCACGCTTTAGCTATTTCCTCGCCTGCGAGCTTGGCGTAAGCGTAGAGGATATAAAGTGCGTCCTAATGGGCGGCCACGGCGACGATATGGTACCTCTGCCCAGATTCACCTCGGTCAGCGGAATACCCGTAACCGAGCTGCTCGATGGGGAGAAAATCGCCGAACTAATTGAACGAACACGTAAAGGCGGTATCGAAGTGGTAAATCTCCTTGGCTACAGCGCCTATTATGCCCCTGCTGCCGGCGCAGTCAAGATGGCTGACGCAATACTTAAAGACAAAAAAACTGTAATGTCCTGCTGTGCTTATTGCGACAGCGAATATAACGTTGGGGGGTACTTCGTTGGCGTCCCCACCGTCCTCGGCAAAAATAGCATCGAAAAAGTTATTGAGCTTAACTTAAACGAGGCCGAAAAAGCCCAATTTAAAGAATCACTCGACCACGTAAAACAGCTCGCGCTAAAGGTGGACAAACTCTTATAACCCGCTTGCCGGGGGTATTGTTTAGCCCCGCCACCTGTGGGCGGGATGTGTTGGTTTACTCATCGCCGCCACGGCGACGTCCAAGCCTGCCACGCACGAATTAGTCGACCGCCGTAAATTGGTGCGAGGTCATTCCGAGCGAAGCGAAGCGGAGTCGAGGAATCTATTAAAAAGACTTATTTGCGAAATCTCCGTTGAAAGTTGACCTGCCAATGCTATCATATAGAGGTGCGAGAACAGAGCCCCGAACGTCAGTGAGGGGTAATTGCACCTGGGAGCCCGTAACTGGATACTGCCGAGCGCATCCAATTTTTGTGATTTGTATGAGACGCATTTTGTGGTCGATAGTTGAGGTTTATCCGGCAATATGTGCCGGAAGCGGTTTACAGACACATTGTAGCGTGATATGGGAAAAGCAAGTCTTGAGCGATGGGTTGATTTATGTTCGCGGCTTGAGGTCGGGAAGGAGCCAGAGATGTGGTACGGCGAGTTGGAGAAGGCGTACTCAAGTCCGGTGAGAGCGTACCATAATCTTGAGCATGTGGCGTTTTGTCTCGAGCAATTTGAGCTGTTGCGCAGCCTGGCTACACATGCTAAAGCGGTAGAACTGGCCATTTGGTTTCATGATTCTATTTACGATACGCGTTCGAATGAAAACGAACAAAAGAGCGATGAGTTTGCGCAGCAAGTGATTGAGGACATGGGATTAGAGGACTCTCTGTGCGAGTTGGTTTCCGGCCTGATTCTGGTGACAAAACACGATATCGAGCCAAAGAACACCAATGAGAAAATTATTCTCGACGTGGACCTGGCAATTCTGGGGCAGGGCTCGGAGGAGTTCGATGCGTATGAGGTGGCTGTTCGGGAAGAATACGCATGGGTGGCAGAGCAGACTTACCGGAGAAAGCGTGCAGAGGTGCTGAGGAGTTTTTTAGAGCGCAAAAGTATATTTTCGACGCCGGTTTTTATCAGAAAGTATGAAGAGGTGGCGAGAGAAAACCTTGCCAACTCTATCAGAAGATTGACAGAAACAGCTTATTGAAGCAAATTGCTGTATAGATAGAGGATGAGTTTTAATATGGGAAATGTCAGACACACACATATATGGTAGATGGTAAAAAACTTCAGGGAAAACGAGTAAAACTCTTTTCGTTTTCCCTGGAGACGGCTGAACGTGCTGTAAATCAATACCCTTTAAATTCTACAGCCAAGGTGTACTATAATCCGAGGAATCCTTCAGTTGCGGTTTTAATACCGGGGCTAACTATTTTTACTGTCCAACATTATTAAAGAATTCTAAGTCATTTATACGATTAACTTTCCAGGGAATGGTCCCCATGGAAAGGTAAAACGATGGAGCGGCGATTTGAAATACGAAAATGCAAAATTCTTCTGGAAGCCGATATCAAGCCACAAGTTTTTAATGGTATTCTGAAACGTTTGGAACAATTTATTGAGCCTTTCATCGCCTCTCTGGGAAGGCGTGAGCCCAAAGAAAATGCTCATATCTATATATCCGGGCTGTTGTCGGATCTGGGAAGAAAAAATGTCGAGTCGATTGCCTACCGCTACGATCAGGATCGCAGAGCACTGCAGCGGTTCATAGGTTCGGTACCGTGGGATCATCAGCCACTGCTGGAAGAACTGGCCAGGCAGATTGGTGCTGAACTTGGTGAGGATGATGGTGTAATTGTCTTTGACCCTTCGGGACACAAAAAATGTGGCAACGATTCGGTGGGTGTGCAGCGTCAGTGGCTGGGACGACTCGGCAAAGTGGACAATGGGCAAGTGGCTATCTACATGGGCTATGCTTCTCGCAAAGA
>Ga0209979_1002023_pt1 | contig 20322 bp, 15 predicted proteins | sample AnhtaG_FD_183114 | JGI IMG/M metagenome (GOLD analysis project Ga0209979, IMG submission 183114) | Deep subsurface microbial communities from Anholt, Denmark to uncover new lineages of life (NeLLi) - Anholt_01485 metaG (SPAdes) (version 2) | ecosystem: Environmental > Aquatic > Marine > Oceanic...
TGTTTGTTTCTGCTTCATCGAAATAGATTAGAAGTTGTTAGCCTTTTTTATCTGGTTTTAGGATGTGCCAGGTGCTGCAGGATGAGCAGTAATAGTAATCTCCAGGTTGGTTCAGGGTTTTGTTTGTATTGTCATTTTATCTCCCCACTCTTTTCTTCCAACATTTTCGCAGTCCACATATCTGCCCAGTGCAACAGCAACAGAAGAGGTTCTTCCCTGTGCGATACAGACCTGCCCTTCGGAACATACATCCCATCATGGTAAGCTATGGCCTGTGCTTCCTCATCGATTAGCGGCACATGCATCGATACCAGATACAGACTTCGCAGCGCCAGTCCCATTGAAACGAGTTCCTGGTTTATGGAATGTTTACCTGTTTCACATTAATGGGACTGAGGGAGGCAGGAGAGAGGCACCATGATCTGCAGTGGCGGCTGATGTGTCTGCGAAGGCGGCTGGGTATAGTAAGGAGACGAAGGCGCGGTATTATAAGCAAGTGAGTTATGAGGAGGCGCAGGAGTCGTTTGGGAAGCATCATCCGGCGTTTGTGGAAGGGTGGTAGGATATACTAAAGTATTTGTTAATTTTTTTTTATATAATTTTATGAAACTGTCGGAAAAGTGATATAACGGGACTAATAGTAACACACTCATCTGACAAAACGTTATGCTGCGTAATGTTGAATTTATTTCCAAATTTGAAATACATCGAAAAATGTACTTTTCCGACAATCTCTTTATATCTTATTTTACCATGCTAATGAAAACTATTTTATAATGAATAATCTTCAAAATACAACTAATACTTAAATTTTCCAATTATTTTCTTTGGCTTTTTGCCAAGTTTCCTTAAACTGTGTTTCGCTAGGTGGATATATACCGTACCAATTATAATTGAAAACTTTTTCTCTTACAGCATTTAAATCACCATTAACAATGATGCCATCACCTGGAAGTCCAGTATCAGCATTAACAACAATAGCTGTCAATGGAGGCAGTTTATTTTGTGCACAAAAATACATAATATGTCCTAGAGGTTCTCCTAGTACACCAGCACCTTTATAACCCAAAATATCCGCAATAATACCATAAGTAACTATTTGCCGATTGTGCGCTTTACTAATAAGAATTTGCCAAATTTGAATAGCCCGGGAAGCATTTGTGGGATTTTCATCAAATTTCTTTAACATGTGATTACTCCTCAATTTTTTTATTATTCAAACATTTCATGTTTTATACTTGCACATATGATTTTAATTACTTTGTGGGGATCATTTGATTTTGGATTAAAATCAGCCCAATTACCTGTCGGACCAAAAAAAATATCAGTAACTTGAGATGAAGATAATTCATCCCCGTTTATCAATCTTCCTAACTTTTGTTGGATTTCTCTTACAGAATTATGATCATAAATCTGATCTAGTATTCCTATTAATGCATCAATTCCTTTAGATTTTTTGACATTCATAAATATCACAAATTTGTTAATCAAGTTATAATTAATAAGCATTTCTATAAAATTTATAAAGATATAAATAAATTCGATGATAAATTGAATAAATATCATCTTTGAATTTATAAAACGAGGAATAAGTTCATTGTTCCATAAATTCTGTTGTAGTATTGAAAAATTGAGTAATAAATACAGAGAGATTGTTTTTTTAGGGCATACATTTATCTTACAAGTATGAACGGACAATTAGCGCAGTTTAAACAGTATAAAATTTTATGTTATTGTATTACAAGATATTGATTGAATGGAATGAAAATATATATATAAACACAATCATTTTTACAATAAATATTTAATTAACTATTTAAAATGAATGACTCTTATCAAAATTGGGAAGATTTTTTCAAATCTCAAGTTGAAAGCGACCTAGTTTGGTGCTTAGATAACTCACCAAATTTTCTAAAATTTCATACAATTGATCGCACTCTGATTCTATTTTTACGTTTTGTGTTAGCACATAAAAAAAATGGATTAGCAGTATATCCCATTAATAAAATGAACATAACCACCTCATTGGCGGCAGAATCATTATTTCAAAGAGTAGCCTTTAAAGAACGGAAAAAAATCTTATTAATTGGGAAAAATATTGCTATCAGAGAGGCATTTAGAACGCTTACAAATGCTAATGGGCAACCACTTGAACAGATTTTCCCAATTGGAGTTGTCAAATACGACGGAAGCGTATTCAACCAGAGTAAAATAAAATACAATAAGAAATTACTAACTCCAAAAATTATTTTTTCATCGAGTCCAAACATTCTGCCCGATTTTGATTATGGCAAGGATATTTATTTGATTTTTGTTGAAGTAGATTCAAATACTCCATTTGATTTTAGGCATACTCTTGAAAAATATAAAAAAAAAAATGGGATTCCTTGTATATTTTGGATAACTTCAAATCCATATATTAGTCAAACACGTGAATTATTATTTTCTAATATACCATATTGGGGATGGAATTCACATGAATTATCTTTTGATTTTAAAAAAGAGTTGGAAAATAATCAAATCATTGATTATAAGAAAAATCCATTTTCAGCCCCAATTTATAATATAAAAAATGCAGCTGAAGGCATTACCAAAATTATAGTACCTGTTGAAGATGAAATTCTAAATGACATGTTAATTAATGCAAAAAAAAAATATCTAAATTTAGTAGATGATGCTAATAAAATAAATAATTCAAAATATAAAAAGATGGCTAAAAATTACATCAAAATTGTTCATGCTTTTGAAGAACTTACTGCACCTCTTGGATTTTCTGAAAAAGAATTTTCTGTTACATGGGGAATCATACCAATTAATATCAAGCTTGAATATGTAAAAAAGCAAGCAGAAGAATTAAGAAATGAAGATTATTCTTTAAATCATTTAATGAGTGCGATAGATGAACTGGATAATATTTATAAATATTTTGAGAATACACAATTAGGAAAGCCTTCTTTATTGACCAAAATTATCAATATATCGATTAGAGAAAAGAAAAAAACAGCAATAATAACAAAAAATGAGGCATCAAAAAGAGCATTAATTAATTACCTTTCATTTTCTAATAAATGGCCTGAAGTCTATCTAAATAATAATGGAATATTAATTGAAAGTGCAAATAACGCAGATGATATTCCAGACATAGATACATGCATAGTTTATGGTAATCCAGGATATTATAATAAGAAAATCTTGAGATGTTCTTGTTGTAAAAATATAGGATTTCTAGCTTATGCTTCAGAAGCAAGAGCACTTGAATATTTAATAAAAAATGAAATTAATGAACAAGACAAATTTTTTTCTTATGCAAGAAGAACAGAATCAGTGAGTAAGATAATGGATATACCTGTTAATAAATTTGAGAATCTAATTTTTAAACCTCCAAAAATCACTTATAAAAAGGACCAAATAATTTATATTAAACCCCAGGACAAACCGGATAATGAATTAAAAATTGATTCGTTTTCGGATAATATACTTGATTTAGATTTATCTATTGGCAGTGATTTTAATGATATTGAGTCCTCTCTTTTTGTACAATTAGGACCTGAAAACAATAAATTGAATTATAAAGTTATTACAAACCTTATTAAATTGTCCAGTGGAAAATGTATTTACATTCCCTTCCAAAAAAGAACTCCCATTTTTATTGATAATAAAAATGAAGTAAAATACAAAAAATGTGAAAAATTAGCTAAAGATGACTTATTAATCTTAATAAATAATGGATTAAGAAAAAGTATCGCTCAGGAAATTTTAGATACTGTTGACAAACTTCCTAAAATGGTTGATGTTGTTACATATCAGCGTTCATGGATTGAAACACTGCACAGAGGAATGAAAGAGCACAACCATAGTATTAAAGATGTATTTGATTTATTGAAAGAACATGGATCAAATATTGAAACTCAAGTAGCTGTATATTTTTGGGCATCAGGTGAAGTTTTAGGTCCGAATAGGAAGAATAAAGAAAATATTAAATTTATTGGGGAAATTTATCAAGATCCTTTTTTGATCCAAAATTTTGAGAAAATTTATAAATCAATTGAAAGGTTACGAAAGATTCACATTCGATTAAAACGAAACTTGGGGCAGTTAATGATCAATGCTGGAATTATGATTAAAAAAAATATAGAAGATCAAATAATAGATGAAGAATTAAATTTATTTTTAGAAGATTTTTCAAATAGTATTAATATTGAAAAAATTTGTTCTATAGAAGGGCCCTTTGAAATAAAGATTGGTGATTGCGAAATAGTATTTAATTGCTAAGAAAAAGAGTTCAATGACTCTTCAATAAAACACTATAACAATCTATAAATATAGGACTGAAATTTTATATTCTGTTATCATGCAAAGTGTAGAAGCAAAAAAATGGAATTGGGATGAATATCAAAGAGAGGTAATTGAATCACCCCCGGAAAAACGTATTCTTGTAGATGCAGGCCCAGGGACAGGAAAGACAGCCGTGGCATGTGGTCGTGTGGCTTGGCTCATTAAAAATGGAATGTATGGCGACAAAATATGGTTAATCAGCTTTACCCGAACTGCTGTGCAAGAAATACGCAATCGAATTAAAGATTTTTTGAATGATGAAGAATCAGCATATGCTGTGAGGGTTGCGACTCTTGATTCACATGCATGGAAAATACATTCCGGATTTGATGGAGGAGCAGAATTACTTGGCACATATAATGAGAACATTGAAAAACTCACAAAGATGATAAGAGAGGATAGAGACCAAGAAATATCAGACTATCTTGAAACTGTCGAGCATCTAATTGTTGATGAGGCACAGGATATTGTTGGAATGCGTGCAGATTTGGTACTTGAAATTATTGGAAAACTATCAGATAATTGCGGTATTACTGTTTTTTCTGATGAAGCACAGGCAATTTATGGATTTTCTGTGGATGAAGAAACCATTGAAATGGAGAGGGACCATAAAACACTCCCAGATAAAATTCGTGAAAAAATGGGGACTAAATTTTCGTCTTGTCAATTGAAAAAGGTTTTTCGAACGGACTCACATACCTTAAATGAACTTTTCACTACTACCCGGCATAAAGTTTTAACACCTTCAGATATCCCATTGAAGAAACTTAATGAAATTCGCAATGAAATCTCAGATCTAGCAGATGAAAAGAATATTCCTCGTATCGATAAAAGAAAAGAGAATTATCCAGAAGACTCTTTTATCCTATATCGTAGACGTGCCGAAGTGCTGCTAGCGGCTTCTTTTCTTGGTAAAACACCACATCGTATTCGAATGTCGGGATTGCCGCAATGCATTCATCCATGGGTGGGTATCTGTCTTTCAGAGCATATTGAAAAAACGCTTTCCAAGAAGGATTTCATGGATTACTGGAATCATGGCGTAGAAAGTACACCGATGGTGAAGGATATTGATCCTGCAAGTGCATGGTACCAGCTATATCTACTTGCTGGAAAGACAGATACCGTATTAGATATGAATCTTTTACGGCGACGTCTGGGCCAGGAAAAACCACCTGCTGAACTCTGTTCACCTGAAGTCGGAACGAGAGGGCCAATTATTGGAACCATTCATGCATCAAAGGGCCGGGAGGCAGAAAATGTTTATCTCATGATGCCCGAAGAACTAAACGAATATAGAGATGTTAATGAAAACACTGATTATAATGAAGAAACCCGAGTTCTCTATGTGGGGGCTACACGTGCTCGAAAATATCTGGGAGTTGGTAATGGATTCAATCATCATTTCGCAAAAAAAGTACAATCTGGCCGGGTTTTTTCAGATATGAAAAAAATGAATGCTATGGTTGAAATTGGTCGTGAGTGGGACATTTCTGCTACAGGTATCGCTGGTAAAGATTATTATAATGATGCTGATACTATCAGCAAGAACCAGAAAATACTACATTGCTACATGAATCGAATTACCATGGCTCATGCAGAAATTGATCGTGACTGTGGATTTGTATATCGTTTAATACCAGAAGATCAAAATGAAGACATTGTAGTTTTATCAAAACAAGCGCTCAGTAATGACCTGTTTGAAATAGGAAAGACAATTAGTGGGGATAATCGACGTCCTCCAGATAAGTTAAAACATCTGCGAATCTATGGATTACGAACAATTGTTCTCCCGCCCGATTCTCTCGAATGCAATAATCTCCACGAACCTTGGGCCAGAAGTGGCATCATGCTTGCGCCTGTCATTCTTGGATATACCAAAGAATTTTTTCCTTATTATAGAGAGAGGAACTAGAGATGACAGTGGAAGATCGTAATATAATGATACAGAGGTTATCAGAGGATCTCATAGGTCCTTTTGGAGAGGAAGAAGAACTGACGTCATGGCCATCAGATGTGTATCTTTCAGGCATACTCTGGCCCCGGCGTACCAGAATGGGTGCTGAAGAGGATGAACGTCTGAGTATCTCCGGTACGTCAGGTGGTGAAGTAAGTGGAACCAGTGTCGGTGAGGAAGAAGAGGCTTCCAGAATAGGAATGAGTCGCCCCAGCACTGCAGGGCTTTCTTTTGCTGTATCCTCCCTAGGCAGAGAGCCGGTTCTATCGGTTAAAGTTAATTTTGCAACATATGAGCCCATTGAAGAAGAAGTGGTAGATGAAAAAACACAGGTAGCAGACTTATCCGATTCTAAAAAAAATATCAAATGGAAACGCCATCCGATTTTAATTGAAATACCGGAACTTCATGTAGGACCCACGGCTAAGTCTAAGATTAATCTGGAATCTCATGATGCTCCTGCAGGTGTATACCTCCATCAGCGTAGTGCTCCATGGGGGGAGGACTGGCTTATTACCTTAACACTGGTGAATGGTGCCAGGACAGAAAAAAACAGGGATGCCATAGAACAGAGCTCTCTCTTCCAGGTCAGGCTTGAGATTTACCCTGGGCCTGGAACACAGCTGATTGCCCGCCCGTCAAGACGCATGGAACTGGACGAAAAGCAAAATGATGAGGATAATTCGACCGCCCTTCTGTTTCGAAAAACACTCGAATATGCTGTTGGACATACTTGTTCTGCTGAATGGGAGGCTGAAGAAACAGCGCGAACAGCACGTATGGTGGCCACTGCATGGATTCCGCAAAAACTTGTGTTTGCAACCAGTCCGGATGGTCATGAAATATTCACCCCACTTCGCCAGTCGGAAGGTGCGCAAACGCTCTCAGCTGCATGGCTGTCAGAGGCTACAGATGAGGAACTGCAGACAGCTCTCATGGAACTGCCGACTGCCTACAATGGATGGATAGATCTGCAGGAGAAAAAACTGAATTCAGTAGAAGAAATTTACCGGAATCAGGCTGTACGCAATCTGGAAATCTGCCGGAATATCCGGGACAGAATGATGGATGGAGCCACTCAGATAGGTCAGAATCCAGATATGGCAGAGGCATTCAGACTTGCGAATAAGGCTATGCAGCTGCAATACAAGTGGAATTCAGAACAACATGATGACAGACCCCTTATCTGGAGACCGTTTCAGCTTGGCTTCATTCTGCTGACAGCAGTTTCAGTGGCGGATCGCAACCATCATGACCGCAGTATTATGGACCTTCTCTGGTTTCCGACTGGTGGCGGAAAGACCGAGGCATATCTGGCACTTATAGCATTTCTGTCATTTTACCGGAGGTTTTCAGCTGACGGCAATCCTGACAACGGCGATGGTGTGACGGCTGTAATGCGCTACACACTCCGTCTGCTCACAACACAGCAATTCAGCCGTGCATCTTCAATGATACTGGCCTGCGAAGCAATCCGGAGAGGAGTTGCAGGGGGTTCGAACAGAATTGCAGATCTTGGGAACAGCCCATTTTCAATTGGACTCTGGGTGGGTGGAGATGCCACCCCAAATAAATTCAATGACGCTATACAAAGCCTGCAGGGTGGCGCTGGTTTTTCTTCCCCTAAACAGCTGGCCGATTGTCCGTCATGTAAAAAAGGTCTGAAATGGTACGCTGATAAAAAAACCAGTTCCATCCATGTGCGTTGTGACAACCCTGAATGCATTCTTCATGACGGCAAAACCCCTCTTCCCGTTTTCACTGTGGATGATGACATTTATCGAAAACGACCCACTCTTTTGATCGGGACAGTGGACAAATTTGCCCAGATTGTAAGAAAAAAAGAGATTAACACACTCTTCTCGATTTCCAGTGGACATCCGCCAGATCTCATAGTGCAGGATGAACTGCATCTGATATCAGGTCCTCTGGGCACCCTTGCCGGTCTGTATGAGGTGGCCATTGACCGGATGTTCACCCATGAGGGCATAAGGCCAAAGATAATAGGTTCCACAGCAACAATCCGGCGTGCTGTTGAACAGGTGAGGGCACTGTTCAACCGGGATGCCTGTCAGTTTCCCCCTTCTGCAATCGATGCAGACGACTCAGGATTTGCTGTGCGGGATCCGGATGCACCCGGAAAACTGTATGCTGGGGTCACAACTGCCGGCAGGTCTGCCAAATTCACACTTCAGGCTGTTGCCGCTTCGCTGCTCCAGTCGGCCTCAGGGGATCTGACACCGGAAGGAAAGAATCACTATGGCACACTGGTATCATATTTTAATTCACTAAGAGAACTTGGAGGAGCTCTTGTACTCATGCAGGACGACGTGAATGACAGTATCGCATTCCATGCAGAACAGCGTGATGAAAACAGACGAAAAATTGAACTGACCGAGGAATTGACTTCCCGGCGAACCCAGGAAGAGATAAGGGATATGCTGGATGTTATGGCACGCAGTGCTGATAAGGATGGTTCTCCGGATGTTGTGCTTGCCACAAACATGATGAGTGTGGGGGTAGACATCCCGCGACTTGGTTTGATGATTGTGAATGGACAGCCGAAAGGTATTTCTGAATATATTCAGGCCACAGGCCGTGTGGGACGTGGTCATGTTCCCGGTCTTGTGGTAACGGTTCTGAATAATGCCAAACCTCGTGATCGTTCCCATTATGAATCGTTTGTATCCGGGCATTCCACACTGTATCGTGATGTTGAACCGACCAGTGTGACACCGTTTGCATCCCGGGCAAGAGATCGGGCATTGCATGCGGTGCTGGTGTCACTGGTCAGACATCTGGTACCAGGAATGCTGAATGATCCTCCTTCACTTTCCCCGGAAGTCATGATGGAGATTGAAGCAATTATTGACGGTATCGTTGCGCGGGCATCTGTGGTGGATCCTGAAGAAACAGACGTTGAAAAGGAACTTTATGATCTGCTGGACAAATGGGAGAATCGCAATCCCAGATATTACTGGCATGGTTACCGCCCCAAAGAATCACTGCTTCAGGATGCTGAGAGGGCAGCCGCAATGCGTGCATTGGGTTGGCTGACTGGATCTGCATGGGCCACCATGAATAATCTGCGAAGTGTTGAACCATCAACACGTTTTAGAATTGCACCATATTTAAAAAATTATGGCAACGAGGGTGATGGACATGGTCACAAATAAAATTAATAATGAACTTGGAAATCTGAGGCGCAGCACGGTTGTGATGACATTCGGTCCGGGCTCTGTTGTTGACTTTCGGGCCGAAGGAGCACCGGTTTCAGCTGTTGTGGCAGGACTTGAAGAATGGGACAGTTCATTCAAACCAGCTGGACTTGCAAATCATCAGACTGTATTCGAACCCCGCCTGCAGCGACAGCTTGGGGTTGCTGGATTCCGGCTACCTCCTGTTGTTGATGAGAATTATAAAGACAGTGAAGGCAATCCGGACCGACGTTCTCTGGTGGCTGTACAATTTCCAACCTGGTTACAGTGTCCGCAGTGTGATCGTATCGCTCGCGCCTCCAGATGGTCCTCTGATCCCGGAAAAGCATCCAGCTACTGTCCCCGATGCACGGCAAATAGCCCCGGGAAACAGTATGTTCACGTAATTCCGGTTAGATTTGTGATTGCATGTGAAGCAGGTCACCTTGATGAGTTCCCATGGGACTATTGGCTGGATCACAATCCAAACTGCAAAAATAAGAATAATGTCCTGAAGCTTCAATCAAAAAGTCCGGGCCTTTCTGGTCTGATTCTTAGTTGTCCTGAGTGCAAAGCTTCAAAATCAATGGGGGGAATTTTCAATGCACAAAACTGTAAAGGATTGCGTTGTAATGGTAAACGGCCTTGGCTGAGAAGTGACAACGAGACATGTGATAAACAACCCCGTATACTGCAGCGAGGCGCTTCTAACCTGTATTTTCCTATACTTGTGTCAGCACTGAGCATTCCTCCATGGTCAGACAGACTTCAGGAATCATTGGGAATGTACTGGGATGCGATTTTGAATGTCAACCCAAGTCAGATAGCAGATTTTGTTGGTATGCTTGTGAAGGGACCTCTTCAACCAGTTCTCGAAGAACTTGGTCTGACAATTGATGAACTTACAGAACACATTAAAGCCCGGCTGAACAGCTATAACAATGATTCGATAAACAATATCAGACACGAGGAATACAGGCAGTTAGAATCAGGGCTGGGTACACGGGCAGAAAGTGATAATGAATTTGAAATTCGAAACGTGTCTGTCCCGGATCGCCTGCGCCCATATTTCAGCAACATTGTTCGTGTTGTCCGGCTTCGTGAGGTGATGGCCCTCAGGGGATTCACCAGAATAAATCCGCCCGGCGATGAAAACGATCAGAATATGGTGCCTCTGTCAGTTCAGAAAACTAACTGGCTTCCGGCAATCGAAGTCCGTGGTGAGGGTATATTCCTCGCGTTTAATCAAGACCATCTCCGGCAATGGGAACGTCAGGAGGAGGTTCGAAAACGGGCTAATGAAATACAGGATTCGTGGCTGAGCGAGTGGAGAGAGAGATACGGTGAAGGAGAGCCATCGCCAGTGATAACCCCCCGTTATCTGCTCATACATACATGGGCCCATGCCCTGATACGCCAGCTTACGCTTGAATGCGGTTATTCCAGTGCCGCGCTCCGGGAACGGCTGTATATTGCTGAAGACGAAAATCAGATGGCCGGACTTCTCATCTACACGTCAACCTCAGACTCTGATGGAACTCTCGGTGGACTGCAGCGCCAGGGTAAGCCTGAGAAAATATCCCGGACAGTGCAGGCTGCTGTGAAAGCAATGGAATGGTGTTCCTCGGACCCACTCTGTATCGAAAGAATGGTTGCAGCACCCGAAAACCATTCTCTTGCAGCCTGCCATGCATGTTGTCTTGCCTCCGAGACATCCTGTGAGGAGTTCAATCGGTTCCTTGACAGAGCAATGCTGGTGGGACTTCCGGGAAAACCAGAAATTGGATACTTCTCATCAATACTACAGGAGGAATGAGATGGCAGTGATGTGGCCACGTGAACTTCCACCTGAGATCTCCTCGAATATTCTCAGAATGGGGGAATGCAGCGTTTACCGGCAGCTTCAGAATGTTTTGGAAGATCCATTCGTGGTCTTCTATTCCCGCCCCTGGATTGGTCTCACTCCATATGGAGCGGAAAAAGATGGTGAATGTGATTTTCTTATTGCACATCCTGATATGGGAATTTTGGTCATCGAGGTGAAAGGAGGTGGTGTGGCCTATGATCCAGAGAGAGAAAAATGGACAAGCTGTGACCGCTGGGGTTTTACCCATAACATCAAGAATCCTGTCCAGCAGGCAGTCAGCTCTAAATATCAGATTCTTAATAAACTGAATGATTCACCTGTATGGAAGCGAAGGTTCATCTGCGCCAGGCATGGCGTAATATTTCCGGATGCGGAAAAGCCGGAAAAGGATTTGGGTGCAGATATACCGCTTCGAATATGCTGCTTTCTGGACGAGTTTAAAAATGATCTGCGTGGATGGATCCTGAGTCGCTTTGGTGAACCGGATAGATTTTCATCCCGTGAACAGGCGCTTGGAGAAGACGGTATGAAGGCGCTGGAGGAATTGCTGGCACATCCTTTTCAGTTGCATGTCCCAATGGGTAATATTCTAGCTCAAGACGACATCAAAATCGAGACCCTCACTCATGAGCAGTTCCATATTTTGGAGACAATTCAGGATATCCCGCGTGCTGTCATATCAGGTGGAGCTGGAACCGGTAAAACGGTACTTGCAATGGAGGAAGCAATCCGCTGTGCAGATTCTGGGATGCGGGTGCTGTTGACATGTTACAACAGACCGCTTGCCGAAGATATCCGCTACCGTCTTGAGCAGTGGAAGAATGTAACTGTGGCGACATTCCATGAACTTTGCATTAGATTTGCATATGATAGCGGAATCCCTGTTCCTGATGAACAGCCATCCAATCAACTTTTCAATGAGGTGTTTCCCGAGATGCTGATCCAAGCGCTCAAAGCTTTGCCTGAACAGCGCTTCGATGCAATTATTGTAGATGAAGGTCAAGATTTTTATCCCAACTGGATGTTTTCACTGAATGGTGCGCTAAACCCTAAAGGTAGAGGATTGCTTCGGGTCTTCATTGACAGCAATCAGAGTGTCTATGGTAATATCACCACCATTCCAAAGGAATACCAGCTAATACCTATCCGTCTTACATTGAACATGCGGAACACAAAACGGATTCATTCTATCGTTCAAAACTATTACAGTGGATATGCAATCAATCCCATTGGACCGGAAGGTGTAGCAGTTGAATGGATTCCGGCAAACTCAATCCAGGAGATATATAAGAAAATTGATGAGAGAATTTATCAATTAGTATCGAAAGAACGTATGAATCTATCAGATATTGCAGTATTGATGCCAACTGAAAAGGATATTCTTGAATATATAAATGCGGGGAGAATGGGTGGACACGAAGTCCAGCGTGCTGATAAAAATGAAGAGAATGCCGCGATTATGGATACAATTCGTCGATTCAAGGGACTTGAAAAACGAATTGTGATTCTAGCTGCTACTCCCGAGATCATTGGTGAACGTGAGTTAATCTACGTAGCTGTTTCCAGAGCTCGAACGCATCTAATTATCGTTGGGGAGATTAAAGGTCTGAAACAATCAGCTGTTCAGAAATGAATCTAGAAAAAAAAAGCTAATATTGCTTGAATTGGATCTCATCCACACATCACCTCGTTTTATTTCTATATTGGCAGCCACCTTTGAAACAACATAATGGACATATTGGAATACGGGGTTTGCAAATAAGAGCCGTAAAATCCAAAATCGAAAAAAGCAGTTTATCTGGAGATTTACAATCAAAAAATTCTTTAGCTTTTTCAATTATTAACTTCTTCCTTCTTATTTCTCCTTTTAAATTTAGGTCATAAAATCTATTAATAAACCTTGCTATATTACTATCAACGACATATTCGGGTTTGTTAAAACAAACAGTAAGAATTGCTCCAGCTATGTATTCTCCTATGCCAGGGATTTTTAACAAATTCTTTCTATTATCGGGGAAAGTTGTATTATATTCAGTTTCAATGAATCTGCATGCATTGATAAAATCGGTTGCACGCCAATGTAATCCAAGATGTTTAGTAACTCTTGAAATATTCTCAGTATCAGCCAATGCAAGTGATTTTAAATTTGGATATTCAATTAAGAATTTAATGTAAACGGGAACAACCTGCTCTGCTTTTGTTCGCCGAAGCATAAATTCTGCTATCATGATTTTATATGGATCCTTAGTGTGTCTCCATGGAAAATCCCTATAGTATAATGAATGGTTTTCAATAATTTGTTTTGATATTTCAATCATTACAAACAGCTCACAAATCTATTATTATTTAACAAATTAAGAATTATAAATTAATTTTAATTCTTTCATTATAGCGTTCCCAATAGAATATGCAAGTAAAGGAGGCACTGCATTTCCAACCTGTCTAAATTGTTCAGTACGAGGTCCTTCAAATTTAAAATTATCTGGAAATGATTGACATCTTGCTGCCTCCCGGACTGTAAAAGATCTGCATTGTGTGACGTCCGGGTGAATATAATAATGACCATCTTTATGAATATGTGCCATTATTGTTGAAGATGGCCGATCCCACCATTGCACTCTAAATCGGTCCATGAATTTATCAAGATGCCTGTGTTGAGGTACTAAATCCGGTCTTTCTTTGATTAGTACATTTAACCTAACAGCACCATTTCCATTCAAGTGGTGTTCAATAAAAAATTTATATCTTTCGAGATCACTTTCCATGTGAGGCCTTGCCAAGTGATTTAAGACTCCAGGTGAACCTGACCTCATTTTTTTTTGATAATTCGTTAAATTGTGTTTACTCTCATAAGGGCCAAACCATTTGTTGTTTCCTTTTCCAGGTTCAATTTTTGGCAAATCTCCTATTGCATCTCTAACTGTAACTAACTTTTTTTTGCTATTTGCTTCCCCTTCCAGTTGTAATTTATTGAAGATTTCTGTTATGCCGGGATTTAAGTTTTCGAGAGATTTTTTATAACCTATAAGAATAAATCGTTTTCTAATTTGGGGGACATGGAAATTTGAACTATTAAGAAAATAACTACGAGGAGTATTATGAATTTTGTCGAGTGCAGGTACGATACAATATGGTTGTTTTAAGGACGAAAAATCCTTAAACATTTTATGAAATGTAATTTCTCCATTTGCTTTAGCTGTAAATAACCCGGGAACATTTTCATAAACAAAAAAGTCGGGTTTGAAGCATTCTAAAAGTTCAAGATAATATTTATAAAGATAGTGCCTTTCATCATTTTCCATTCTCTGAGGGTCCCTTGATCTTCCAGCTACAGAATATGGCTGGCAGGGTGGTCCTCCAATTAAAACATTTATTTTTGAGGCACCATGGAATTCTATGCTGTTTTTTATTTTGGAAATTATATTATCAGTGTAATCTTCTCCAAAAGTTGCTTGAATAACGCGATGTGAAATTGTGTTGTTAATTTTTGGATATTTCTTAAATATTTCATCACGGCTAATTTTATTTTGCAAAAAAGATTTGTATATCCTTTCTTTTCGTTCTTTTTTTAGTTCCCAGTAGAGGTGACGTGTTTTTAAGGTTTCGCATGCCCATTTATCCTTTTCAACATGAGCAAGAACATCAAAACCTGATTTTATAAAACCTTCACTTAATCCCCCACAACCTGCAAAGAGATCAATAGCAAAAAATTTGTCTTCAATTTGATTCATGTTTTTTCTAGTACTATTAAATTCCAAATCCTTTTTAATTCTACTACTATACTAATAAAATTTGTAATACTTTTTCTTATTTTCATACATAGTATATTAAATAACATAGTTTGGAGAAATGTTTTTTACCTGCTGTTTTCTTAAGTCCTCGAATATTTCTCTAAACTTTTCGGGATGCTGATCACCTACAACCAATATCCACCAATGTTTCGGTAGATTAAGACAGTGTCCGGTTTGATTAATTAGTTCATCATTATCTATTGAATGCACCTTTATATTTTGTGTTTGTGTTTGGATGGGTATGAGGTGCCTAATATATGTAATTTACATTTTTCTCCGATCTCTGTTCCCCTTTTCCTACACCTCATCCAACCTTCAATCATGATGTGCGACTGTGTGAAGAGGGTGAGGCTTACGGTGCTTCAGTCTACCCCAGGTGGGTGAATTGGACGGAAGATCTGTTATTGCTAAGTGAGGATTCAAATAGAGAAAAAGGTTTCATAAGGCCAACTCTTACTCGGTCATGCAAGTCTGAATTTGTGATACAGCTTACCAGCGATTCCATATAAGATATTAATGTTCAACGTTGAAATTTTCTCTGCAATATATCTTTTTTCAAGATATTCTTAACCTTGTCATATTTCAGATGTTTTTACCGAAGCATAATCGATGAGGAACCGAAGAAGCACCGAAAAACTACCGAAACCATAGATCATGATTCTAGACAAATTCCTTAATAAATCCACCCCAACAATACCCCCAGCCGACCTGATCACCGACATCACCGACATCACCGACCTAGACGAGTTTAAACAAAGACTCGGCATAAAACCCATCCATTCTCAAATTCCCCAGCGCTGCCCCCCTGCACCTACTCGACTGTTCAACTCAGCATCTTCAGATTTACGATGCATGATAATTTATATATCTCTTCACTGCATGAACATTAGTATAAAATTGTGTTTTCTGAAAAATAACTAAAAGGGGTAGATAAAATTCCAATCCACACAAACGATTCAACAAAAGAAGTCGCCATAAAGAATCATACAGCAGCCAATCCTGAAATAGATAAATTCCCTGTTGAAAATGACCGGAATACCCTGGATGATTGGACTTAACCTGAACTGTGGAAAAGGGAGTATATGCATGACAGAGAACAAAAAAAAGATCTACATCACTATGCTCGGACGTTCCATCTGGGCAGTCCTGAACAGCTATTACGCCGTGCTCAAGGAAAAACACTATTACCCTGATGAGATCATCCTTTTCACAGAAACAGAACACAGCAAAGATCTTGAACTCATAAAAAAAGGTCTTGCTCTGACCTCTTCCCACTTCAACCTATCTCCCCCCATCCAGCACCACATCATATCAGAGGTCGAATGCAAGGTCGGATCAGAGGACGATTTTGTCAAAGCTGTCCAATGTATTCACAGTATCATCAGTGATCATAAAAAAGCAGGCAGCACAATTGCGCTGGACATCACACCTGGAAAAAAGACCCTGACTGCAGCTGCACTCCTTCCCATCAAACTATCAGATGTGGACCATGTATTCTATCTCTCCATCAAAGACGTTGAACCAGCTCCTTTCATGATGATACCTTTCCAGACACAACAGGTCCACGATTTTAAAGAACAGGCTGTGAGGGCTATGAATGCAGCAGCACAATGAGATGATCATCCAGATCAGCGAACTGCAGATCCTCCTGAACCTCATGGCCAGGGACACCATCGTGCTCGACTACCCGCTCTATGACCTCAAGATGGTACATGCCAGGCCATCAAAAGACGGGTACCGCATCAATGTACTGACAGATCCTGATGAGATCCTGGAAAAATACGAGTACAGCCCCCATACTGACGAGCTTCCATCCTTTGATGATATCAAGTACTGCCTGCTCTTGAGCGGTATTATACAGTATGACAACATGGACGAGTTCCAGGATAAACTCCGTGCACTGAACAAATTGGACCATACTATCTACTTTGCCCCTGATACAAACCTTTTCTACCAGCGTACTCTCTCCAGGCTCAACATCCCAAATCCACATTTCCTGGTAGTGGATACGGTATATGACGAGATCGAATCCTCCATCAACCACAAATATAATAAACATGTACTCTACGAGATGGAACAGGATGCAGACTTCCATGGTGAACTCCTGAAAGAACTGAGCAACCGCAAACCTAAAAAGTCCAGAAAAGCCGCCTATATCGCTATGCGGGAATACAAACGCATCCGGGACAACATCCTGGAAACAAAGGCAGGGGAACCATCCACGTCTTACAGCGAGAGGAATGACCTGATCATCGTTAAAGCCATCAGGGATTTCCAGGAAAACAACCAGAACGTATTCCCGGTCATACTTACTGCCGACACCAACATGGCAGAACTGTGCATTTCCAAAGGTCCCGAATGTTTCCATTTCACATATCCTTCATCCGTCGAAGTTGATACCTGCACTCCGTACCAGCTGCGCGACCTCATATTTTACCTGGCCAGGGTATGCGGTCTTATAAAATGCAACTCGGTCATCATCTATGGTGAATACAGTCACAAGACATGGAATGACGACTCACTCAAACTGGTATTTCAGGACGCCACGTTATTTGAAAGATTCAAAGAGGATCACAAATTATGCAGAGAGCTTATGGAATTGGGAATCGGGACACCGAGCTGATCAGGATGAATAAAGCCACATTGAACAACTTTTTAGGAGCATAAATGGTCTCGATCGATGTTATAGGCGGCAGCACCGAGATCGGTGGCAATAAAATACTGGTGGAACACAAAGGGACCAGGATCCTGCTGGATTTTGGAATGAGCTTCGGGCAAAATTCCAGGTACTTCTCTGAGTTCCTGAACCCAAGAAAATGTACAGCTCTGACAGATTACCTGGAAATGGGCCTGCTCCCTGACATTAAAGGCATCTACAGGGAAGATTATCTAAGGCACATGGGAAGACCTCCCGAAGAAAGATCAGTGGATGCAGTCTTCCTCTCCCATGCTCATGCAGACCATGCACAATATATTCAATTTTTACGCTTCGACATCCCCATTTACTGCACAAAAGAAACACACATCATATTACAGTGTCTGGAAGAGGTTGGGACAACATCGGATCTAACCTCAGCATGTGAAGCATTCGTATTCTATGAGAACACGAAAGGCAATCAATCAAGGGTCACCAGACGGAACACTGAATATGTTCATGAAAGGGATTATCACATAATGGAACCTGAGCAGAGGATCAGGATCGGCGATCTTGAGATCGAAATGTTGCCGGTTGATCATTCATTGCCAGGAGCATGTGGTTATATAATCTATTCAGAGGAAGGGAACATAGTCTATACCGGTGACATCCGGTTCCATGGATACAACAGGGATAAAAGTGAAAGATTTGTGGAAAAGGCTGCCAGTTGTCGTCCCAAATGGTTATTGTGCGAAGGGACCCGGATCGATAGCAATGATACGGATAGTGAACAGGGTGTCAGGGATGAGATAGGAAGAATTGTTGCATCCTCGAAGGAACTTGTATTTGTAGAGCATCCGGTAAGGGATCTTTACAGGGTGAAAAGCATATTCGATGCAGCAAGAGTAGCAGGCAGAGAATTTGTTGTGGGTTTGAAACTGGCATATCTCATCGAAGCCTTTGGAGATCTAGCTCCGTTCTCTTTAGATGATATCAAGATCCTGGTGCCTATGAAGAAGTGGGGACTGTTATGTAAAAATGGTATGGAGCGGTCGCTGGTGGAGGGTGATTATTCTGTGTGGGAACGGGATTTTCTTTTCAGGGACAATTCCATAACCTTTGAGGAACTCAGGAAATATCCGCAAAGGTATGTTGTATCTATGAACATGTGGGAGATCAACCAACTGATAGATATCAAGCCACATAATGCGGTATGGATAAAATCCTCATGTGAGCCATTCTCTGATGAAATGGACATTGATGAAGAGAGAAAGAAGAAATGGCTTGAACATTTCGGGATACAGGCTTTTTCTGCTCATGCTTCAGGACATGCATCGGGAGATGAGATACGGGATATGATCGACAGGATCGCTCCGGAACATGTGATCCCGATACATACGGAACATCCTGAGATGTTCATTTAATAAGATCAGGGATCCTGTTCACCAAATATCCCTTTTACGCATTTCTTGAATTCCTTGAATGCAGGCATATCAGTAATTAATTCATCTCCAAATGCAATCGATTCAATCATAGAATTGTAATACCATGCCTGATCGTTCCTTGTAGCATTAAATTTGTTCCAAAAACTCTTTCCCTGCCTCTCATGATCATTGATAATATCCCTGATGTTGGCTAGCTTATCAGCACATGAGAGCAGCTTCATGTCATGATTGGCATTTCTGATAAAATCGATAGTATGGGCCTTCCTCTCAGGCCGATATTTTAATACTTAATCATTATGCTGCGACATCGATACCTTTATGTATAAAAACCACTTAGTGGAAATAATTGACATTGTGGCTTAAACTAAAATGACCAACAAACCAGAAGCAAATGTTGCTCCCTTCGCGGAGTAAAAATGAATACAGAAGATGATGAAACCGTAGTAATCGTGTGGCATTTGTGACCTATTTACGATGACACAGGCGATGAAACACACGACTGTTTTTCAGTTGATGTCGGAAATGGAAGAAACAGAACAAAAATTAAAGGAAATGATGTAAATGTCAAAACAGATTAGAATAGAGGATGATATTCATGCTTGGCTACTTGATCATAAGAATTCACAACAGCGGAACGTTTCTGATGTAATCAAGGAACTAATCGAGTTTCGGGAAAAATACCAAAGTGATTGATCTTGCAGCGAGCGATCTGAATGGACCTGTTTTTTTTCCACTTTTTTGATGAGTCGGATTGAAGTTTTCAAATTTTAAAACAATAACAAGCGTAACATTGTATGAAATCCTAGATTTATGCTTAATTTGTTTAATCTGGCCTATTGCTAGTGAATCTATTAGCTAAACAAATATAAAAAAGATATACACTCCGCTTTTCGCTATGTTGATAATTGCATGTTCTTTTGTTCGCAGTAACAATAATCGACATATCTCTTTTCATGACGGTTCTTTAGTCTCTGCAGCTCCAGATGCAATCCCTTCCATGAGAACAGGTAGATCCTCCTTGTCCTGGCATCAGATTTTCATGGGCAGATCAACGAACTTCACATAATGTTGTAATACTTAATCGTTATGCTGCGA
>Ga0209979_1002024_pt1 | contig 20308 bp, 14 predicted proteins | sample AnhtaG_FD_183114 | JGI IMG/M metagenome (GOLD analysis project Ga0209979, IMG submission 183114) | Deep subsurface microbial communities from Anholt, Denmark to uncover new lineages of life (NeLLi) - Anholt_01485 metaG (SPAdes) (version 2) | ecosystem: Environmental > Aquatic > Marine > Oceanic...
CGATCCGGCCATCGCTTAGGGTGAGCTTGAGATGGCGTTCCTCTGTGCCCACAGTGCGGGCGTCCCGCACGATGGCCCGGCGGCTCAACAGGAGGGGAGAGGGATTAGCGTAGCCGCAGGGTTCTAACTGGGTCAGCAGGGCTTGGGTAGCCCAATCCACTTCGGATAGCTCGACCTCGGCGTCAATGAGGAGCGTTGGGGTTAGCTCCACTCCTTCTAGTTGCTCAGTGGCCAAGTCCTTCAAGCGTTCTCGCAGGGCCTCCAGCTTATCATTAGCTACGGTGAAGCCAGCGGCGGCAGCGTGGCCGCCGTATCTGATGAGGAGATCGCTGCATTGATCCAAGGCAGCGGTGATGTTGAACTCGGAGATGCTGCGTGCCGAACCTCGGCTTTCCTCTGGACCCAGCTCAACGACCAGGCTGGGGCGATAGAACTCATCTGTCAGGCGGCCGGCTACCAGGCCAACGATGCCGGACAGGAAATCGTCGGCGGCCGCGAAGAGGAGCTTCTCGCTCTCGCCAGCGATCAGCACCTGCTCCCGCGCTAGCTCAAGTGTCTCTACAGTCAGGCGTTGACGATGCTGGTTTAGCTCCTCCAGCTCTCGGGCCAGATTCGCGGCCTGATTTGGAGAGCGGCAGAGGAGGAGATCGTAGCTTATGATGGCATCATCTATGCGGCCGGCGGCGTTGAGGCGCGGCCCCAAGACGAAACTGATGGTCGTTGCATCAATCTGGCCCGGCTTCAGCCCTGCCTGGGCGATCATGGCCCGCAAGCCCAAGCGCTTAGTGGCGTTTAATCTCTCCAGACCCCGCTTGACCAGGCTCCTGTTCTCCCCCAGTAATGGGGCGAGGTCGGTCACTGTGCCCAGGGCGGCCAGGTCTAGCAAATCCTCTTCGTTTACACCTACCTCGCCCTTCGCCACAGGCACCTGGCGATTGGCTTTCAGAAGGGCCTGGGCCAGCTTAAAGGCCAGCCCTACCCCCGCTAAGTCCTTGAAGGGATAAGGACAGTCGGGTTGTTTGGGGTTAATAACCGCCAAGGCTGGAGGGATCTCCTCCCCCACCGAGTGGTGATCGGTTATGATGAGGTCCAGGCCCAGCTTTCTTCCGCAACTCACCTCGGTGGCGGAGCGGATACCGCAATCAACGGTTACCACCACCCCAACGCCCTGAGATGCTAATTGGCGTAGGGCACCTATATTCAGGCCATAACCCTCGTCCACTCGGTGGGGGATGTAGGGCTTTACCTTGGCCCCAAGGGCCGAGAGTGTCTCCACAAGGAGGGCTGTAGCCGTTACCCCATCGGCGTCGAAGTCGCCGTAGATGGCCACAAGTTCTCCACGGTGAATGGCCTGGCGGATGCGGGTCACAGCCTCGCTCATCCCTTTGAGTCGAAATGGATTGTCCTCGGGGCGAGCACCGGCCAGGAAATCCTGTACATCCTGAGGAGCGGTGATGCCGCGGTTATAGAGCAACTGGACGATGAGGGGCGAGAGTTGCGGAAAGCGGGCCAGGTGATCTTCAGGCGCTGACAGCGCTATCTGCCATTTGGGTTTCATCGGCGATTCCCTTTCAGATGCCGATGGTTGAGCGTTTTAAGATTCGGGCAGCGTTGCTACTGGGTTGCAACCATGTCCCAGATTATGGGATACCTGAACTCTTGGCCAAGGGAGCAAACGTAGGCCGCGTAACAACTGTATCCAATGGCTGCCAGGTTGAGCACGATGCCTAGGGGTATTAAACAGATGCCGATCACAACTGCGGACAGCACCCCTATGGCGACCCACATGATCCACGACAGCATCACCACCACGATCTGGTAGATCAAGGATTGCAGGGCTTGTTTTGCCACGTAGTCCGACTCCTCTTTCTTGACCAACCAGATGACGAAAGCGGCCACAGGCCCCAGAAGGCCGGCCGTGATCACTGCCAGGAGAATGCTCACGTGCGCCAATATAGCCCACGTCCTTTCATCACTAGTGATCTCGATCTTTTCAGGAACTTCCTGTGAGGGTGCCTTGACCTCTTCGCTGGTTCCCTTTGCTTCCATCGTACCTTTACCTCCTTCTTGCTTAGATTTTAGTCTGGCCAGCCCCACTACGCATCAGACGGCTCAGGCCAGCCTTATTTTATCATCCTCCTAAGCAGATGTCAATTGAGGTTGACAACTAAGGTGTATACGTGATATACTTCGCCATAAATAGCCCCAGTAGATCACCATGAACCGTAGCGGCGGCCCGCTGTGGCCGCTTTTGTGGGCGGACAGAGCCGTCCGCGGCTGCGAGTTGTGATGTACTGGGTCTTCCTGAAAACCACAAAATCTGGGGAGGTGAAGAGTGCCGGTACTTGATACAGCCAAGGAGATCATCGAGGCTATGCCCAGCGCCTTTCTGCCTGAGAGGGCCGAGGGCCTCAAGGCCACTTGTCAGTTCGAGCTAACTGGTGAAGAGGGCGGCAATTGGGTGTTGGAGATCGCCAATCAGCAGTGCCAGGTCAAAGAAGGGGTTGTCGCTGCCCCCGATGCGACTATAAGCCTCGCTGCCGCTGATTATGTGGCCATGGTCAAGGGGGAGCTCGACGTCATGAGGTCCTTCATGAAGGGCAGGCTCAAAGTCAAAGGCAACATGGGCTTGGTCATGAAAGTCCTCGACCTCTTCCAACAGCCGGAGGAAGGGTGAGAAGTCCAGGCCCAAGATTGGGTGGAACCATAGAAACGCCAAATGCGGCAGGGATCGGCCTTATTAACCTGTCCGAGTACTTGGCAAGCTGTCGAGCGTCTGGTAGTTTAGGAGGTGGAACGATGATGAGTGGGGAAATGAAGCTGATCGTAAACCCGGCAGCGGCCAATGGTGCTGTAGGCAGGAACTGGCCGCGCGTTCGCGACTTCCTGCAGGCTGAGGGAGCTAAGTTCGACGCCGTTCTCACCGAGGAGCCCGGACATGCTACACGATTGGCTCGGCAGGCCCTCGACGATGGCTATCGAACCATCGTGGCCGTGGGCGGGGACGGCACTGTCAATGAGGTGCTCAACGGCCTGGTAGAGGAGGGGTCTGTTGACCCAGAGGTTACCCTGGGCATTATCCCCTGCGGCACGGGAGCCGACTTCTCGCGCACGCTGGGCATTCCGCGCGATTACGTGGGGGCTTGCCGCCACCTCCTGCGCCTCGAAACCCGGCTCGTAGATTTGGGGCGAATAACCTGCCTCCGCGAAGGGCGAGAAGTGGAGCGTTATTTCATCAATGCGGCTGGCCTAGGCTTTGACGGTGAGGTGGCCGAAGTGGCGAACCGTTTCCCCAAGGTTCTGGGGGGCACTATCACTTACCTGGCGTGTCTCTTCATTAGCTTGGTGACCTATCGGAACAAGAACGTAGAGCTTTCCTTCGACGGCCAGCACTTGAAGGGGCGGCTCAATTCGGTCATCCTTTGTAACGGGCGCTACTTCGGCGGGGGCATGTTCATTGCACCCGGGGCCTCGCTCGACGATGGCATCTTCGACGTGATCATCCTGGGCAACCTGAACAAGTTAGAGGTCGTTATAAACGTACCTCGGGTCTACAGGGGCACTCACTTGGCTCATCCCAAGGTGAGCCTCTGCCACGCCAAGGAGGTTCATGTCGAAGCCCGAGAGCGCATGTTCATCCAAGCTGAGGGGGAGCTGATCGGCGAGGCACCAGCGACTTTCCAAATAATCCCTCAGGCCCTGCGAGTGCTTGTCTGAAATAAGCTGGCATCCGTCTTTACCAGAGGGATCTCTCGGAAAGCCGAACGTCGGCCTTATCCAACGGGTAGCAGGCCAATCGCATTGGCGGTCTTGGGCCGAATGACGCCCAACTTGGTTGGGCTGCTACCCTTTCCGAGAGAACTCCAAGCGATACGGAGGTTTATGAATGGTCTGGCACGAGGTTGATCTGGTAGTGGTCGGCGGTGTCGTGTTGACCGCTGATCAGGATTGGAATATTTATGACCCAGGAGCGGTGGCTGTGGACAGGGGAGCCATCGTTGGCCTGGGGCCACGCGAGGAGGTAGAGCAGGAGTATCGCGGGCGGGAGCGGATTGATGCCAGTGGCAAGCTGGTCATGCCCGGCCTGATAAACGCCCACACCCATGCTCCGATGACCCTTTTTCGCGGGATCGCCGACGATCTTCCGTTGGAGACCTGGCTGTATGAGTACATCTGGCCGGCGGAGGCCAAATGGCTCGGCCCGGACTTCGTTCGCCTGGGCACTCAACTCGCAGCGGCGGAGATGATCCGCTCGGGCACCATCTTGTTTTGTGATATGTATTTCTTCGAAGATGACATCGCCGAAGTGTGCAAGGAGGTCGGCATTCGCGTGGTTATCGGAGGGGCACTGGTGGACTTTCCAAATGCCAATTATAAGACCCCCGAGGAGGGACTCAAATACAGCGAGTACCTGCTGCGCAAATGGGGCGATGATTTCCTGGTGGTTCCTTCGATCCAGCCGCACAGCCCGTACGCCACCTCATCGAATCTGATGCAGCAGGGCAAGGAGCTAGCCGATCAGTACGGTGCGCCCTATTTGCTCCATGTGTCGGAGACACAGAGCGAGGTGCAAGAAAGCATTGAAAAACACGGGCGTACACCCGTTGGTCGCCTGGCCGACCTGGGTGTCCTGGGACCCACTACCGTAGCAATTCACGCCGCGCATTTAACAGACGAAGATGTCGAACTACTGGCTCAATACGAGGTTGGCGTGGTTCACTGTCCGGAGAGCCAGTTGAAGCTCGCCTCTGGCTTCACTCCGGTGCCAAAGCTGCTCGAGGCAGGTGTCGAGGTTGGGCTGGGAACCGATGGCGCGGCCAGCAACAACGACCTGAACATGTTTGGCGAGATGGGGACGGCTGCCAGGCTTCACAAGGTGATGGCCCACGATCCCACAGTGATTCCTGCCCGCCAGGCGCTGAGCATGGCCACCCTGCAAGCGGCCCGCGTGCTGGGGTTGGAGGACCGGTTGGGCTCGCTGGAAGTTGGGAAGCGGGGGGACATGATCGTTCTGGACTTGGACGTGCCGCACATGGTGCCAGTATACAACATCACCTCGCACCTGGTTTATGCCGCCCATTGCAGCGATGTGTGCACTGTCATTATTGACGGCCGGGTCGTGATGCGGGACCGAGTGCTTCTGACCCTGGATGAGGGTGAGATTTTCGCCCGTGCGAGGGAGATGGCTCGTCAAATCGTTGCTGGTTGGGGGGCGTAGATGGCATGGAAAAGTTGAGGCAAAAATCAACGAGGCATAGATCCGATCTATTCCTCAGACATTTTGAACTATAGGGGCAATCTTCGCGGTTGCCCCTATCGGTGGGGTATTTGGGAAACCGTTTGTTGTGACAACAAAACGGACGGAGGCTTTCAAAACGTTTGCCTGTTCCTGAATTTGTCTGCAAGTTGGGAGTGTGATAGAATATTCGCGGGTAAGCATATGAGCAAATTATCAAGCGTCATCCTGGCTGCCGGCCAGGGCACACGCATGAAATCAGAGGTGCCAAAGGCCCTGCACTCTCTGGCCGGCAAACCTATGGTCCAATACGCTGTAGAGATGGCTGCTCAGCTCATCTCGGAGAAGCCGCTGCTGGTGGTGGGCCACGGCGCGGATCAAGTGCGTCGGGCTATAGGCGATCAAGTCATCTATGTGGAGCAGAGGGAACAGTTGGGCACAGGGCATGCTCTCCTCCAGGCTCGGCCACTGCTAGAAGGCCGAAGCGAGACGGTTTTGGTCTGTTGCGCCGATATGCCCTTCCTATCTACCGGCACCGTGAGGCGATTGTTGGAATTGCATGAGGAGGAGAAGGGCCCTATCACCATGCTTGCTGTCGAGGCCGACGATCCTAAGGGCTTTGGGCGTATCCTGCGCGACGAAGCCGGTCAGGTGGTTGGCATCGTGGAGGAGGCGGTAGCCACCGACGCTCAGAAGGCCATCAGAGAGCTCAATTGTGGTGTCTATTGCTTCGACGGCGATTGGCTCTGGCCGCACCTGGCCCAGCTTCCCCTCAGCCCCAAAGACGAGTACTACCTGACCGATCTGGTAGCTATGGCCGTGGCTGAGGGAGAGGTGGTGGAAGCACTGAAGATCAGCGATGTCACTGAGGTATTGGGGATCAATGATCGTTCGCATCTGGCCCAGGCGGAAGCGCTCATGCGGCAGCACATAAACCAGAAGTGGCTGCTGGAAGGTGTTACCTTGCTTGCCCCTGCCCTGACTTTCATAGATGCCACCGTCAAGATCGGTCAAGATACGATCATCTACCCCAACACCTACCTTCAGGGCGCGACGGCCATTGGCTGCCAGTGCCGTTTGGGCCCCAACACCATCGTTCGCGACTCGACCATCGGCGACACATGCACCGTCGAGGCTTCGGTAGTCGAAGGAGCTGTTCTGGAGGAGGGCGTGGACGTCGGGCCCTTTTCCCACCTGCGCCAGGGCGCGCACCTGGCCAAGGGGGTGCACGTGGGCAACTTTGGTGAGGTCAAGAATTCGTACCTGGGCCCGGGCACCAGGATGGGGCATTTCAGCTATCTGGGAGATGCCACAGTGGGCCAGGAGGTTAACATCGGGGCGGGGACCATCACCTGCAACTACGATGGCCAGCGCAAACACCCTACCATCATTGAGGACGGCGCTTTCATTGGCAGCGATACCATGCTGGTGGCCCCCGTGCGCGTGGGAGCTGGGGCAAAGATCGGGGCCGGTTCGGTGGTGACTCACGACATCCCTCCAGGCAGCATAGCCTACGGCGTCCCGGCGCGGGTGAAGGGCAAAGTGAGGGAGGAATAGATGGGCTTCGAGGATCTGATCGCCGAAGCGATGAAGGCGCGGGAGAAGGCTCATGTCCCCTATTCTCATTTCGCTGTGGGAGCGGCTCTGCTGGCCAAGTCGGGCCGCATCTACACGGGCTGCAACGTGGAGAATGCTTCCTATGGACTCTCGATCTGCGCTGAGCGTGTGGCTGTCTTCAAGGCCGTCTCGGAGGGCGAGAGGGATTTCGAGGTCATTGCCGTCGTCACCGAGAAAGGCGTCCCCCCCTGTGGTGCGTGCCGCCAGGTGTTGATGGAATTTGGAGAAGACATTCAAGTAATAGTGGCTAATGGGGCTGGCGAATATCGAGTTTTCGCCCTTCAAGAGCTACTGCCAAAAGCTTTTAGATCCAAGCATTTGGGATGAAAGAGTAGAGACCAACGCCGCTCTTGCCAAGGGCGGCTCTTTTTATTTGCATCCTTGTGAAGCCGATGGTATAATTAAACTCAAGCGGGAGTGCGTGGAGAAGCCGATATGGAGCGGGTTGGGTTGAATACCAAAATGGCTGAGGTCAGGGCCATGTGCGATGCAAAGGGGTTCTCTGCCGAGCCCAAACGCATTTGGGAGATGTTGGCTCTGATCCACAGCGAAATCTCCGAGGCCAGCGACTGCTACAAAAAGGGCCAGCCCCTGGAGACTGTGGGCGACGAGCTGATTGATGCCATCATCCGCATCTTGCACCTCCTCTCAGCCCTTGGCCTGGATGCTGAGAAGCTCTACCAGGAGAAGATGGCCGAGAATTGGGAAAGGCCATACAGGTATGGCACGGTTAGGGGAGGTTAGGCTAATTGCCATCAGCTATTAGCTTATTGGCTGGTCATGAGAAGAGAACGCCTTTACCGTACTGAGGCTATAGTGTTGAGAAGAAGTGACTTCGGCGAGGCCGATCGCCTTTTGACCCTTTATACGCCCAAACTGGGCAAGATCAGGGCCATTGCCAAGGGGGTGCGCAAGCCCACCAGCCGCAAGAGCGGACACGTGGAGCTATTCACCCACAGTCAACTCCTCATCGCCAGGGGACGAAGCTTGGACATCGTGACCCAGGCCGAGACCGTCCACGCCTTCCGACCCCTGCGAGAGGACCTTTTGCGCACCACCTACACTTACTATGCGGCGGAACTGTTGGATCTCTTTGTGGAAGAGGGGGTTGAGAACCGCCCTCTCTTTGACCTTCTGTTGGCCATGTTGGGCTGGCTGGGCGATGCTTCTGATCTGGATCTGACTACCCGCTTCTTTGAGTTGCGTCTCTTGTCTTTGCTGGGCTATCGCCCTCAGCTCTTCCAGTGCGTTGCTTGCCGCCGTCAAATCGAACCGGTGTCCAATTTCTTCAGTGCCGCCGATGGCGGTATCCTCTGTGCCAACTGTGGCGAGAACCATCGGGGAGCACAGGAGATAACTCTGAACGCCTTAAAAGTGTTGCGTTTCCTGCAGACCAGGGATTACGAGACTTGCCGCCGTCTTCGCCTCAGTCCTCCGCTGCACAGAGAACTAGAAACGATGATGTATCATTACATAACCTACATCTTGGAGCGGGATTTGAAATCGGTGGCATTTCTCAAGACCGTGCGCCGGCAACGGATGGGAAACAGATAAGAGGATGTAGATGAAGGAATTGTTGACCTTCCAAGAGGTTATCATGCGGCTCGAGCGCTTCTGGGCCGATCATGGCTGCCTCATGTGGCAACCTTACAATGTCCAGGTTGGTGCAGGTACCATGAACCCAGCTACATTCCTGCGGGTGCTGGGGCCGGAGCCCTGGAACGTAGCCTACGTCGAGCCTTCGGTTCGCCCTGCCGACGGACGCTACGGCGAGAACCCCAACCGCTGGCAGCAATGGTACCAGTATCAGGTCATCCTGAAGCCGGACCCAGGCAATCCCCAGGAACTCTACCTGGAGAGCCTGGAGGCTTTGGGCATTGATACCCAAAAGCACGATATCCGTTTCGTGGAGGACAATTGGGAATCGCCAGCCCTGGGCGCCTGGGGCCTGGGCTGGGAGGTCTGGCTGGATGGGCAGGAGATCACCCAGTTCACATATTTCCAACAGGCCGGAGGCTTCCCCCTTGATCCTGTCTCAGTGGAGATGACCTATGGCTTAGAGCGCATCATGATCCCATTGCAGATGGTGCAGGGCTTTACCGAAATTGAGTGGCTCAATGGCCTCACCTACGGCGACGTCTTTCTTCAGAGTGAAATCGAACACTGTATCTACAACTTTGAGCAGGCTGATGTAGAGAGGTTGACTCGGCTTTACAATCTGTTTGAGGCCGAGGCACAGAATGCCCTGGAAAGGGGTTTGGTGATCCCTGCCCACGATTATGTGCTCAAGTGCTCTCATACCTTCAACGTGCTTGATGCCCGTGGCGCTATTGGTGTCACTGAACGAGCAAGGTACTTTGCCAGGATGCGGGAGCTAGCCCGAGCCGTGGCTGAGGCGTATGTGAAGCAGCGGGAGGAGATGGGGTTTCCGTTGCTGGCAAAGGAGCAAGGGGGCAGAGGAGCAGAGGAGCAGAGGAGCAGAGGAGCAAAGGAGCAAGTTGCGAAGGCGCAACCTGTGCCCCTGCGACCTTGTGCCCTTGCGACCCTGCTCCTTGAAATGGGGACCGAGGAGTTGCCAGCGGGCGACCTGTCCTCTGCTGTTGTCCAACTGGAGGAGTTCACGCCCAAGTTGTTAGCCGAGGCACGATTGGAGCACAGCCGGATTCAGGTTACGGGCACGCCGCGCCGCCTGGTCGTCTACGTTCAGGACCTGGCTGCCAGACAGCGCGACGAAGAGGGGTTGGTCAAGGGCCCCCCGGCTAAGGTAGCCTTCGACGAAGAGGGGCGACCTACTCGAGCGGCTCGAGGCTTTGCCAAGAGCCAGGGAGTAGCTGTTGAGAGCCTGGAGGTTCGCGAATTGGGTGGTGGTCAGTACGTTGTTGCCTTCAAGGTGGAGAAGGGGCGGCCAACGGCCGAGGTGCTAGCCACTCTCCTGCCCGACCTGATCGCCATCCTGCGCTTTCCGCTCTCCATGCGTTGGAACGATAGCGGCGTGGCCTTCTCCCGCCCCATCCGCTGGATCGTGGCCCTCCTGGGCGATGGCGTCATCCCCTTTGAGTACGCAGGTGTGAGGAGCGGCCGCACCTTGCGAGGGCTTAGGCCCCTGGGCTCGCCCGAAATCGTGATGCAGAGGGCTGAGGACTACTTCGCTCTCATGGAAGCCAACGGCATCGTGGTTGACGTGGAAAAGCGGCGCCAGATGATCCGCGAGCAGGCAGATAAGCTGGCCGCCGAGGTGGGCGGGAGGATCCCCGACGGCCCGGCCCTTTTGGAAGAGGTGACCAACCTGGTAGAATGCCCCACTGCCTTCTTGGGTTCGTTCGAACCAGATTACCTGGAGCTCCCCAAGGAAGTCCTTGTCACAGTGATGAAGAGGCATCAGCGCTACTTCCCTGTGGTGAAAGATGGAGAACTCCTGCCGTATTTCGTCGCTGTGCGCAATGGCGATAGCGAGCATCTAGATATTGTTCGACGAGGCAACGAGGAGGTGCTTCGGGCCCGCTTCGCCGATGCCGATTTCTTCTACCAGGCCGATACGAGGAAGACGTTGGAAGACTTCTTGCCCCGCCTGGATACCTTAACCTTTCAGGAGCAGTTGGGTTCTGTCTTGGACAAGACGAAAAGGTTGGAACAGTTGGCTCCTCACCTGAGCACTGCGCTTGGCCTTTCGGAGGCAGAGACAGCAACGGCAATTCGAGCTGCTCACCTCTGCAAGGCGGATTTGGCCACCCAGATGGTGGTGGAGTTCACCTCGCTTCAGGGGGTGATGGGGCGGGAGTACGCGTTGCTCTCCGGTGAGGACCCTACCGTCGCCCAGGCCATCTTCGAGCACTATCTGCCCCGTTTCGCCGGCGATCGGCTCCCCGAAACCTTGCCTGGCATCGTCGTTGGCTTGGCTCATCGGTTGGATAGCTTGGTAGGCCTCTTTGCCGTTGGGCTAGCCCCCACTGGCTCGGCTGACCCCTACGGGCTTCGCCGGGCGGCTCTGGGCATCGTCCAGGTGCTGATCGAGCGAACAGTCCCCTTTGATTTGAGGGAAGGGCTGCAGGAGGCGGCGGAGCTTCTTCCAGTGCCAGTTAGTGGGGCGAAGCTGGCCGAGGTGCTGGCTTTCATCGTGCAGCGGCTGCGGGGTTGGCTCTTGGAAGCGGGCTTCCGCTACGACCTGGTGGATGCGGTCTTAGCAGAACGAGGCGATAACCCCTACCTGGCCTACCAGACCGTGGTTGAGTTCGCCCCCTGGGTCGCGCGAGATGATTGGATGGAGATCCTGTGGGCCTACAGCCGCAACGTGCGCATCGTGCGTGAATTCGACATAACCTTCCCACTAGATCCGGCTAAGTTCGTCGAGCCGGCCACTCAACGCCTCTACGAAGCTTACCTAGTCTGCCAGGACCAGGTGGGCCCTGATAGCAGCATCAACACGCTATTCACCGCCTTCAAGCCGATGATCGAACCCATCACCACCTTCTTTGACGACGTGCTGGTGATGGCCGAGGATAGGGCGCTTCGGGAGAACCGCTTGGCCCTTCTGCAGCGCATCGCCGCCTTGACGGAAGGGATCGTGGATTTGACCAAGGTGGAGGGATTTTAGACCTTGCCAAAATCGGCCGATGGCGATATAATTCAAGCAAAGGCAATACGCTTTGAGCGGGAGAGTCGGGATGACGAGCATAGTGGTGGAACGAGAGAAGTTACCGTTAGACATGCTGAGGTGGTTAGAGGCCGAAGGGCTTAATGAGGGTAAACCCATCGCGGTAATCCTTTCCTTTGATGAGAGGGGAGGATCATTCTACAGCGGCTGGGAGACGCTAATGCAACGATGATGGAGCGCGTGCACGCCGCCTCAGTACAGTGTCGCTCAGCCCTGGAGCGGTTGGCCGATTCTTAACCGTGGAAGTACGCTACCTTTCCCCTGCTGAAGTCCTGCTCATTCACGACCGCGCCATCTGTCAATTCGGCGGCTCCTTTGGCCTGATGAGCCTCGAGCGCTTGGAAGCCGCTTGCTCATCAAGAACCACGCCTTCATTGACGGCAATAAGTGAACCGCAGCTCTCGCTTTAATCGAATTCTTAGAACGAAATGGCTACACCCTCGACGCCACCAATGACGAACTCTACCAATTCACCGTTGACGTGGCCTCCTCCGTACTGGGCAAGGAGGAGGCTGAGATGTAGATCAGGGACAAGGCAATCCCTTCGACCCTTCGGCAGAGTTCAGGGCAGGCTTCGCTCAGGACAGGCAAATTGAACTCATGATCCACCGCAGATAAATTCATAAGGAGGAAGTTAGAGCGCCATGACAAAGAAGTGGGTCTATCTCTTCGAGGAAGGAAACAAAGACATGCGCGACCTCTTGGGCGGGAAGGGTGCCAACCTGGCCGAGATGGCCAACGCCGGGCTACCGGTTCCGCCAGGCTTCACCATCACCACCGAGGCCTGTAACGCTCACTTCGAGGGTGGCAAGCAGTTCCCCGATGGGATGTGGGAGCAGACGCTGAGGGCTCTGAAAACCGTGGAGGAGCAAACGGGCAAGAAGTTGGGGGTCCCAAAGAACCCGTTGCTGGTCTCGGTTCGCTCCGGGGCTAGAGTCTCCATGCCGGGTATGATGGACACAGTCCTAAACGTGGGCCTCAACCCAGAGACCCTCCAGGGCCTTGCCGAGCTAATGGGCAACGAGCGCTTCGTCTGGGATGCTTACCGCCGCCTGGTGCAGATGTTTGGCAGCATCGTCAAGAGGATTGACCGCCACAAGTTCGAGGCCATCCTGGACGAGTACAAAGCCAAGACCGAAGGCGGCAAAGATACGGATCTCACCACCGACATGCTAAAGGATGTGGTCCGGGACTTCAAGGCTCTCTATAAGAAGGAGCTGGGCGAGGAATTCCCCGATGACCCCTACGAGCAACTCCGCCAGGCCATTGCTGCTGTCTTCGGCTCCTGGTTCGGCGCGCCAGCGGTGAGTTACCGAAACGCCGAAGGACTCCGGCACGATTGGGGCACCGCGGTCAACATCGTGACCATGGTCTTCGGCAACATGGGTTGGGACTCAGGCTCCGGTGTGGCTTTCACCCGCGACCCGTCCACTGGTGAGAAGCAGATTTACGGCGAGTACCTGCTGAACGCCCAGGGCGAGGATGTGGTGGCTGGCATCCGCACCCCCCACGAGATCGCCGAAATGGAGGAGGAACTCCCCGAAGAATATAAACAGTTCCTGGAGATCTGCGATCTCTTGGAGCGTCATTACCGCGACGTGCAGGACGTGGAGTTCACCATCGAACGGGGCAAACTATGGATGCTTCAGACCCGCACGGGCAAGCGAACTGCTGCGGCTGCGGCCAAGATCGCCGTGGACATGGTGAAGGAGGGTCTGATCACCAGGGAAGAAGCCCTGATGCGGGTGACGCCAGCGCAGGTGGACCAGTTCCTGCATCGCCGTTTCGACCCCGAGGCCAAGGACAGGGCAAAGGACAGAGGTGATCTGTTAGCCGAGGGGCTCAATGCCTCCCCGGGCGCGGCTGTCGGCATAGCCGTCTTCGATGCCGACAGGGCCGAGGAGCGGGGCGCGGCCGGCGAGGCAGTGATCTTAGTCCGCCCGGAGACCAATCCCGATGATGTGCACGGCATGGAGAAGGCTAAGGGCGTTCTTACTCAGCGTGGAGGGATGACGTCACATGCGGCTGTCGTAGCCCGCGGCTGGGGTAAGCCCTGCGTGGCCGGCTGCGAGGCCATCAAGATCAATTTGGAGGCCCGCAAGTTCACCGTGAACGAGCGAGAGATCAGGGAAGGCGATTTCATCTCTATAGACGGCGCCACCGGCGAGGTCTTTGCGGGCGCTCTCAGCACCATTGAACCCAGCTTTGAGGAGGAGCACGACTTGGTCACCTTGCTAGGTTGGGCCGATGAAGTGCGCCGCTTGGGTGTCTGGACCAACGCCGACTACCCCAAAGATGCGGCCAAGGCCCGAGCCTTCGGCGCCGAGGGGATCGGCCTGTGCCGCACCGAGCACATGTTCTTCGAGGAGGAGCGGCGGCCTATCGTGGTCAAGATGATCATGGCTGAGGACGAGGAGGAGCGCCAGGACTCCCTGGACAAGCTACTGCCCTTCCAACGGGAGGACTTCGAGGGCATCTTCCGAGCCATGGATGGCCTGCCAGTCATCGTCCGCCTCATTGACCCACCGATGCACGAGTTTCTACCACCGCGAGAGGAGCTTATTGAGGAAGTGACCCGCCTGCGCTGCAACAACGACGATCCTGATGAACTGGCCGAGAAAGAGAAGATGCTCCAGGTGGTCAACAGCATGTGGGAGGTCAATCCCATGTTGGGCTTGCGTGGCTGCCGGGCGGGGATCATATACCCTGGGCTGACCGAGATGCAGGTGCGGGCCATCTTCGAGGCGGCCTGCAACGTGGCCAAGGAAGGGGTGGATGTTCATCCTGAGGTTATGATCCCCTTGACGAGCCACGTCAACGAGCTGAAGTTGGAGCGAGAGAAGCTGGAGAGGGTGGCCAAGGATGTCATGGCCGAGAAGGGCATCGAAGTAGACTACAAATTCGGCACCATGATCGAGATCCCGCGGGCGTGCCTCACCGCCGATGAGATAGCCAATCATGCCGAGTTCTTCAGCTTCGGGACGAATGACCTAACGCAGATGACCTTCGGTTTCTCCCGTGACGACATGGAGGGCAAGTTCCTCGTTCCCTACCTCGAGAAGGGCATCCTGGAGAACAACCCCTTCGAGACGCTGGATCGAGACGGGGTGGGGAAGCTCGTGGATATGGCTGTTAAGCTGGGGAGGGCGACCAAGCCCGACTTGGAGATCGGCATCTGCGGCGAGCACGGCGGCGACCCCAGTTCCATCGAGTTCTGCCACCAGGTGGGGCTAAACTACGTCAGTTGTTCCCCCTTCCGGGTGCCGGTCGCCCGGCTGGCCGCGGCCCAGGCTGTGCTGCAGCACGAGTATGGGCACAAGATAGACTGAGACCCATTCTCGCCAGGAACAAGGACCAGACAGGTGGCAGTCCCTACAGCAACGGGGGCTGCCACTGTTCTGTTTAGGGTGGGTTTCATTCACGCTTTTCAAGATTGCCGATAACCCCGGATTCGCGAAGACGAGACCAACTAGGGACAATAGATTTGCTTTAGCATGTTGTTTGTGATAAAATACCAGGTGCAGGAGTGTGACTCCAATTACCAATTGCTCAACCAAGTAGAGGGAATGAGTCATAAGCGAAATCTATCTGGAACTTACTATCGCAAACATCAAGCACCCAGAACGCCAGCAAGAGGTTTCGTTTCTGGTGGATACCGGAGCTGCCAGAGCCTGGGTGTCGAAAGAGATAGCTGAGGCTGTTGGGATAGAGTGAGTAGGAACTGTCCCCCCTTCGATAAACCTTCGTGGTGAGCCTGTCGAACCATCAGGACACAGCCTGGAATTAGCAGATGGCAGCATCACGGAACGTCCCTATGGATTGTGTCTCTTTGCATACAGCGGGGAGATTGCGGCGGGGAATGTCGTCACTGGTCCGGCAGGGTGTGAACCACTTGTTGGCACCCATGTCTTGCAGGACTTTCGACTGATCGTTGATCTGGAGCGCCACGAAGTGACCCGCGGCCGAGCGATGCGGGCAAAGTGAGAGAATCCGTATCGTGCAGATTAAGACCCTGGACGAGTGGCTGGAGAATAGGCAGAAGGAGCACATGGAGCGAGCGCGGCAAGGTTCTTTTTGGACAGGGGATTGACAAAGAAACAAGAAGGGTATTGAGAAAATGGGTAGAGTTATTCTCTTTGGAGCTGGAGCCAGCGCATTTGGACCTGGAATCCTGCCAAAGAATCCACCCCTTGGTGGTAAGGACTTGTTTGCTGAACTTCGAACGAACTATCCACGCACCTGGGGCTCCCTTGGCCACCTATCATCTAAATTCGCCAAAGATCTTGAGGCAGGCATGGATATAGTGTGGGAACAGTACTCCACTATTATAACACCACTTATGCAAGACATGGGGCGCTACTTTCTGTCATTCCGTACAGGTGGAAGTGGGGTCGATCTGTACTCGCGATTATTGACAACCCTCGATAAAGCCAGAAAGCTCAACGACACAACGTTTGCTACGCTTGATTACGAGTGCATATTCGACACAGCCATTAACGGACTTGGCTTCTCGAATATCGAGCTCCTGAAGCCTCATGGTTCGTGTAACTACTGGCAAAGCGGAGTACAAGGCACAGCAGGTATATCTTTCACAGCGGGTGTGAGTTTTGAGGGTCCGGTTGAAGTATGTGCGACACCCAATGATGTACTTTCAAGAATGCAGCAATATGCAGCTAACTACCCCACCGTGGTAATCTATATGCCATCTAAGCGGACGCAGATGGGGCAGTCGACACTCGAGCGAATACAAAGCGAGCTCGCAGATCGAATTGCTAATTCAGATACTGTCGCAGTCATAGGGATAAAACCTAACCCCCGAGATAACCATATTTGGGATCCTCTAGCTCCTATGAAGGGCCGACTTTACTATATTGGTGACCAACAAGCCTTCGAAGAGTGGAGTTTGGTTTATCGAAAGAATGGATATTCGGAATGGGTGCACTCCACTTTTGAGGATGGAATTGATAAGCTGGTAAGACTTCTTTGATGTACAAGTAGACACAGAGGATTGATGAAGTCGCATTTGTCTTAATGGTGTATGCGGTTGGCTTCGCTAGCACAAATTGGCTCACTACGTTCACCAACTTCGTAAACATCTGCAAACGCTAAGGGATTGTTTTTGATAGGGGATTCACAGTGACCGTGGTTGACGAAATCAAACAGAGATTGGACATAGTCGAGGTGGTCTCGAGCTACGTCGCCCTGAAGAAAGCGGGGCGGAACTACAAGGCCCTCTGCCCCTTCCACACCGAGAAGACTCCCTCCTTCGTCGTCTTCCCTGAAGGCCAGAGCTGGCACTGCTTCGGAGCCTGCGGCACGGGAGGCGACGTCTTCACCTTCGTTATGCGGCAGGAGAACCTAGATTTCGCCGGGGCCCTGCGCCTCTTGGCCCAGCGAGCAGGGGTGAGTCTGAAACCTCGAACTGAAGCCGATCTAGCCGAGGATAAACTCAAGAAGCGACTGCGCGAAATCAACGAGAGGGCCGCCGAGTACTTTCACAACCTGCTCTTGAATTCGACCGAGGGCGAGGGGGCGCGCAGCTATCTTGCCCAGCGGGAGATCAATCGAGAGACCATCAACAGATTCCAGTTGGGTTACGCTCGCGACGACTGGCAGGCCCTGGGCGATTATCTGCAAGAGAGGGGATACCAACGAGAGGACCTCTTGGCGGCAGGGCTGATCATCGAACGGGAGGATGGCAGCGGCCACTACGACCGCTTTCGGGGACGACTAATCATTCCCATCCGCGATGAGCGAGGCGGGGTTGTGGGCTTCGGAGCGAGGGCGCTGGATGATTCCACTCCAAAGTATATTAACTCACCTCAGACCCCTGTCTTCGACAAAAGCACCGTCCTCTTTGGCCTGGACTTGGCCAAGGGGGCTATCCGCCGGGAGGGACTGGCCGTCATTGTCGAGGGCTACATGGACGTGCTGACGGCACACCAGCACGAGATAGCCAACGTGGTGGCTTCCATGGGCACGGCTCTGACCGAGGCCCAGCTCAGGCTGCTTACAAGATTCAGCAAGCGTTTCGCCCTGGCCTTAGACGCTGACGCCGCCGGCTATCAGGCCACCCTGCGCAGCGCGGCCCTGGCTCAGGAGACCCTGGCCGAACGAGTGGTGCCCGTGCCCACTCCTGGCGGCTTGATCAAATATGAGAGCCATCTGGATGTTGACATCCGCATCATCACCCTGCCCCAGGGGCAGGATCCCGACAAGGTGATCAGGGAGAGCCCTGCTCTGTGGGCTGAGCTGGTTGAGAGCGCCCTGCCGATAGTGGAGTACTATTTCAAGGCCGTCACTTCGGAGCTGGACCTGGATTCGCCCAAAGGCAAGGCAGAGGCTGTGCGCAGGCTCATGCCTGTCATCCAGGAGATCGGTAACGCCGTCGAACGGACCCACTATATCCAGAAGCTGGCTCGCTTGGTTCGGGTGGACGAGAGGACGCTCCTGCGTCAGGCTGGGATGAAAGGCAAAATGGCAAAGAGACGCAAGGAAGAGGGGGGAGCGCTACCGGACAGAGAGGAATTCACCTTTGGGCTGGAAGAATATTGCCTCTCTACTTTACTCAAAAGGCCACACTTGCTTCATAGCTTGGATGAGGCGCTGCGGGACGTGGGGGCGGACGGACTGAATGTTGATGATTTCGTCCAGGCTGAAAACCGGGAGATATTCGCCTCCTGGCGGGAGGGTTTGAGCCTGAAGGAGGGCTTGGCCCTTCGGCAAGCCTGTCCTGAGCGTAGTCGAAGGGCTCAGGACATCGATTCAGAGGCCCTTCGGGGGGAGCTTGACCCGACACTGCATCCTCGCTTCGATCTTCTGTTGGAAGGGCCAAAGGGTGCCCCACCCCTCGATGACGACAGGGCAGAAAAGGCCTTGATTGAGGGGGCCCTGCGTCTGCGCCAGCGGAAGCTTCAAAGGTTGGTTGAGGAGTTGCGTCTCCTCCAAGCGGACGCCGAAGAGCTGGGGGGGGCTGCAATTGAAGAATATGGCCAAGTGGTTGACTCCTATCGTAGTGCTCTGTGGGGCATCTCTCAGGCTCTGGCTGCCCGTTCATTCTTCGGACGACGTGAAGCCAGCCTTAATTGGAGGTTAGAAATTGGAGGTTGGAAGGTCTAACGATCCAACTTCCAACAAATGTAGGTGAGAAGAACAATGGCTGAGCCTCTTGAGCAAAAGCCAGGTGTGAAGAGACTGCTCTCCAAAGGTGCTGAGCAGAAATACTTAACTCCGGAGGAAATCCTGGAGGTCTTCCCCGAGGCCGAAGCGAATGTGGAAGAGCTCGATGCTCTTTATCGTCGTCTGCTTGATATGGGCATCGAGGTCGTGGAGCCCGGCGAGTTGGCCGAGGAGGAGCCGGCCGAGTCAGAACTGGAGGCACTAGAAGGTAAAGCTGAAAGCGAGTTGGCAGTCCTACCGCTGAGTGGCCCTGAGCTAACTAGCGATCCAGTCAGAATGTACTTGAGGGAGATCGGTAGAGTGCCTTTGCTTGATGCCAATCAAGAGATGCGATTGGCCATTAAGATGACGGCTGATGATTACCTGGAGAGGATCCAAGAGAAGCTGGCCAAGAAGTTGAAGCGGTCTCCGACGGGGTCGGAGGTGATGGCCAGGGTGTTCAGATCCCTGACCAGCGACTGGGAAGTGGTGGAGGAGGCTTGTCGAGAGCTTTCGATAGCACCGCTGGATATGCTCTCCATGATTGAAGAGGCCCAAGCCCTGCGCAACTACCCCGTTGGGGATCAAGAACCCTACCTGCATCCCTTTCTCGATAAGAGGGAGCAGGAGGGCAACGGGAAATGGGATGAGCTTACAGGCAAGCTATTTGACGGCTGCACAGGATTATACCTTTTGCCCGATGAGAGTTTGCGGTTTCTGGGAGACTGCTATGAGAAAAACAAGCGACTGCCATCGGTTGAGCTTTTCACCGAAGGGTTAGGGGAGGAAGATCGCTTGGCCAAGGAGATAGCGCAGGTCCACGGGCGTTCTATGGAGGCTAAACAAGCGCTGACCAGGGCTAATTTGCGTTTAGTGGTCAGTGTGGCGAAGAAATACATGGGGCGTGGTATATCCATCTTGGATCTCATCCAGGAGGGCAACATAGGTCTGCTCAAGGCAGTGGACAAATTCGATCACACTAAGGGATATAGATTCAGCACCTATGCCACCTGGTGGATTCGACAGGCCATCAACCGAGCTATCGCCGATAAGGCGCGCACCATCCGCCTCCCGGTGCACGTGCTGGAGACCGTAAACCGGGTATCACGGGTTTCACGTCATCTCACTCAGGAATTGGGGCGGGAGCCCACTTTAGAAGAAATCGCTCTGGAGATAGGTCTGCTACCCGATCAGGAGAAGCAGGCCATTGAGGAAACCTGGGCTGCAGGCGAGCGTCTTGACCCGGCTCTCCAGCGGAGGTTGCGACGGGAGGCAGCCGAGGTCAGACGCATCCTCCGGCTGGGTCAGGAGCCCATGTCGTTGGAGATGCCCGTGGGGTCGGAGAAGGATAGCTTCTTGGGCGATTTCATCAAGGACGAGACCGTCCCCAGCCCTGTGGATACCGCCGCACATCATTTATTGAAGGAACAGATAGAGGACATGCTCGATCAGTTGACGGATCGGGAGCGAGAGGTGCTGGAGAAGCGCTTTGGTCTGAAGGACGGGCGGAGTTGCAGCTTGGAGGAGGTGGGTGAGTCCCTTGGAGTGACGAGGGAGCGGGTCCGTCAGATCGAGGCCAAGGCTCTAAGAAAACTCCGTCACCCCACGCGCCGCCGCCAGTTACAGGATTATTTAGTGTGAGGGTT
>Ga0209979_1002025_pt1 | contig 20302 bp, 9 predicted proteins | sample AnhtaG_FD_183114 | JGI IMG/M metagenome (GOLD analysis project Ga0209979, IMG submission 183114) | Deep subsurface microbial communities from Anholt, Denmark to uncover new lineages of life (NeLLi) - Anholt_01485 metaG (SPAdes) (version 2) | ecosystem: Environmental > Aquatic > Marine > Oceanic >...
AAGGCGGGAAACCAGAGGCTATCTTCTGAGGTATGCTAGCCCGGATTTGCGGGGAAAGTATGGCTAAAAAAGGTCTAGTTGAAAAATGCGGACGTTTTTCATTCTCTAGAACGTTCTGGGGAAGTCAAACAAAATATTGAACCTTTTTATCTCTTACCCAACAATTTGGCTTGTTGTGCAATAAAAGGTAGTATCATTCGTCTGGCTGAGCAACCAAAGTAGTATTTGCCAATACACTGGCATCTATCCAACAAGTTCTCTACACAGCAAGCGTAGGTCGGCAGGTGTGAGAGGTGATCGGGCTGGTATCGCTGCTTGCCAATCATTATCTTTTAGATTGCCTACCCAATCGCGGATCTCGTCGAAGTTATCAGGCTCAGATCCCTTCGAGCGAGCCCACTGTTCCGCCAGTGAATTCGCAACTATGCGCGGTACCCCTGTCATTCGTCACCAAACTGCCTCTCGACGATCCACTCCAAAATAGACCATCGACGGTACATATCCTACTTCTCTCCATTGGTCTTCTGATACGTCGCCTAAGGAGACGGTTTCCAGAGCACTGAGACCCCATGACGCTCTAACAATCAGCTGAGAGAAGAGGTAGTTTGAAAATACCCCAATCCGCTCGCTTTCGCCTCCTTGGCTCGCTAGTGAGTACTTAACGGTAAGGTCCCTAAGGCTGTCTCCTCTAATCCAGCCACGAAGGATCTCTGCGACTCTGCGAGCATTAAACGGTGGCCGCTGACCCTGGCCCAACCTGATTTCAGGCAGCTCGGCGATTACCTCAATCCTTCTTGTCAGCGGTTCAATATCCTGTCCGAATAAGCGAGACGGTGTCCAATTGCGAGCATCAGCTAGCTCGCGGTCTCGTCTTGTCTGTCCCAACAAGCTTAGGACACTCGGCGTGGCAAAGCCAGTCTGTTCCGCCAGCGCTACCAGTCCCCGTTGTCCCCGAATGTTCTGGAGGTATGCACGACATAGCGAAATCAACGTATCGACAACCTCTGTCCCTCGCTGCTGAGCTTGGTGGAACACGAGGCTGGCACGCAGGATGTCCTCCACCTCATCTGCTACATCCTCACGCCCTGAAACGTAAAGCGCATGACCTTTATAGCATAACAAAAGGGGCTTTTGTTATATTTGAAAACCTAGCTAGATTTTCTACCCCCTCTAAGCTAGTGGCGCTAACTTTTAATAACTAGAGGGAGGAGGCTAGAAGCTAGGAGGACAAAAAGGAATCTGTGGCGACAGAGTGCTGAGGTTGCAGGGTGTAGTGATTTGTTTAGTGCAGAAATGTGATAGGACTAGTTTAAAGGTCTATAGGCTAGCTTACCCTTGCTCAGATAGCGTATAATCTGAAAGAGAAATAACGAGGATATAGAGAGGACCACACGTTATGACCAACCAGGATTTACCACTACGCATTGGCAGGCTTGATGAGCTTGCCAATAACCTTTGGTGGAGCTGGCATCCCCAGGCGCGCAACGTATTTCGCACTCTGGATTATCAGCTGTGGAAATTGAGCGGCCACAACCCGGTCATGGAGTTACACGAGGTAAAAATAGAGACACTGCAAGCAGCTTTCACTGACCCGTCGTTTCTCACTTTATATGATTCGGTAATGTCCACCTTTGATAGCGATATCTTGAACTCCAATACCTGGTTTGCCACTAATTACTCCACCTTGCTAGATAGCCCGGTAGCCTATTTTTCAATGGAGTATGCCATACATAATTCTCTTCCGATGTATGCAGGCGGGTTAGGAATCCTGGCTGGGGATATATGCAAGGAGGCGAGTGATATGGGTTTGCCACTAGTTGCCGTCGGGTTCATGTATCCTCAGGGATACTTTCACCAGCATCTTTGTGCGAGCTCGGACAGTTGCCAGCAGGAAGTCTACGAACAACTCGACTTTGACAAGGCGCCTATCAATCGTGTTCTTTCCCAAAAAGGTGATACTGCGCTGGCCAAGGTTCAACTGGGCGATATTGCTTTGGCTATCGGTGTATGGCAGGTACGGGTAGGTCGCACAAACATCTATCTGCTGGATACCAATCTTGAGGAAAATCCCATGCCGTATCGGCAGCTATCAGCGCGTCTCTATGTTGCTGACCGCGAACAGCGCTTGCAACAAGAAATCATAATGGGAATTGGTGGTGTGCGTGTCTTGAGAGCACTCAATATTAACCCAGTCGTCTGGCATGCTAACGAGGGACATACCGCCTTCATGATGCTGGAACGTATACGAGAAGAAATGGTAAAGGGAGTAAGTTTTAATGAAGCCGTGAGCAGAGTGCAATCAACAACTGTATTTACAACTCACACCCCGGTGTTGGCTGGTCACGACGTCTTCTCTGCCCAGCTGGTGGAGAAGTATTTTAGCGGTTACTGGGAATCTCTTGGAATCGACCGGGAAACTTTCTTCCAGTTCGGACAGCAAGATGGCTCTGGAACTCAACCTTTCAATATGACTGCACTTGCCCTGAGAATGGCTAATCAGCGCTGTGCGGTGAGCGAACTTCACGGAAAAGTCACCCGAAGGATGTGGCACGGGCTTTGGCCAGAGGCTCCAGAAGGCCAGGTGCCAATATCACACATCACCAATGGAATACATGTCCCCACCTGGATAGCTCCAGAACTATATTATCTATTAGAAAAGTACCTGGGAAAGGACTGGGTAAAGGAACACGATGATAACAGCCTATGGGGACGCTTGCTGGATATTCCAGATGACGAACTCTGGGCAGTTCATCAGCTGCTTAAGAATAAGCTCGTGAGCACTGTGCGCGTGCGTGGTCGGAGGCGGTGGGCGGAGGGTGATCTAACGCCCGGCGATATGCCAGCTATAGGTACACTGCTCGACCCTGAAGTGCTGACCATTGCCTTTGCCCGCCGCTTCACTGAGTATAAACGACCAATGCTAATCTTCAGAGACATCGAACGTCTAAAGCGAATTGTAAATAACGAATGGCATCCAGTTCAGATTATATTTGCGGGAAAGTCCCATCCTGACGACTTTCCATCTAAATATCTTGTTCAACAAGTGTACAACCTGGCTTTAGACCATGAGTTTCAGGGGCGAATAGCTTTTGTTGAGAACTATGATATGCACCTCGCCCGCTATCTGGTTCATGGAGTAGATGTGTGGCTAAATACCCCGCGGCGTTTGCAGGAAGCCTGTGGCACCAGCGGCATGAAGGCCTCGCTCAACGGTGTGCTCAATCTTAGTGTTCGGGATGGGTGGTGGCACGAAGGATACAATGGCAGCAATGGTTGGGTGATTGGTAGTTACCTCGTAGCTCCTAAGCCGGAGGAGGAAGACGAGTTAGATGCCGAAGCGCTCTACCGCCTGCTAGAAGAGGAGATTGTGCCCCTATATTACGCTCGAGACAGAAGCGGCGTACCCCACGGCTGGGTTCGCATGGTCAAGGAAGCGATGCGTTCAATTGTGCCTGTCTTTTGCACACGACGAATGCTCAAGGAATACACCGAGCGGATGTACAAGCCAGCTGCTCAATCTCTGAAGAGCGTCTAAAATAGGACCCGTAACCCCCCATAGTTAGCTAGTAAAGCCTCGCTTTTACTTCCTGGTCGGAGAGGGTTGGCATTGGCTAAAGAATTTCTTACCACCCATGAGTTACCACATTTGTTAGCTTTTTTCACCATGCATTCTGGCGACTTCTTGGCGCAGACCTTCAACCTCTGTTATCAGGCGGGCTAAAGCCCTTTTGTCAGGCTCTCTTCCCCTAATTAGGAATGACGCCAGATTAGCGGTAACTCCACTGAAGAAGGCAATTCCACCAAGCATCAAGACAAAGGCAATAGCCCTCCCGGCTGCAGTTACCGGCACCATATCACCATAACCCACTGTGGTAATGGTGACCACCGCCCACCATAGTGCATCGGCGAAAGAGTGAATAGAAGCGTTCTCGCCGCCTTCCACTGAGGCAACCACTGTAGCTGCTACGATAACCAGCCCCAATCCGTAAACGAGCAGGAAATCAACGTTCACCAGTCTTCTCATCCCGACCCAGGCACGAGAGCCAAAGACAAATATACGAAGTATTCGCAGAGGTCGGAAGAAGGGGATGACTACGACCAAGACCTCCAGCCAGTGTCTTCGTAGGTAAGCCAGTCGGTGAGGTGTCACCACGACCTTGATTCCCAGGTCTATCGCAAATACCGCCCATATAAAAGCGTCCAGGGTGATAAAAATCGCCTCCTCTTCTGGCGGAAGATTCCATAGGAGTGGACCTATCAGAAGTGGAATCATAGCGAAAGCAAGTACCAAGAGAGGCAGTTCAGTGAGGCGCTCGATACGGTGCAGCAATTCTTCCCGATGAGAGACATCGGGTACGTGTAAGCTTGGCAGTTTCTTCATGGTATATCCTCCTTCTCTATCGGCTCTTGCGCCCTCTAGGCACAAACAGCATACTTTTATGGCATACGCCCTTCAGGAGAGCAACCGGGAATGTACCCAGTACGCTGGATAGGGGTAACCCTCCTCCTGCGCCAGATATCTTGAGACTTTCGCCAGTAAAAATATTAAGCCAGTGCTCAGGCACTCCCTCGGGTAAAAGCAGCAGGTCATCCCCCCACACTCGTTGACCCACCGGCATAGCACCAACACGTACCAGCTTGGTCATCAGTCGAGGAATAGCTATAATAACCCACGTTTCACCTTTGCATCGCGCAAAGGCACAGACATTCTCTTGCCTCTGGCCTTCAACTTTAAGCGGGATGTACTGCCCGTCTCGGAACACATCCCAGTGGGAACTGCGGGTATTTAATGCTTTGTAAGTCAAGTAAAGCTTTAGCCGACCATCTTCCCACGAGTTTAGTATCTTTTGAACCAGTGATTGTTGCCGCTTGGCTTCTTGCTGTACAAGGTCTTCTAAAAGTGTCCTCCGTTTTCTAAAGTCAACCGGGCGCCTGTTGTCAGGGTCTACCAGGCTGAAGTCCCATAATTCCGTACCCTGGTAGAAATCGGGCACTCCGGGCAAGGTAATCTTGAGCAAGACTTGTGCTAGAGAGTTGAGGGCTCCATAAAATGCTATTTGCTTTTGAAACTGCAAAAAGTCTTCCAAGAACTCGTTTTGTTTGGAGCTTTCTAATATAGATTCCAAGAACGCGATGAGTGCGGTCTCGTAATCTGAATTGGGTGAGAGCCAGCTGGTATAGGCCTTAGCCTCTCGTACTGCTTTGACCATGTATGCTTTAAGTCGCTTCTTGAACCCGGATAACTCATCTGGAAAGAGCGGCCAAGCACCCAATAGTGTCTGATAGAGCAGTATTTCTGTATTCGGTTCCGGGACAAACATTCCATTTACTTTGCATTTTTTAGGCTGGTTCCACTGGTGCCACTGGATAAGATGTTTCTCCCATTCTTCAGGAATCTCAGAGAGCACATTTATTCTGGCCCTGACATCTTCGCTCCGCTTGGTATCATGTGTTGAGGTTGCGTTTAGTGTATGGGGCCAACGTTCCATCCTGGTTAAGTTCCACTTGTGAAACTCTTCGACAGATAAGCCGTTTGAATTAGGCTCTCCTCCCACCTCGTTCAGAGAGACCAAGCGGTTGTAGTAGTAGAGGGCAGTATCCTCGAAGCCCTTGGCCATGATAGCGCTGGTCAACTGCTGCCACCGTAGAACGAACTGAAGCCATGCCTCCTTCTTTTTGGAAGTAAGGTAGTTTGGAAAATCTAGAGTGAGTACGTGCTGTAAAAAGTCAATGGTAGCGGTATCTATATTCGGATTCCGCCGTTGGGCTTCCCGCACGGCACTTTCCAAATAGAGCCGGTCGCGATGAAGCACCTCAAAAGTCCTTATGTAAGTCCGGTAGATTGGTAAACAGGCAGTAACCTCAATAATAACCCTTGTTAATTCTTCGAGCGAGAGTCCAGTGGTGTGGCTATTCTGATGAGCCAAGTAAGCCAACTTCTGCCCCAGTGCCTTCATTTCGCCGGGGAATAATTCCTTGATAACCTGCTTCTTTTTCTCGTATACAACATCATCAAAAGACACCTGTGAATCTGTAAAACGAGAGTAAATCTCATCCAGAGCCTGCGCCCCTCTGCTGTCCGCAAAAACGGCATTTACCATGTTGGTAAAGTCGTAGCCGGTAGTGCCGAAGACAGGCCATTCTTCGGGAATAGCTTCATCACCAGAGAGAATTTTCTCCACCACTATGTAAAAGCCAGGGCCCTTCCCCGTTTCTTTTAAGTGCGACGCAATGTGTTGCTGCAGCCTTAAAAGGTACTCCTGAGGGTCATAGAGCCCGTCAATATGGTCAATCCGCAGTCCGGTAACTTGGCGATTAGAAATGAGTTGGAAGACTAGAGAGTGAGTTGCTTCGAATACCCGAGGGTCTTCAACCCGAATGCCAATCAAATCGCAGATGTCAAAGAAACGCCGGTGTCCTGTTGACTCGCCTCGTGCCCCCCCCAAATTTAACCAATCCGTATCAAAATAGTCAGCAAATGGTGAATTCTGCTCCTTATCTAGCACATCCCGCCACCACGGGTTCTCCGGGCTGGCAGCCATGTGATTGGGGACAATATCAAGAAGTAATCCCATCCTGTTGTCATTGAGTTGGTGCACCAGCGCATCGAAATCCACCTCTTTACCAAGCTCTGGATTTAGGCATGACGGGTCGACCACATCATAACCGTGGATGCTTCCTTGTCGCGCTTTAAAGACGGGAGAAGCATAGAGGTCAGAAATACCTAGCTTGGAGAGATAAGACACAAGTTCTTGTGCATCTTCAAATCGAAACTGCCGGTTAAACTGAATTCTATAGGTGGCGATGGGTATTCGTAAATCAAACATTTAACCAACCCGTATGGAGAGTTGTTGCCCCAAAGAGACGAACTGGTCAAGCCACTGCACAGCGGCTTCATCCCCCTGCTTCGCCCTTTTCTGGAATTCTGGGTAAGTAGACTGGAGCATTTCATGGTAGAGGTTCTGCACCTTCCAGAGGTCAACAGGAAACGGTACAGAGCGCGCCATTTGGGCAGCAGCTAGCAATTCCTTTAGGAAGGCAATATCCTCAGGACTGGCTGCCAGCTTTGCCATCATCCTCTCAAGAGTTTGCTGTAACAGGTAGCTCAACCCCTCGGTGTCAAGCTCTACTTTCCACGTCTGTGCTTCGTCCAGAAGACTCCTGATGCGCTCAAGCTCCAGCGTATCCCCACTGAGTGCTTTGCGCAGGTCGCTGTTGAGGATAAACTCGGCGGCAGAGTGAAAACTCTTGGGAATCGGGTAGCCCAACTCCGAAAGGAAGCGCATCGGTGGGTAGTGGTGCTCATACACCTGATAATAGGCTGCTTCAATCTCAGACAGGGCTGACTCAAGAATACTGTCCAGCACTTTCCGCTGTTCATCCAGGAAGAGGTTTTTGATAGAGTAGGTGGAAGTGCCAAAGTGTTTATCCAGGAGACGGATGACTTCGGGAAAATCTGTCCCAGAGAAAGTCTGGGTCACCTCTTGAACCATTTGCTGGTATGCTTCTTCTCCCTGATACTCCCGGACACCGGCGTTTACATTATGGTCGCCGAAGTGGATGACGCCGAAGCTCAGGGTGGCTGATTCCATGGTTATCGTAGATGTAACTTTGACCCGTCCTACTGCTAGCTTCGGCCTGCCAGCAACAAGGCTATGGTAATCATCAAGGTCGATGTGGTAGCAATAAATCTCAGCTTGCTCAGCATACTCCTCAAATAAAGAACTAATAGCAAAGTGGGCAGTAACCTTGGGCAAGTCTATCATGGCCGGTTTCACGAATTCTTCGTAAATGTGCTTACCGTCAGCATGCTGTCTAATGTTGCTCTTGGCCAGCTCAAGCCGTTCCAGAAAATACGGTTCAATCTCGTCACCGAACAGTTCCTCCGCCAGCTGAACAGCCCTTCCTGCATATTGAATAACCCGCACCGTTTCAATGCTGGATATTTCGTCGAAAAACCAGCCGCAACTCGTATACATAAGCATAGCATGACGCTGTAACTCCAAAAGCTTGAGAACTTTGATTTTTTCTGCTTCATTCAACCCACGGGTACGGTGCCGTTCCAAGAAACTCTGTACATTCTCCGGCGAACGGTCAAGAATTACCTCAATGTAATCGTCACGGGCGGCCCAGGGGTCTCTCAAGAACTCCCGTGACTTCTCCTCGTACTTAGTAGCCAAAATATCACGGAGCCAGTCCATGGCCTCACGCAGGGGGGCACGCCAGGCCTGATTCCAATTTGGATTCCTACCATCATTACAGCCACAGTCGTTCCGCCACCGCTCAACCCCGTGGGTGCAACTCCAGGAAGTGTTCTCAATAATCTCCACCTCATGAGTTGGTGGATGTTTCTCTAAGTATTCACCGTAATTGGTGATTCGTGCCAGATTGTTCTCTTCAATGTAGTGGAGGGCAAAAGCCAGTGCCATGTCCCCGAAGCGATGGTGGTGGCCATAGGTCTCGCCATCGGTGGCGATATGGACCAGTTGAGGCCAGGTGCGCTCTTCAGAGAAAGAACCAGTGAGACGGTGGGCGAAGTTATCACCACTTCTAAGGAGGTCACTAAAGGCTACATCGTGGGCAATGTGACTCTCGTAGAAAAAGAGGTTTAGCTTCCGACCTGAGGGTAGGTTAATCTCATATGCCATCGTGGGGTCAATAGTGGCATTGGTCACATCATCCCACATATCGGTACCAATCTGGCGCACTTGATAAGCCTGATGAGTCGCCATAATAGTAAACTTGATTCCCTGTTCCGCCAAGATATCCAAGGTCTCCAAGTCTATTGCAGTTTCTGGTAGCCACATCCCCTCTGGCCTCCGCCCGAAGCGGTACTCAAAATCATGGAGCCCCCAGAGTACCTGAGTATATTTGTCCCGGCGGTTAGCCAAGGGCATAATAATATGGTTATAGGCCTGGGCTAGAGCTGAACCGTGTCCAGAGAAAGTCTGCTGGCTTTCCAGGTCAGTATCCAGAATAGCCTTATAGACATCGGGGTGATTTACTTCCATCCAAGCGAGCAAGGTTGGCCCGAAGTCAAAGCTGATTTTGGTGTAATTATTCACTATGTGGGTGATGTATCCCTCACTATCCAGAATGCGCGATGCGGTGTTGGGTGCGTAGCACTCTTCGGTTACTCGCTCATTCCAGTCGTGGTAAGGATAGGCGGAATCCTGCATCTCAACATATTCCAGCCAAGCATTCTCGCGCGGTGGCTGGTAGAAATGGCCATGAATGCAAATGTAGCGTTCCATCTAAATCTCCTTCGTAAAAAGAACAAACGCCCAAGAACTGAAAGTAAGGGCAACTTCTCCTTTTGAGTCAAGCTGTTGTGTAATAACGCTTCCTGTTCCCTGCCACCGCTCCTCTGTCGAGTCAATCCCCTTGTGCCAGCGTGCCGCTGGAAATGGCAGGGTGACCGATATCTGGTCTTGATTGAAGTTAAAGACCATGATGACCTCGTCGTTTTCACTCCAGCGGCGTATGAAGATGAGTTTAGTATCTTCAAAGCCCTCTACCTCCAAGGTATCCTTGCTTAGAGAAGCAAGAGCAGGGGTTTCCTTACGAAGCCGAATCAGCTCCTTGTAGAACTCAAGTAAAACACGGTGCCGCCCTTCCCCACGCAAGTTATGATTTAGTTTAGAATCTAGAAAAGTAGCTTCGTCCTGAGGGTCAGGCAATTTGCCCTGCCACTGGAATTTGGCAAACTCCTCCTGGCGACCTTTAAGTACTGCCTCCGCCAGCTGTGGTTCTGAGTGGCTGACGAAGTAAGGAAAGGGTGCTATCTCTCCGTATTCCTCGCCCATGAAGAGAAGCGGAATGAAGGGCGATAGCAGGACGACACCAGCGGCTAGTTTGAGTGCCTCAAAGGAAATGAGCTGGCTAAGACGCTCGCCATTCATACGGTTGCCTACCTGGTCATGGTTCTGAGCAAAGACCACGAAGCGGTAGGCCAGAACGTCCTTAGAAGAGACACCATGCCTCCGCTGATGATACGCAGAATATTCGCCGGAATAGACGAAACCCTCCTGAAATGCCTTAACCAGGTGTTGGAGCTGGCCAAAGTCTTGGTAATAGCCAGTCTGCTCACCGGTCAACAGTACGTGAAGGGCATGGTGAAAGTCATCATTCCACTGTGCATCCAGACCATAGCCACCTCGCTCGCGGGGACGAATAAGGCGAGCATCATTGGCGGCACTCTCGCCGATTAGATACGCTTTACGTTTTAACCTCTCTGCCTGATCTTGGAATGATACAGCAAGCTCTTCTAAGAAGGGATAGGACGAAATATCCAATATAGCGTGGAGCGCATCAAGCCGGAGGGCATCAATGTGAAACTCGGTGAGCCAGTAAATGGCGTTTTCAATGAAAAAGCGGCGTACCTCATCACTGCACGGCCCGTCAAAGTTAAGGGCAACTCCCCACGGGGTCTTGTAGCGCTCGGTGAAATATGGCCCGAATTCCCCCACATGATTCCCCTCCGGACCAAAGTGATTATAAACTACGTCCAAGATTACTGCTATCTCCTTCTGATGACAGGCATTTACCAGGCGCTTAAGTCCCTCCGGCCCCCCGTAAGAATTTTGCACGGCAAAGGGATATACACCATCATAACCCCAGTTGCGGTTTCCTGGGAACTGGGCAACTGGCATAAGGTCCATGGCAGTAATGCCTAAGTCTTTGAGTTCATCCAGATAAGGGATAATAGCGTCAAAAGTACCTTCCTGGGTGAAAGTACCTACATGGAGTTCGTAGATAATAAATTCCTGCAAGGGCAACCCAGACCAATTGCTATCCTCCCACGGGAAACATGAGTCCACTACTTGAGATGGCCCGTGGACGCCCTGGGGCTGGTACCGTGACGCTGGGTCAGGGTGCTCTTTTTGGCCATCCAGCAGGTAAAAATACAGGCTTCCCGACTCCACACCATCGACAATTGCCTGATGGTAGCCCTGAGCATGTTTTTCTAAAGGCACTATTCGCTCTTTGGGTGACACGATATGCACATCTACCTTTTGCACAAAAGGTGCCCAGACGAGAAATTGACAGCGGCTGTTCCCCAAATATGTAGCACCAAAGTGACTCTTCAGAATCATGGCTATCTCCCATTGCTCTTGAAGAACATGGCTGCCAGAGGTGGCACAGTGATATTGAGCGAGTAGGGGCGACCGTGCCAGGGAACCGTTGCTGCCTCTACCCCACCCAGGTTGCCTTGACCACTTCCTCCATATTGCTTGGCATCACTGTTGAGGAGCTCTATCCAGGAGCCACCACGCGGAGCACCTACCTTGTAGTTGAAGTGAGTCATCGGAGTAAAGTTGCAGACGATAAGTACGATCTCGCCAGTTGACTTCCCTTTACGGATGAAGCTAATGGCACTGTGCTCAACGTCGCTACCATCAATCCATTCAAAGCCCGCTGAGTCACAGTCAAGCTCATGAAGTGCTGGCTCGCTTCGGTAAAGCCGGTTAAGGTCTTCTACCCATTTCTTTATCTCAGTATGCCGCTGGTATTCAATAAGATGCCAGTCCAGGCTATCGTCATGATGCCATTCTCGCCACTGGCCCAGCTCCGCTCCCATGAAGAGCAGTTTTTTCCCGGGCTGGGCATACATATATCCTAGAAGCAGCCTTAGATTAGCAAACTTCTGCCAGTCATCACCGGGCATCTTACCCAGGAGCGAGCCTTTGCCATGTACCACCTCATCATGGGAAAGGGGCAGAGCAAAGTTCTCTGTAAAAGCGTAAAGCATACGAAAGGTTAAATCGTTGTGGTGGTATTTTCTATATATAGGATCTCGAGACATGTACTGTAGCGTGTCATGCATCCACCCCATGTCCCATTTTAAGCCGAAACCCAGGCCACCCACATATGTTGGCCGGGAGACCATGGGCCAGGCAGTAGACTCTTCGGCAATTGTCTGCACATCATTATAATTCTTATAGACCTCTTCGTTGAATTTTCGCAGGAAATCAATGGCTTCGAGGTTTTCCCGGCCGCCATACTTATTGGGAATCCACTCACCTTCCTCGCGCGAGTAGTCCAGATAAAGCATGGAAGCGATTGCATCGACACGCAGGCCATCGGCGTGATACTTGTCCAGCCAGAAGAGCGCGCTACTGATGAGGAAGCTCTGCACTTCAGACCGTCCGTAATTAAAGATGTAGCTTTTCCAGTCAGGGTGAAAACCCTTCTTCGGGTGGGCGTGCTCGTATAGGTGAGTCCCATCGAAGAAGCCGAGCCCATGTTCATCATTAGGAAAATGCGAGGGCACCCAGTCCAGAATTACCCCTATTCCACGCTGGTGCAAGCAATCAATCAAGTACATGAGATCCTGAGGTGTGCCGTAGCGGCTGGTAGGTGCGAAATAGCCTGTAGTTTGATAGCCCCAGGAGCCGAAGAAGGGATGCTCCATAACCGGGAGAAACTCCACGTGGGTAAACCCCATCTGTTGAACATACTCAGCAAGTTGATCTGCCAGCTCTCGATAGGAGAGGGAATGGTATCCTTCCTCAGGCACCCGCCGCCAAGAACCCAAGTGTACCTCGTAGATAGCTAATGGGTCATCAAGCCCGTTGTGAGCATGCCGTTTCTCCATCCAGTCTTGGTCCCCCCAATTATACTCAAGGTCCCAGACTATAGAGGCAGTCTTGGGGGGCATTTCATGGTAAATAGCGAAGGGGTCAGCCTTATCTACCTTGTAGCTCCTATAACGGGAGGCAATGTGGTACTTATAAAGTGTACCCCTACCTATCCCCGGAACAAATCCTTCCCAGATTCCGGACTGACCTCGGGATTGTAAAGGATGGCTGCTCCTGTTCCAGCCATTAAAATTCCCGATGACGAAAACCTGTTTGGCATCGGGGGCCCAAACCGCAAAATAAGTACCTTCTTGACCATCAATGACCAAGAGATGAGCTCCCAATTTCTCGTGTAGGCGATAGTGAGTACCTTCATTAAAAAGGTAAAGGTCATCATCGGTAAGGAGGGTCATCCCTGACGACTCTTGTTGCCGCCGTCTTTTTGAATTAGTGCTCAGTCTTAGCTTGTCGGACGCTTTTTCCTGTGTCATCGCTAGTGCCTGCCTTGCTTCCTAAGGAAGTCAATAATATGTAGTGTATCAAGTACCTGAGGCATTTGGCAAAACTCCTCAAGGCTGTATTGCGCTTTGCGTCGCCAATTGGGATATTCTTTTTGGATACCGGGAATATTCTGGGACTGAGTCTCTAGCCACAGGTCCTCCAAATTGACAAGAACTATCTGAGCCTGACTGTCAGCTAAAAACGACAAGCAGGCTTTAAGAGCAGAAAGGGTATCCCGACTAGCATCTTTAAGCCAGCCCTTTCGTCGCAAAAAGGTACTTAGTGCTTTTATAATATCTTGGCGATTCCTCGCCTCTCTTCGTGTGCCTTCTTTACCCAAGAGACCAAGTTTCCATCGTTCTTCGATATCTATCCCCTGCCAGAAAGAGGCGAAGGGGGGCATATCATGTGTATTAAGACTTGCCACTGAATTATGTGGGACAGGAGGTGGTCCCTTTCGCTTATTTGTTGCAAGTTCATAAGGCAGTACATACATTGGATGGAAACTATGTTTCTTCATAGCTGGTCTGACGTATGAAGGTACAGTGCCCAAGTCTTCACCAACAATAATAGCCTTGTTACGATGGGATTCGAGGGCTAAAATAGCGTAGAGCTCCTCAGCCGGGTAGCGCAGATAGACCCCCTGACTGGCTTCCATTCCCTTCGGAATACAGAAGAGTCGGTGGAGGCCCATAACGTGGTCAATACGAAGAATACCCGCATACCTAAGGTGATGGCGCAAATAGGTAATAGTGTATCGGTAACCCTGATCACGGATTTTCTCCGGGTGCAGGGGAGGGAATCCCCAGTTCTGACCTTTGCTGAAAACGGCATCTGGTGGCGCACCAGCCGAAACATCTGAAATAAACTCTTCACGTTCACGCCACACATCATAGCCATCAGGGTGTACCCCAAGTGGAAGGTCAAGATAGAGCTGTAGGCCTCCCTTTTCAGCCTTCTGCGAGATACTTTCTATTTGCTGGTGGGCCAGCCACTGCACGTATAGATGATACTGCCTGTTTGACTCATTGTAATCAGCTTCTCTTAAGACACCATCCCGAACTGGTTGTGGCCAGGACTGCCATGAGGTACCCTGTTTCTCACAGGTAGCTCGGAACCGAGCGTAGTCATCAACCACTGGATTTGCCTCGATGAAATGCCTAAGGGTTTTAAGTCGGTAGGATTCGTGATTAAAGAAGTAATTGCTCAGCTCTTGCAGAACTCTGCGCTTTAATGCCATCTGCCGCTGATAGTCTACCAGAGTTGAATTCTGTAGAGCCTTAATCTCATTTTGGAGAGATAGCGATGTCAGGAGAGACTGTGCCGGAGGACACTCCCGCAACTCTGGAACCTTGTTGACATCTAGATAAAACTCGTTCCACAATACGCGGCTGGCTGGAAGATAAGGGCTGGGCTCAACGTTGTTTGGGAAGGTAGCCAGCAGAGGCAAGGTAGCTATCACATTACCTCCCGTTCCACCAACCCAATTAATTAACTCTTCTAGGACAGAGAAGTCGCCACTCCCCCAGCTCTTCTCTGTATGTAAGGCATATAAAGGAAGAAAAACTCCCCAACTCCGGTTTTCCAGTTTCGCTGGAGGAATATAAGCCTTAAGAGGTGCTGAAATGAGGAGACTTTCCTCGAGTCTCCCAGTTAGCTCTATGGTGAGCCGGTGATACCCCCAAGGCAACTTGATTGGCAGGCGGAGTTGCTTGACCACATATTGTGTCCCCTCTATCTCCGCCGTCCCAACTACTGGCAGGTCGGCTAAAGGCCATTTCCAGCTCCGCTGCTCGCCGGTCTCCAGCTTCAAGTGATAATTCAAAAGAGCTTCAGCAATGACTGAGGGAAGTCGAAGTTGTATTACTGTCGGTTTGCCATCCCAAGCTAGAATTACTGGTTCTAGCAATCGTTGCCACATTGACTGTCGGCGTTCCCGCCATGCCGAGGGGACATCTTGCAGAGTTGTGATAGGAACTCTTAATGACCTGAGTATGGCCAGTAAAGATTCGATAGAGGCCTGTCGCCGATGGTGATACACATCGTAATAGGCTATCTGTACGCCGTAAAGACAAGCCAGTTGGTTAAGAAAACGAATGTCGGAGAAACACCCCATACTTCAGCCTTCTTTTTTAGCTTTCTCCCCCGCCTCTTCAGTCAGCTTGCTAGGCTTCTGCCTTGTTTCATCCGTAATCTTGGCTGACTCCTCCTCAGTTTCTTTTCTGACATCTGACATGATTGGCTTCTCCTTAGTCTCTAGCAACTGCAAAATACCTTGGAGAGGCAATCCCACCCAGTCAGGCCGGTTGTTGAGCTCATAGTTTAGTTCGTAGATAGCTTTGTCAAGAAGGTAAGCATCCAAGATAACTTTCATTCCTTCTCGAGTCTGAGGCAATATAGGAGTGTCTGCCATTATTTGCAGGTATGCCTTTAAGAAGGTAGCAGAGACCCAAAGGTACCAAGCCTGCGCCCACCTTTCCAGTATTGGTAGATCCTCCGGACGGGGTATGGTCGACCCCTGACCATACAGGGCAACATAGACGGCGTAGTGAAACGAACGTATCATACCAGCGGCATCCCTGAGAGGCAAGCGTTTGATTCTACGTTCCCCCACGTGTCGAGCAGGTTCACCTTCAAAGTCAGTAATGACGAAGTCGTTGCCGGTGTACAGTATCTGTCCAAGGTGATAGTCACCGTGGCAGCGGATACGCATTCCTGTAAGTTTTCGCTTGGTGACATCTTGGAAGCGCGCAATAATGACACCCTCTAGGGACAGAACCTTTTGAGCATCCGCCTTTACCTCGTCCGGGAGATCCCTTAGATGCTGGCGTAAAAGTTGTAACACTTGTAAGGTGAAACCCCTCATACCATGGTAAAGAGCACGCTGGTAGGTTACCGAGAACGGTTCGGGGACAAAATTCTGATCGTCTGTAGCCGAAGCCAGTGTTAAATGGAGTTCAGCGGTGCGTTGACCTAGAAGTTGAGCGGAGGCCAAGTAAGATCCAATAGTGTCTTTGACTATGGGGGGTACACTTTCGTCAATGATATCCAGCAAAGAATCCCCAGTCGGCATTGGCGCTTCTGTGTCTGGCTGTGCCAGCACCTCCTCAAAGTAACGGCCTAGCGAATCCAGCGTATATTGCCAGGCATCTCCCTCATTACGCACATACCCATGAAGAATGCCCAAAGTCACCGCTTCCTGCCAACGAGTCCTGTATTCAATAACGCCAGCAACTGGAGGAGCATTGGGAAAAGGTTCCTTCTCAGTAAGAAAGCGCCCGATCTCTAGTTCAGGGTTAACCCCCTCCTCCAGGCGGTGAAAGAGCTTTAGCTTAAACCGATCCCCATAGACCACCGAGGTATTAGTTTGCTCTCCTTTGAGAAGATCGGATTCCAAGGCTTCTTCGACTGATCCACGTACCTTACGGAATACCATCCGGGTGTGAGAGGTGACAATCTCTCCTTTATCTCCTCTAAAGCGCCGGCGCTGAGCTATCGCCTTAAGGAGGGCATTTCGGAAATCTGGTTCAACCAAGGCATCGTAGACAACCCCTTCACCATCGGCGCCCTTACCCCTCAGCTTCAGATGAGCGATAACGGCTTGAGGTGACTCATTGACGACATGGCTTGCTCGCTCTCCTAAAGCAAAGGTGACGGGAACTAGGTAAGTCTCGGGTTCTCCCTCGGAGTACTCTATTCTGATTAGGATAAGGTAAGCTACGGCGGTATCATAAGGTATAGCGATAACATCCTGTATCTCAGAGGAACGGATGTAGCGTGCCTTGCCACCAAACCAGCGGCGCTGCCTGATGTAGCCTAATAGCGCCGCTTCTAGAACTGGCCTCCTCCTATGGTTGTACAGGTCTTTAAATTCCCCTTTAAGCGTAAGAGTCAGCACTGAAACCTCCACTGGCGCGGTACTCAAATCAATGTGTTCCAGTCGTTTGGATTCTAAAGAAAACCAGTAAAAAGCATATGGGCCGAGGGTTACAGAATATGGTGCTTCCTTGATGATGGGAAACTCTGTCTGCCCAAAAATTTCAATGGGCACCTTCTCTGTAAATTCAGTCAGATTAAGGCTGGTGTGTTGAGCTAGGCGTGAAAGGTTAGCCACCACCAAGATAGTCTCGTCCTCGTAGCGGCGAAGGAAAGCTAGTATTTTTCGATTCTCAGTGTGAAGGAACTCAAGGCTACCCCGACTGAAGGCTTTAAAGCGCTTTCTCAAGGCAATCAGACGCTTCATCCACCAGAGGAGGGAATCTGGATTGTTCTGCTCAGCCTCCACATTGACAGCCTCGTAGTGATACTCGGGGGCTATGTTAACCGGAAGGTAAAGCCGCTGAGGGTTGGCCCGGGAGAATCCCGCATTTCGGTCAGCACTCCACTGCATCGGGGTGCGGACGCCATTGCGATCGCCCAAATAGTAATTGTCGCCCATGCCAATCTCATCGCCGTAGTAAATCACAGGTGTTCCAGGCAGTGAAAAAAGAAGACCATTCATTAGCTCAATCTTTTTGCGGTCGTTGTTGAGAAGTGGCGCTAGGCGACGACGGATGCCAAGGTTGAGTCGAGCCTGGGTGTCATGAGCATATACGCGGTACATGTAGTCTCGCTCTTCGTCAGTAACCATTTCCAGAGTAAGTTCATCATGGTTGCGTAGGAAAAGAGCCCATTGACAGGTCTCTGGAATCGATGGTGTGTGCTGGAGGATATCAATAATAGGGAATCGGTCTTCCATGCGGATGGCCATGAACATACGCGGCATTAGGGGAAAGTGATAGGCCATATGACACTCGTCCCCCTCACCAAAGTAAGCAATAGCGTCCTCAGACCACTGATTTGCCTCGGCTAGCAACATGCGGTTTTGGAATCTCTCATCTATCTGACGCCGCAGTTCTTTGAGGAATGCGTGTGTTTCTGGAAGGTTCTCACAGTCAGTACCTTCGCGTTCATATAGATAGGGCACCGCATCCAGGCGAAGCCCGGAGACTCCCAGTCCAAGCCAGTAACTCATTACACGCAGAATAGCCTCTCGTACGTGAGGACTATCGAAATTGAGGTCGGGCTGATGCGAGTAGAAGCGGTGCCAGTAATAAGCTTTGGCCACCGGGTCCCAGGCCCAGTTAGAGGGCTCAAAATCCTTAAAGATGACGCGGGCTTCCTTACATCTGTCCCAGGTATCACTCCAGACATAATAGTCCCGCCATCGGCTTCCAGTTGTCGCTCGCCGTGCATGCTGGAACCACGGGTGCTGGTCTGAGGTGTGGTTAAGGACTATCTCGGTAATCACACGCAGACCACGATAGTTAGCCTCCCTCAGAAAATCCTTGAAGTCGCGAATAGTGCCATAACTGGAGTGAACACTGGTATAGTCAGAAATATCATAGCCGTCGTCTTTAAGTGGCGAAGGATAGAATGGAAGGAGCCAGATAGCAGTGACTCCCAGGTCACGAAGATAGTCCAGCTTCTCTGTGAGTCCAGGGAAGTCGCCAATACCATCACCATTACTATCATAGAAGGCGCGGACATGAAGCTCGTATATGACAGCATCCTTGTACCACAAGGGGTCATCATCTCGCCAGAAATATCTTTTGTCACTGGCTGCCATATTAATAGCCTCTTTTACATATTATACTCTAATTACTACTCCCGGTAATCCCCCTGGTAATCCCCCTGGTATACCTGGAAGATATGGGCTGGTATCTTCTGCGGGTCAAGTTCCACGTAATTCCGCGAACCATGCCAATAGTAGGTAGCATCCGCTAGAAGGTCATGCACTTTATAGGGCTGGCTAGGGTCAAGCCCAAGTTCTTCAAGGGAGAGGTCTACCCAGCCCGACTGTTTGTATCGGTAGTCCAGATTAACCACGACTAATATCACGTTGGAACGGTCTTCGGTGTGCTTGCTATAGCAAATGATTTGCTCATTATCTACAGAATGGAAACGCAGACTTGAGTCGCTCTGAAAAGCCGGATTTTCTCTGCGGATACGATTCACCCGAGCGACAAAATCCTTTAAGCTATCGGGGCTTTCGATATTCCAATGCTTTAGCTCATATTTTTCTGAGTCCAAATATTCTTCACTCACTGTGTCCTTACGGCGGTTCTCACAGAGTTCAAAGGCTGGGCCGTAAATCCCGTAATTAGCACCGAGGGTAGCTGCCAGTACCAGCCGTGTCATAAACGCTGGTCGCCCACCGTCCCTGAGATAGTCACTCAGGATATCCGGTGTGTTTGGCCACAGGCTAGGGCGGAAAAACTCCCTTATATCAGTTTGCGTCAGCTCATTAAAGTACTGGGTGAGTTCCCACTTTACATTGCGCCAGGTGAAATAGGTGTATGACTGGCTGAAACCTAGCTTAGCCAGCCGGTACATGATTTTAGGTCTGGTGAAGGCCTCTGAAAGGAATATCACGTCAGGGTAACGTTTTTTAATTCCATCAATCAGCCATTCCCAGAAAGCAAAGGGCTTAGTGTGGGGATTGTCCACTCGGAAGATGTGGACTCCCTGCTCTATCCAGAAAAGGACCACACTGTTTAGCTCTTCCCAGAGTTCCTGCCAATTATCAGTCTCAAATTCTAGAGGATAGATGTCCTGGTATTTTTTGGGTGGGTTTTCGGCATATTGCACCGTCCTATCGGCTCGCCACCTGAACCACTCCGGGTGTTCTTTCACATATGGGTGGTCAGGGGAGTACTGGAAAGCGAGGTCTAGAGCTACCTCAATTCCGTATTCTCGCGCCTTGGCAATGAACCTGTGAAAGTCCTCTAAAGTGCCAAGCTGGGGATGGACTGCTTTGTGCCCCCCTTCTTCTGAGCCGATAGCCCAGGGGGTACCAGGGTCACCGGGCTTAGCTGTAGGAGTGTTATTCTTTCCCTTCCGGCTGGTATGGCCGATGGGGTGGATTGGGGGAAAATAGAGTACATCAAAACCCATCTCCGAGATATAGGAGAGACGTGTCTCGCAATCCTTAAAGGTGGCATGTTGTCTGTGCTCAGACGCACAGGAGCGAGGAAACATCTCATACCAAGTACTGAAGCGGGCCTTCTCGCGGTCAACCACTACCACCAGCTCTTTTGGATAGCTTGTGGCAAACCGCCTGTCAGGGTACTTAGCCATAAGCGCTGCTACCTTGTCACCCAGTGCCAGCCTCGTTTTGGTTGACCGTGACTTCTGCTTTGAGCTTAATGTTCCCACCCACCCCTGCATCATTTGTGTGT